>Ga0209208_10006236_pt1 | contig 16438 bp, 20 predicted proteins | sample S1TSphfallax_3_FD_187694 | JGI IMG/M metagenome (GOLD analysis project Ga0209208, IMG submission 187694) | Host-associated microbial communities from peat moss isolated from Minnesota, USA - S1T2_Fd - Sphagnum fallax MG (SPAdes) (version 2) | ecosystem: Host-associated > Plants > Peat moss >...
GTGCTTGATCACATACTCATGCATGTCATTCTCATATGAAATTTATCTATTAAGGGAGGTTGTTTGTTTGTCCATTGAGATCTCCCAAACTTTGGCACTCCTATCATGCTCTTAGTACTATTGGAAAGCCCTCAATTAGTCCCAACATCGAGGTGGTTTCCTAATTTTTAAACTTGTTGTGCAAGAATTATTGGATATTGAACAAATTTATCATTAAAGATCCAATATTATGAAAATCAAGGAGCACTCTTGGTATTATTTGAAAACACTCAATGAATGGAATTTTATGTAGGTGATTTTGTATGAATTCATTAAAATTAACTAAATCACTAACAAGCAATTTGGTGTGCATTAAAACAATACGTTGAATCCAATGGGAATTTGTTATAATTTTTTATTTGCACATAACCAATGGTCTTGTTGACAACTTTTATTTTAATATTTTTTTCTAAGATTATCACTTTCATTTATTTTAAAATTTTACAAATGATGTGAAAATTTGAATTTATTTGTTGACACTACACATGCTATATAATGTATTGAATTGTGGGCTAGATTGAGGCACTTTTATGAAACTATTTTGGCAGCACAAACTTTTATTTGGGGGGTTTTTATGACATGCCAATCAAAATGAATCATTGTGAAACAAAATTGAACTTTAGGATATATCTAGTAATGAATTAATATAACCATAAACTTGTTGTGTGTTGAGAGTGATTAGCATTGAAAATAAAAGATTATTTCAACACATGTGTAATAAAATCACAAGTGTAAGGTAAAGCTCGGGGGCAAGCAAGGTGAGATGTTAAACCTTAGATAAATATCATTAAATTTGTGGATGAGAACATTACCAAAATTAAGCTTGCATTTTATTCATTTCATGCACCTTTATTTCAATAATGTCCCCACCACAACAAAAAAATGTCCTTTTATGTAAAGCAATTTCACTAGATTTTGAATGAATTCATTGGCCTAGTGAATAGGGACTAATGAACTACACCCATATTTTGTAGTAATGTGTGTTCACCCACAAGTTTTATGCAATGTAAAATTTGATGCAACCTTCAAAAAAGGGTTTTACATTTTTCATAATTCCCATTTTGAAAACAAAACACCCAATATGGGCTAGAAAAATAATTGTTAAGGTTGAAATAATTCAAGTTACATGAATAATTATAAACTATTCCATGCCCTCCAGTTACCTTAAAAAAAAATTAAATGGTTTTTACATGTAAAGTAAAACCTTAAAACATGTGCTTTACAAAAATAAATAACCTTAAGGCAAAAGTCGAAAGTTGAAAGGATCCTGAATTTCCATAAATCTCCCATCTATGGCTTTTACATTATGTAAACATTGGGTTTTTTTTTTTTTAATGGTACTTAATGGGTATTTGTCAGCTATCATTGGAAAAAAAAATTAAAGTTAGTTGTTGGGTTTTATGAAAATAGAAAGCCCACCCCCCATTTTTGTAAATCCAATGGCCATAATAAATATTATAAGAGTATTTCCAAATACACTACAAAAATTTGGTCATGATTTTATGTCATGCAAAGTATTAGAAGAATTATGGTGTGTGCATGCCTAGTGGTGGCATCTAGGTGGCATTTGGGTGGCATTTAGGTATTATAATAATTTTAATTTAAAAAAGGTGTCCACATTTGTTGTTAAGTATAACATTAAAGTTGACATGGAATTGGTTGTGCCAAATGGATGTAAAATAAAAAGTTAATTTAACATTAAATGTTAAGAAAGCATCATTTGTTTTCAAAAATACACAAAAGTTACAATGTTAATTAACTATTCAAATTTTGAACAAACAAAAAATTGGAAAATTTTAATTTTTCAAAACCATCGTCATGCATCATCATGTTTCTCACCATTTTCAACTTTTTCATTACAACAACAAACAATATCATAACATCACCAAGTTTCAAGCAACATCAAAGGTCATAGGAGATGGTTAAAGGCAAAGGTAACTATGAAAAATTCAATCATGTTGTAAACCAAGAAACAAAAGTAAGTACAAGTTAAATTTGAAAATCAATGAATGCATTAAAGAAACTTTTCAATGCTGTGAATTGATAGCTTGAAGGCACTACTTGTGAATTTGAACATCATAGCAAATATGCAAAAATATTCCTTCTTCAAACAAATAATGGTCTTATATCATTTCATGGACAAACATGCAAAGGTAGAGGATCAAGCAAAGGTTGGAAAGGTAGAATTTTGAAAGGCAAAAGACTAAATCTTTCAAACACAATCACATCTAACTTTTGCGACAACGTTGCATGCAAAACAATTACATTAGACACATGCAACAACATTACATGCAAAGTGATTGCATGGACAAGTACAACAATATTGTGTGCAAACCCCACCAACCCAACTAGGAGTACCAAGAAGTTCTTACATTAATACACATTAAGGGAGATCAATTTTTGGTAGGACTTGACATTGTGGACCCAAGACACCAATTTGAATAGACAACTTGCAAACGGAAAAAAATAACACGTGTAATGAATGGAGTGCATGCATGATTGAAAATTAAAATGTTGGGGCTTGTGAAAACAAATGGAGGTCAATGTATGGGGACTTCAAACACATTTTTGACTCCATGTTAAACACAAAAACAACACTAATTACCTTCATTTCACAAGAGAAGATAATGCTCAATTTTCTAAAAAATTATAGCAAATATCTTTATGATAACATTAAGGTGTTTATGGGTACCCAACCCATGTTTCATCCTGCACACATTTGAAATTTGATGTTGCTTAATGATAATGTTTACACCCCAAAGGGGCAACTAGATCTTCAAGTGGATCCCACATAAGAATATGGAAATCATGTTTCAATTGATGAATATGACATAGTTATGCCTACAATTCAAGTTTAGTTAGGTCTCAAAGGCACCCATTCAAATCCTTATTCACCATTTATTTCACTTAAAACTATCAATGCATATGATGGAACATGTACACCATTAATTATTCCAAAGTTAGTTCCTACAACTATATAAGCAGCGTGGATTACTCCAACTAGTACCAAAGACCAACCCATTCATTTAGGTTTCCAAGACTTTTTGAATGAAGTCTTCAATGCAAGGGTATCACCAAATAAGGAATCTTATTGTTTACTGAGAACCATTAACAAGCCTCATGTTTTTATAACTAAACAAGTTTTTGGCAACAATGTAATGAAAAGGAAATCATAATCATTCAACAATGAACTAATGGAGGCCATTGAACCTAAAAAAAAAATGTTGGTTACTTCAATCAACAAAATCCACACATCAAATTTGGAAATTGAAAACCATTAATCACATGTTGAAGAAAAACTACAAAACCAACATATATAATATTTCAAAATGAAGGATGTGGAAATCAATTTTGCATAAAAGAGCATGGTGTAGGTGATTTTCAAGTTGACACATATCATGGACATGATGTATGGCAAGGGGAAAACAAATTCATCCTTTGACATAATTACCACAAGTAATATTACAAGTGCAGACCAAGGGATCAAATAAAATAAGTTCAATTCTACATGATACCACAATGTGTTTTGATTTTAAAAGGGAAAATATCCATTTTACTTCAAGAATATTCATTTTGATTTCAATTACATGGATGTTTTTTTGCAAAAAAACTACATTTAGTACACAAATTGAATTGACACTTGCACATACTTGTGTAAGCATTTGATTGTCATACCAAATTATTTTATTAGCTGAGATATACTTCAAGTTTTCTTTGTCGTTTTTCTTCTAACACCTCCTTTGAATTTTATTTACATTTTCATGTGCATCATGTCCTTCTATTTGTTGATAGCCTCTTGAGATTTGTGATCATCTTTGAACAACATGTTTTTGTTTTGTAATAAATTTAGTATACATTCCACATCAATCTCATGATGACCAAGGAATAAGTTATGCAAAATAACACAAGTGATTAAATAAGGTACAATAGTAATGTTAAATTTTATCTTCCCATGTAATTCACAAAAGGTTTTTTTTATAAAAATCCCAAATGCATTTTCTATGATTAACCACCTTCTTTTGTGCCTTGTGTTATACACATTTTCAAGAATAATGTGTTTTCCTTGCCTAAGCAATGTTATTAACCATGATAACATGGGGTATCATTTATATCCCCTAATGGGTAAGGTGAAACATCCTTTTGAATATATTTTTAAATGTAGAAAAGACCATTTTGTTGTGCCTAATTGTAAAGCCCAAACTTCTTCAAGACCTTATAATCATTTACATTACTACGAGGTTGATAAAATATCTAATTTTTTTTTCCTATCATTAACAATTGCTTGACAAATAATATAAACCCCCCTGCATTTATGATAGAAGTAATATTCATTGAATGGTCAATAGGTTTCACAATACAAAAGTGTGTTTTGTTAATTGTTCCTTGTACATTAAGCAGATTCTAAAGCTTTGAAACCAAGCATGACAACTTCCATTTTATCACCAATTGGCCAAGAAATTATCTTTCTAAACACGACGTTGATTGTAACAATAACCTCTTGAATTACCAAATACATAATTGGTTCACCAACAAAGAAAAATTCATTACACACCAATAGAATATAACCTTGAACAAGTTTATACAAAGCACAAGCAACATGAACTTCAAAAAGAATAACAAGTCTATATTTAATGTCTTATTTGTTAATGTGAATTCTTATCTAATTGGAACATTCATATCTAATGTTAAACATAGTTTGTTTCCTAATTTGAAAGTTGTTAATCCAATGTTCATCTTCATATTCTGTGATTAAAAAATTGAAAACCAATTAACTAAGTTTTTTACTCAATAACCAAGATTTTTACCAATCACTTCAAAATTACAAGCAATAGGATGATGATGGAAACAAACTATAAAATAAAAAAATTGCATGTTGATTATAGTGAAAATGTTTAACTCAAGATCTATTGCAACAAAAAATGGCATGTAAAAAAAAAAAAGATTGATTGCAACACATTAATTAAGAGCACTAAAAAACCAACAAATAAATAGATAAATTTAATTTTATCGTTTAAAAAATAACCTTTGAAGAAATGAATAACAATCACATTTAAGCTACATAAGACAACACTCACAAACTTCACAAAAATCAAAATTCAAAACACAAGACAATAGCCATATAACTTTACAAAATTCAATTTTTTTTGTTCAAACTTGAAGAATGTGGAGAAATACAATACAATAAAAAAATAAAATTCTTCAAAGACAATAAAACCTTGTAAAGGTGATATTTGATGAACGTTTATTAACCTATAATGTGAAATAACCAATAGGAGATTATTCACAAATCCATTGAATTCTACATCATTTTCACCAACAACCTATAATAAAATTATTACATTGATTATTGTATTTCCACTACAACAAAATTGTGGAAAACAAATTTACGCACATAGAATATTCATCTCCAAATGCTATCTAAATCCACACCTTAATACACAAACCTATATTGATGGAATACTTAACTTTTGCAACATGTCGAAATCAAAATGGGAGTTTATCTTCTTGCTAAATTGCCCTCCTTCAATAATAAAAGCTCATCATCTTCCTATAATCTTGCCAACCGATCATAACCAAAATTATGTGATCCACCATGAAAAATAAGAAACAAACTTGATGAACTTGCAATTTATTTTTTAAAACAAGAATAAAGTGCCCACATTCCTCTTCCTTTACTTACAAAACATAACACATAAAACAAAACCACACTATTTGGAGCAAAACATGATCAACTTATCACAAATTTAACATACAATGAATTAATAATGAAAATTGTGCAAAGTTCGTTGATTCATAGGTTCATACATTGTACACACAAATATAATGCATTGAAAACACATTTGACACACATATAAATGTGTTGATGAATAAAATACAAACCTATGAATGAATGAATGTCACACAAATTTCACATTTTCCTATAAATCCATGTTTCAAATGTAATTTTTACATAATTTCCATTACTAAGTCGTGAGATGCTAAGTTTGTGATTTGAACATGATCATGAATGCTTACAATGGTCCTTCAACCACTAGGTTAAGGTATTGACTTTTGAAGATTTGTTTAAGGCTTCCTTTTAGGTCACATTACCACTTAATGATACGTTGCACAACGCACACAATGTTATAATGGGAAATACATGTTAAAAAAACTTCAAAATATTCTACATGTAAATTTGGATTGGTCTATTTTTATTGCTAGTTTAACTAACTTGGTGTTAATGATGAATTAGTTATTAATTATTAGTTTGGTGAGTTGATTATTTAGTTAGTGGTGTGCAACATTAACATTTTAATTTTCCTACATCATTACATGCCTTCCAATGACCCTACAAAAATTCTAGAGGCCATTTTAAACAAGTGTCCAAGGACCAAAAGCCCCATGACCAATTTGAAGCAAATGAAACCTTGAATTGGACCTTTTTTCAAAATTTTTTTTTTCCCCCTTAAGGTACAATGAGTGAATCTAAAGGCTTGGGCTTCAATTTGAAGGTCCAATATCAAAAATGTGTGATTAGCAGGTGAGACGATTATGTTAGCCTCTGGGTTTTTCTTTTCGTGGTTTTTAAAAAAAAATTCTTTTAATACATACAATGGATGAGCATAGGCACAAGATACCACAATTGTCTTTTTCCTTGGTGCTTTTCTTTGGAATGGGAACCAATTTAGACATTTCTTGTAAATTCAAATCCCTTTTCACTTGTGAAAATTGATGCTTTAACTCTTCACTTTTTGTCCCTTCTTTTGATTCGACTTCATTTCATGCACTTGGAAAGGCTGAAAATGCACTCCCAACAACCACCTTATGAGAATCCATAAAACCAACCATGTCAATTTTAAAATAGTAAAAAATGAGGGAGTTGCAACAATATCTTCAATCCATAATGTTTCTCCCATTTTCATAGACTAGTTTGAACCCCGTGCCTAATGCACAGGTGTGTGTATTTGACGATACATATTACAAAATTACAACTACAAACTACATTTCCAAACCCTCTTTATATACCACATTCTGCATGTATTCATCAGGACCCTGGCCGTTGAAAATCTTTGATGTTTGCACTGATATTGATATCAAAATCTTGGGGGTGCCCCCCTTGGGGCTGGCATGCCTTTCCTAGACAATGACACATGCGCAAAAGGGGGGGAGTTATTTATTTCTGTGAGGGTTTTCTTCCTTGTATGATGCCATCCATGGACAGATGACGAGATGGATGGATGGATGGATGGACGGGTCACGTGATTAAAAAAGCTTCACAAAAAACGACCACGATGTCCTTTACTTTATGTAATATTGAGCAACAAGGGTAAAAAAAACAATGGGAAAAGAAAAAAGAAAAAAAAACAAAGAAATGAACAACTTTGGACATAAATTTACACTTTGGTTCTCCAAATCACAAGCTCTCCTTTAAGCTCTTTTTTTGGTATGGACCCATTAGTTTCCTTCCAAAATGATGCCATTGATCTATGAAGGAAGGTAGTTTATTTTGTTTTGTTTTGTAATTATGACATCCATCGAGCAACTTTGGACCCTAACTTACAATTTGGTTCTCCAAAGCACGAGCTCTCCTTTAAGCTCTTTTTTTTTGGTTTGGATCAAATTGGTTTCCTTCCAAAATGATGCCATCAATCTATGAAGAAAGGTAGTTTGTTTTGTTTTGTATTTATGACATCCACCGAACTAGGATGTTTCAGATTGTGTTCTTGGTGTCTTTGGAAAGCTCTCTATGAGTAGAGGAAGGGTGCATGGGCTTTGGTTCCATGACGCTTGGACTTGCGGTGCAAAAGTTCTTCAATATTGAACGATTTCTTCACTGAAAATTAAACTAAATCGTAGCTGAAAATTTCAAAGGAATTGGAATGTGCCTTTGGTGTTGTTGGAAAGATCTGGATGAGGAGGATTTAACGGAATTCATTTGGTAAGATTTGAATTCAGAATGTGATGTGGGAGATATTGATTTAAAAGCGATTTCACGTTTCTGCAGAGTTATGAGAAGAATTAGGGTTAGGGTTTAACGAATCAGGGTTACAGGTTTCTTTGTTTGTTTGTTTGCGGATTCTCGTGCTTTTCGGACAGAGAAGGCGAAACGGGAAGGTTCCGTTGTGATAATCGGTTTTGCAGGAGTTTAAGCTCGGTGGTGGCGAGGAGATTCTGCAGAGTCTCCTACAACCCTGAAGCTTTTTGAAGTTGGCTTCTCAAGCTCCGGAAAGCAAAAAATGCCGCCATCTGTGCTCATGGTATCTGTAATGTTTTCCCTTTCCCTTCGCTTCTTTTTCTCTCTCTCTCTCTCTCTCTCTCAACTGTGTAGTAGCTAGGCTCTCTCCTCCTGATCGAAGCCCGGTGCTTAATGCAAGCTTTGCTAAGTGATTTTGAGTTCAAATTTTCGGTAGATAACCATGCAAAATCATGCAAACTCTTGGAAGCTTTTAGATGTTTATGAAATCATTGGGGCAAGAAAGAATGGATTGGTTGTATTATTGGGGAGTGAGCTGATGTTGCAATCTCCCAAAAAAAAATGGCAGAAAAGCTGTGGGTGAAGATGATAAATTTCAGCAACTCTTGTCTCAGACATTGTTGTCTTCCTAGGCCATGAATGCCTGCATCTTGCTCTCTGTCAGTGAAAGCAGAAACAAGGTCTTGTGTGCATTTTTCAGACACCTGCTGGTCCCACAATTGGATCTGGCAAAGCTTTCTCACCTGTCCTGGTGCTAGCAGGGTCGTATTTTGTCATGCACTACTCTATTTGCAGCTGTGTTTTTGTGTGGGGATGGCTGGAACAAGTACAAATTTGTGGCATGTTTGTAAGACAATTGTGCAGCAGGCTCCAACTATTTTTTTCAATTCTGGATTGAAATTTAGTTTTGGAGCAAGTTATTGTGAGCTAAGATGGTTGGGGGAGGGAACAGGTGGCAGAAAAGCCCAGCATTGCACTGTCTATTGCTCGGTTTCTCTCATCAGGCCGTGTATGTGTGCAATCCCAAACACCTTTCTTCTACTGGACTTCTTGTGAAGTTTGTCATCTGTAATGTCATGAAGATGCATGAGCAGTCAATAGCTTTGGGAAGTTGTTAATGCAGATCATTTTTGGGACTTGGTATAAGGTGTGAAATTCTTGTCTTGATTCTTGTCCATCTGTAGGATTTGAGCTGTCGTCTATTTCCATGCCTGTTTGTGAAGCAAGATGTGGGCTGATAGCAGGAGTTATTTTGCCATGTTTGGTATCTCTCTTTGCTCTGGAAAAAAACTGATGAGGATTGGAACTGTTCAACACAGATGTCATCTCGAAGGTCATACTTGGAGGTGCATGAGTTTGATGGGAGATTCAGAGGCCTCGATGTGCGGTACAAAATTACTTCAGTCATTGGTCATGTTCTCAGGTTGTTACATATACAGCTGTAAACCCTAGACCTTGGACCTTTTGTACCAGTTTTATTTTGAAGCTATTGGTATCAGTGTTCTACTCTTCATCTGAGAATGGACAGTGTAATTATGATCCACTTTTGATGTAGCTTTGGGCAATAATCCTTTGATGTGCCCACTGAATGTATGAGTGAAGACCATCATGTGTGTGCATTCTCTTGAGATCAGACCAACAAATGCTCAATGTATTCTTTCTGATTTTTTGGCAGCATTGATTTCCCTCCAAAGTATCAAAATTGGGATACCACTGATCCATTTGAACTTTTTGGTGCACTCACCATCAAATCTGAGGCTAATCCTAAGGTACTTCTGAATCACCCACTTACATGTTTCAGCTCCTCTCTTCTCTGAAAAGAAATTAGGCTTTCATGGCTGAGATTTACAGGAAAGAGCTTATGATTTATTGAGGTGCTGAGGTCAATGCTCTCTACATTTTTTACACACCTGGTCATTGGTACAGGCCCACGTGTGCAAGCATCTGCAACAAGAGGCGCGTGGATGTGACTACTTGGTTCTATGGTTGGACTGTGACCGAGAAGGCGAAAATATATGCTTTGAAGGTAACATAGTTATCACAGTCAAGGAACTTTGTGTTAAGAGATTCCATAGTAGGTTGTGTAATTCAGCTTTTGGAGATACCCCCAACCTTGTATCTCCAGTTCTCAACTTGTTTTAGACATGTAGCTACTTTCCTTCAATCTGTTTCTTCAGGTTCAGGAGTGATCATGGACTACCTGCAGAATTGAGCTTTTGAAACTGTCCTGAATGCAGTGATGGAGAGCGCAGTGCCTGTGATGAGGAAAGGATCAGGGCAGCAAGTTTTCCGTGCAAAATTCTCAGCCATCAGTGAGAAAGACATTTTGACAGCAATGAACAGCCTGGGGGAACCCAACAAGAATGAGGCTTTGGCAGTGGATGCACGGCAGGAAATAGATCTCAAAGTTGGTGTGGCATTCACACGCTTCCAGACCCGCTATTTCCAAGGCAAATATGGCAACCTTGACTCAAGTGTCATCTCGTACGTCTTTTTTGTTTCATTGAAAAAGCTCACCCTGCTTCTATATTATCTCTCTTATACAACTTTGGGTGAACAGAATTTTGGTCCACAACAAATGCCTGATGCATGTAGGTGTAAAGTCAAATGTTCAGTTGTACACTAGCATGGATGACTGCAAGAATTATTCTTATTGTCTGATTTTTTACCCTCTGTTACTTAGATATGGGCCTTGTCAAACCCCAACTCTTGGATTCTGTGTGGAGCGCCACCTTCGAATCACCACATTTGTGCCAGAGCCTTTCTGGATAGTGCAACCTCATATCAGTAAGGGTGGGCATCAGCTGCTGTTAGAATGGGAACGCAACCGACTCTTTGATCGAGAGGCATGTTTCTTAAATCATGGTTACTCTGCACAAATTTGAGTTATGGCAATTTGAAGCTCTCAGAAATGCATGTTTTTGCTCTAAACTAGATCCATAGATATGGCATCTGGAGTTGTCAGCATTGTTAAACTTCTCGCTTCAGGGTGTCCCTTGAATTGGATCATTTGTGCAACTGAGGGTCTATTTAGGTAGCATAGAGAGAAAATCTCCTGTTGACAGTTTGTTTCAAGTCAGGACTGGTGCAGATCACAAAACAATGACATGAATATGTGGGATGAGTGGCAGGTGGCACTGATGTTCCAGAAGATGGTAACTGATACAAAGTCTGTGCGAGTTACTGATGTGTCAAAAAAAGAGGATCGCAAGCACCGCCCAAGTGGCCTTAACACTGTTGACATGCTCAAGGTCTGACCTTGTTGGTTGCCTGGTTGCCCAGCTATTGCTACGTGTTTGTGTTCTCAACTCGTCAATGAGTTTGTGGTGTTTTCAGGTAAAGGGAAAGTGCTCTCAGCTTTTGTTTTTAAACTATGGTCATAGCTCACTTTCAGATGGAAACAGGTGGGTAGAGATGCATAAGAGCAGGAATCTCTACTTACATGTTGGTTCTCAATGTTGAAGCACAGGTGGCATCAAGTGCACTTGGCATGGGGCCCCATCATGCCATGCAAATTGCAGAACGTCTTTACATTCAAGGCTATATAAGGTACTGATTGACAACAGAACAGCATTGTTTTGACATATACAATCAGCTGCCTTCTCTCAGATTGTCTGCTTTGAAAAGCATGCGAAGGGTGAAGTTGTGTTTGATTGGCAGATTTTGTATCATTCTTTCTCTCTTCCTCCTTTTCATCCCTTGACCTCACAAATGCATAATTCAACCTCACAAAAGCTGGAAAATCTCCGACTTTAGGGTTATTTGTTGCACGTAAATTTGCTGCAATTAGGTCCTCATGAGAGCCTCAAATGATATTTTGTCTAACCAGCCATGGCCTCTGTTGCTGGGAAGATGATTGGAAACAAACAGGTTGTATCCTTGTTTCTTATTGAACATTGTTGTGCAGCTATCCTCGCACTGAGAGCACAGCATATTCAGCAAGCTTTGATGTGCAGGGAGCTCTGTCCTTGCATCGCAAACATCCAATATGGGGTGACTATGTGGCCTCACTAATGGCAGCTGGGCCTCATACTCCAAAGTCTGGAGTTGATGCTGGAGATCACCCACCTATCACTCCTATGCTATCTGCTACAGAATCAGAGCTAGGAGGAGGGGATGCGTGGAGACTATTTGAGTATGTAACGAGACATTTTCTTGGCAGTGTTAGCCCTGATTGCAAATATACAAGGTGACCTTCAAAAACAATTTTTTGCTTTCAATTGCTAACATGATAGGAATTCTGGGTTTTTGTTGTAATTTCCACTATTGAGTGGTGGTAAAAATGCAAACTTGGTTGCCAATGATGTAGCTGTTCATCATGCAACCTATGCTTCATCTGTTGAGGTTTCCTGGGGTGCATGTTTGGTTTGGTTTGCAGGACAAAGGTCTCCTTTGCAGCTGGAGGAGAGAAGTTTTCTGTTAGTGGGCGAGCAGTAATATCTCCTGGATTCACTGCAGTAATGCCATGGCTTGCTGTTGCTGATGAAAGTTTGCCAACTTTCTCTGTGGGAGAGACAATTTCTCTCTCAGAGGTTGAGCTTTACCAGGTGCATAATCAACATTTTACTCAAAGCAACTTCTTGAAGATTGCACATTGCAAGCTGGTAGTTGGTGCCCCTGTTTGTAATCTTACAGTTCATTTTGCAGGGACGGACAACTGCACCAGACTACCTCACAGAGAGTGAGCTTATCACTCTTATGGAGAAACACGGCATTGGTACTGATGCATCAATCCCAGTACACATCAACAACATATGTGAACGCAACTATGCACAGGTCATCTACCATTTCTCCACCTCAAGAATCCTCGTGATGAAGAAGCAGACTGGCTTCCTTCTTGAAGACTGTAGTGGGATCTTACAATAGAATATTTTGTTGTAACAGGTACAGTCAGGGAGGCGTGTAGTGCCAACAGCTCTTGGTATCACATTGGTGCGTGGGTACCAAACAATTGACATTGATTTGTGCCTACCTGATATCCGGCGCTTCATAGAGCAGCAAATTACTTTGATAGCAAAGGGTCAGATGGACTACACTCGAGTTGTGCAGCATGCCTTGCAAGAGTTCTCTGCCAAATTCAATTATTTTGTTGCTCAGGCAAGATATTTTCTATTGCTCCCTTCCTTTTTCCTCTTTGCAAATCTTTGCAACTTATGGCCATGATAGAAAGGAAGGTTCTAATACATATCCTTTTTCAAGCAGATAGAGCGCATGGATGCCCTCTTTGAAGCCCAGTTTTCCCCACTGGCTGATTCGGGTAAACCTTTGAGCAAGTGTGGTAAATGCTCGCGCTATATGAAGTACATTGCCATGCGGCCATCACGTCTGTACTGTGCATCATGTGAGGAGGTGCATCACCTTCCACAGAATGGTGCCATTAAGGTATTCATTTCTTATGATATTTGCAAGTGCCTGAATTGTGTGTTCTCTGGCAGTGAGAAGGCTCTCCCTCCCTTTTACATTGTTCTCTAAGGTTGAAAGCTATGTCAATTGCTCTATTCCATGCCTATTCAGAATTGGTGGCACAGGAAGAGTTTAATCCATCTTGTAGCAAAAGTGGTCATCAGGTTTTGATGATGGGTTGACCTAGCTATCTTGACTTCAAAGGATGACACATCATCATTTCTCAGATGCAGAGTTGTTTACAGCTTTGTTGACGAAGCTCCATTGTCCTTACTTTTGTGTTTTCAGGATTTAACATATGAATCTCCTGCAGCTGTATACAGAACTTACATGCCCTCTCGACAACTTTGAATTGGTGATATTTTCACTTGCTGGGCCAGATGGAAAGTCTTATCCTCTTTGTCCTTACTGCTATAATCATCCCCCATTTGAGGGGGCGGAGGTTATATTCGGTGGTGTTGGATCTGGGAAAGATGGAGGGAAGGGGACAGGAAAAGGCAGTCGAGGAATGCCTTGTTCTATATGTCCACATCCTACATGTCGGCATTCTATGATTCAGCAGGGGGTGTGTTCATGCCCTGAATGTGATGGCACACTGGTCCTTGACCCAATAAGTGCACCCAAGTGGAGGCTTGACTGCAACAAGTGTAACTGCCTTGTGTATCTTCCACATAATGCACACCGTATATCAGTGTCAAAAGACCACTGTGATGACTGTGGGTCAGCACTCCTAGAGGTAAGCTTGCATGCTATTTGCAAGGATTTTGGTTGCTGGTGGTTTTGCCAAATTTGGTTGTTCACATCTGCACATCCAAGCAGGTTTCAAACTCATGAGAACAGCTGTGAAAAATCACATGCCAGACACATCTAGGAGTTGTGATATTACATCTGAAGGACTTGCAGGCCCCAACAGCTTTTGAATTGAATCTGAGTCCTTGGTAGAGTTGCATCTGAAAACGATTGAAGTCATTGAAAACTGTAGCATTTGAAACTGCAGCAGAGAGAGTCCAATTGGAATCACATTGAAATTGAAGTTTCTAAGTGGCTTTACTAACTGCAGATTTCTGCCCTATATGATGCATTGATCAACTGAGATCTGGCTCTGTTCTGAGGCTGATTTGATGTCACATTGCTCAATGATTCCAGGTGAATTTCAACAAGAATGCAACCCCGCTTACTGGGGGTGCCACACTTCACAAGGCTTGTGTTCTGTGTGATGAACTCTTGCATTCTTTGGTTGAGGTGAAGCATGGAAAAGCTTTCTTCAAAAGGTCAGGGAGAGGAAGAAGTGGCAGGGGCCGTGGCCGTGGCAGACAGAGCCGGGGACGTGGTAGAGGAAGAGTAGATCCTCGGATGAGTTTCAGAGATTTTTAAAAGGCTTACTGCTAAATGTCTGAATTTTTTTCTGTACCAATGATGAAAAGAGATTCTAAATCAGAGCACCACACACCAGGCATCAGCATGAATCCTGTAGTGTCAAAGGCAGGCGTGCCTGCTTGTTGTGATCTAGTCTTTTCAATATTGTCTGAATCCTTTCCCATTATCAGGAGCGCCAGTAATAGGGTCAGACATGTCTGACTCTGGTTGGTGTAGCTTTGTTGCCATGGACCCATGCAATGACTGGACAAGTGCTTCAGAATCTATTGTGTGCTCCTTACAGTTTGGTTGCACATGAGCATCATGCAGTATCAAATAATAGATTCTACTTATTTGCCTCTATTGACCTAATCAAAGAGTTTGATGTGGGGACCATGCAGGGATGTGAATTCAAACATTCACAGTTTTGGAGGGATGGCCATCAGACCTTATCCTCAGCTGGCCCAATATTTTCATGTGCAGAAGTCATGCAAATCCTTTTCTGAACCCTTTCCAGGTCAGTTCTTTTAAGTCTTTTGCTTCATGGTTCAGACCTCTGAAATTGTCATTCTGGAAGCAGCCCTCCAAATTTGACTAGAAACCTGGAAGAAATTAAGCACTAGGAACCAATATTTGAGACTTGATTACCATTAGTGACTCTGAAAACAACCCTTGACTAACATCATCATAGGTGAAAGTGATTAATCCAATGCCCTGCAATTCTAATCTTGTATTCGGGATCATAATCAATGGCAGCAACAAAAACCAGGTTAACCCTTGGGACAATATGAGCTTCATATGGCTCATTACTATTGTTCAAACTGTTACCTGATTTGTTGAGATGGCTATTCTCTGGAACTGGTGTGCAATACAAATCTGACTGGTAACTTCATCAGTTCCTGATGATGGGTGTGTGATTAAGCACATATCATACACCCAAAATTTCAGGCAAAGCATTAGACAAAATCTGCATTCTGAGTTTTTGTTGCATATCCTTGAAGCAACCGAAAAAAAAGTCAATATCAGACCTGTGAACTTTCATGTTTGAGAGACTCTTGTGCAGCACACATAGCCCTGCAATGCGCTGGTGTACTGCATATGGGGCCTGCCATGCCTGTAAGAAAAGAACTGTCAGCATAGCAAAGTTGGAGTGGGGCAGGGCCTGTATGCATGAGCGGGAGATGGGCTGGTGTACTGCATATGGGGCTATAAGAAAAGAACTGTCAGCGTAGCGCGGTAGAAGTGGGACAGGGCGCCTGTTGTGCACATGAGCATGAGCTGCTCGTGGGCTGCCCAGAGGATGTCCCAGAGGATGTCCCACTTTCCTCCATTTTCTTTTTCCTCCTTTTTGTTTCTTGTTTTTGTCTTTTTTCTCTTCTTCCTTTCTCTATTTGGTAATTGAAAGAATACAAAGGAATATCAAGAAAATGGAGATCAAGTCTACCTAGATCAAGTGCATCAATTACTGTCCTTGTTTCCTTTTGTCATTTTCTCATCTTCCCTTTTTTGTGCATGCAAATGCTGCAAGGCTAGAGAATTCTAGAGCATGAAGTACATTCCTTGGTTTTCCTTCTCTCTTCTTTTTTGCTTCATCTTTTTTCTAGTTTCTAAGTTTGTGAAAGTACATAAGGATGCACAGGATACAAAAGGAGAAGAAGAACAAAGGGAGCTTTGAGTTTAAAAGTG
>Ga0209208_10006237_pt1 | contig 16438 bp, 7 predicted proteins | sample S1TSphfallax_3_FD_187694 | JGI IMG/M metagenome (GOLD analysis project Ga0209208, IMG submission 187694) | Host-associated microbial communities from peat moss isolated from Minnesota, USA - S1T2_Fd - Sphagnum fallax MG (SPAdes) (version 2) | ecosystem: Host-associated > Plants > Peat moss >...
GTTCTAATCACACACTATTGTTGGCATGCATTCCTTCATGTTGTGCCTGAAAAACCTTAATATTGGAAGAAACTGCACATTTACACAAGAATGATGATCAATAATTTGCTGAACAAAGCCCCAACACAGATACTACCATTTTTTCAAAATTGGAACTAGAATGGGAGTTTTGAAAAAAAAAAAAAAAAAAAAAAAAAAAAAAAAAAAAAAAAAAAAAAAAAAAGGAACCAAAACCGTTCTAATTATGTTTTTAGAACCAGAATCAAAGTTTCTTCATAAAAATCAAAAGTTGCCCAACACTGGAAAAAACCACATCAAGGATATAGAAAATAACTGACCTTTCTTGACATTGTAAACACATGACTACACAATCTTCCTCTCAATTTCATCAAACCTGTTAATCATAACATGTGTCAGTGATGTTGCCCTTATTGTTGACCCATTCGATGAACAATAGCCTTGTGTAAGAATGGTCACATTAACTTCACATTGGGTAGTGATGCTAATTTTTTTCAAAACAGCCTTTACCAGGATTGCATCAATTAAGGTTTAGAACCTCTTACACATCAAATATGCATTGACAAAACATTGCTCTAGCCTAGCCACAGGAGCTACAACTGAGAAGTTTAGACTTACCAATTTTCCATCTTCTTCTCTATCTTTTGATCTGTTGACATTTTAGCATATACAATTCACACACCTAATTCATCATTTCACTTCACTTTTGATGTCTTTTTCAAATACTGAGAATTTCTCGATGGTCATTTTAATCATATGATAGAATTAAATGATAACTGATAATAAGGTCATCACGATTTCATTTGACAAAATATCAACAAAATAGTTTCAAATGTGATTAATTTAGTCACAAACTATTTTTTTGGTTTTTCATTTTAGTGATTTTTAATTATAAGGTTATATTATTCTATTATGTAGAATGTTATAAATTAATAATTTGAATTGTGATGGGTTTGGTTGGCATAATTATTGCATCATAATTAATCAAAATATTTTTTAAGAAATTAAAAACATTATAATGACAAATTTTAAATGGATAATATATATTTAATAAAATACGTGTTTATGCAGTTTTTCTTCATTATATTTTTATTGAAAACTTGTATTAGTTTTGATGAATTTTGATCATATGATTTGAAATAAAAGCAAAAGAAATTGGTTGTAAAATATATATTTTAATTATTTTTTGGTTTATTGAAATGAAAGTAGTTTTCTTTTTATGTTTCATTTTATATAGATTTTTAGATGTTTTCATTAAAAAATATATTTAATTATTATGAAATAATTTTAATTATCACGAATCTTGTTTGAAAAAATTATTCATTGTTATTATAATTTTTGTATATTTTGACCAATTATAATAAAATAGTTTTAAATAAGATGAACACAAAATATTTTGTTGGTTTTTTATTTTTATTTTTTTTAATTGTAAGGTTTGTTTATTTTATAATGGAAAGTCTTCCATTTGGTGATGAATGAAAAACATTTTTTATTTAACATTACAATGCATATGATACAATTAATAAGGTATGTGTTTATATAGTTTGTATATATTATTTGAAGTAAAATAAATATTGCAAAAGAAACTATATATATATATATATATGTTTCTATATGTATTGCAAATTAAGTCCCTTGTTTTCACATGCAAAAACCAATTGATGTTAGGGTTTGATAAGCATCATTTCTGCTACTACTACAATAGTAGCGCTTGATTTTAGCACTAGGGAAGTTCAATTACATTCCATTTTTCTGTGTTGAAGGCATTCTACCAAAAAAGGATCAAGGTATTATCACTTTTATTAAACACAAAGGGTGCAAAAATTACCCTCTAAAAATTGGCCAAAAAATTCCCTGACATCTCCCATTCCCCATACTCTCTTAAATCAAAGAGAGTATGCGAACAAGAACAACATTAGAACTTCTTGGGAACATGTGGGAGTATTTTAACCTTTTGAAATCAAGGGCCAAACTAACCTAATCCTAAGACATTTAGAAAAAATCCTAGAATTTCCTAGATGAAGATATTTATTTCTTGGTTAAGATATCCCAACAAGTTTATCCATCTCTTAACCCCAATGCCATATCATTTGCGAAGTCAGTTGTTGCCCCTTTTGGGTGGATGAGAAAACATTAGGGCAAGTTTATTCTTTTAAGATCTATCCCCTTTTACTACCTCTGTGTGAATCCAATTCCAAGAAATTAATTAATTATATAAATATGCGAACGAATCTGATTTTAAATAAATGAATTTCTAAAATGGCTTTTGGGGGTATTCCATCAACAAATAGAATTCATAAATGTAGTTAAATTTCCATATCAAGTTCTAGTAGGGAACCAACAATGTCAAAGGATGTTTAAATTTTTTTTATTAAATTGCATGTCTCATTTATAACCAAATTTAGCTAAATTTTTTTTATGATACTTGCCATTTCACACACACCATAAAATTGTGAAAAAAAACATTACTTGTTAATACATTCAACTGTAAAGGTTGTAAATATCCAACAAAATCATGTATAATATAGATTGAGCTTGGATGTTAGGATATAGTGTAGCTCAAAATGTTTTAAAAATAAAATGACAAAAGGGTGAAAACAAAAAATTTGTCACAATTTGATAGTTTTTGATATTTGTGAAACTTTGTTATATCATGGTGGATGTTTGGGAAACATTTTGTAATTAAGATTTTCAATTAATGGTGGTTTACATCCCAATATATCAAATGTATTGTGAAATTGAAACAAATATGAACAACTTAATTATTAATTGGAATACATTTTCACTTTGCCATAGCCTTGTCACAGTGCTACAATTGTAAAAAAAAATGACAAAAGATTATATGTAATGGTAGTTTATTCATGAAATTTTGCACATGTAAAAAAACAACCATGAAGAATTAAAAATTTTCATTAAATTTTTCAATTTCTTTTCAAATTGTGAAGTTCATATCAAATGTTTAAAAAACATTTGTTAATACATTATATTATAATGATGATACAATTTGTGATATTTTTAAGTTGTAAAATGTTCTTCCATTGAAGATGTAGATGGGCTAAGTTATTTTTATCATTTTACATTAAAAAAATGGATTTTCAATTTTTTTTAAAAATGATAATCTATTGTAAAATAAGGGTTTTAAATCAATGTGTATAAGAATATTGGTATATTTTTACAAAATGATACAACTACCAATCAGTTGCATATTGATAGGTTTAATAACTTATTTTATGTTTGAAGCTCAAATTAACTACATGCACGATCTCTAAAAAAATCGAAATGAGTGAAATCTTATGTGTCACTATTTTTTACACTATGCAAATCCAAGTTTTCCGTCAATTTTTTTAGATTGTAATGTGCTTTCACCCACAATGGCATGGAAATTATTGATAGTATGAAAAGAGTTGGATTAAAAAAATTTAATGATCACATTTACTTTTGATTAAAGGTTGAGAATTATCAAAATAATTGTTCCCCTCCTTCATTGGAAGCTTCTAGAAGGAAAATGCAATGAAACTTTCAATAGTGGATGGGATTGCAAATTGAATGTTTTGTTTTTTTGTTTGTGTGTAGGTGATGTTGTCTTTCTATGTTTGGAATTGAGATGTGTGGGAACTTCTAAGAAATAAAAATGCTCGTGATTCTAGTTAGATAGTTTGTGTGGAGTAGAATTGTTGTAAAGGAGGATGAAAGAATGTGTAAACATTTTTGCAATAGATGCATCAAGGGAGATTTCAATGTTCTAGGGATATGTGTGCTCATGTTTTCTTTTTCAATAGACATTTTGTAGATGTTATTTCCTTCTATTATTTTCAATGCACAACCTCCATAAGCTATTTGCAATGTATGTGGTAACAACAATTGGAATGTGGATAGGATATGATGACAACTAAGGGCTAAATCATGATTCAAATGAAGATACATGGGTTTGGGGCATTATGAAAGGATTGTGAATGATGTAACACAATGTCCACATTATGACTAATGATTATCTTATGTCATAAGGGATTAGCATTTGTGGTGAATATATTATATAGAAAATGTTCAATGGAAGGGCCATTGTTGAAGCTAAGTTTCTTAATTGTGTAAAAAAATAGAAACATAATTTGTTGAGCTATGAATGAAAACATTCAACATATGTTTGTTATAGCAACTGGGTATGCAATCAAGTATGAAAGAAAGCAAGGTTTTGAGCATTCCATTATTGGAAAATGATGTTTTTATCATGGGGATGAATATTTAACAAATGTCAATGTAAAAGAATTTTCCAAATACCATTTAAAAGGTTATTCTTTCACATTTATAGAGAAGCTTCAATTCTTGGCCTTTGATGTTTGGAGGAATGATTATAATTAGATTTTTTTTAAAAATAGTCAAAAAGGGAATTTCCTTCAAAGAAAACCAAGGGATTCTAAATAAGTTAAAATAAAAGGCTTTTACCTTGATGCATTTAATTGTGTAGTTATTGTTCATTAAAAATAAGTGATCCTAAGATAAATCTAAGGTTATATCAAATAAAAGATTGGTACCTATTCTATTTGGTCATATAAAGTTTTTAACTTGTGCCACATTTAAGCTTGCCAAATTGCCACCTTCACCTTCACCTTCAACATTAAACCTTTTTTATGATGGATTGATTTTTTTTTGAATAATATCTACACCATTTTTTCAAATAACACTTTTGGTTGGACAATTGGCACAAGGCCATTGCATTAAGAAACAAAATCACAATTCACAATAAAAGCTAAGGGAGATAATTAATCCCTAGCAAGAACACGAACCTAATTAACAAAAGTAATTAACTTAGGAAGTTAAAAATTCCACCTAACATCTAACCTACCCCTTGGGCATAAAGAGAAATGAGGGCACCATAGCCTATCAAAGTCAACAAAATTATTTTTAATAAAAAATACCAATAACTTGCAAGGTACACTTTTTCCATAGTCAATTAGGCCTTTTAGAATCTAAACTTAATATGCAATTAGAATGAAGAAAGTTCTAAAAAAACAACATCATTATGCTCCATTGATATATTTTAGGCAACCACACCTTTGAATAGTGTCCACATGGGAGCAAACTTCTAAATTATTTTTAGTAATTTCTTCCATGATAGGCATTGCTGAATATTGAAAACATGCATGTGTAGCAAGGCAATTGGAGGATGTACCATGAAATACATGATAAATATTGCCCATGCCCAAGCTACATACATTCTAAGACATTTGAAGAACCTATGTCAAGTGCATTCAACAATTCTTATGTTGCACTATGTGTAGGTAAGATCAAAATCCTTAGTTATCCTCTCCATGAACTGACCACCACCACTTTACATAGAATAGACCACATAAAGTTAATGTCTTTTTTTGCATGTTGCCTTTGCCACAAATATTTTTAGTTTATTTTGGGGATGCAATCAAATGATTGCCATTTTCCATAAAAGGTTTAGAAAATCTTTTCCTTTTGTTTAACAACATTTGCTTTCTCCCAAAGGTATACAATGTGAATGGGGTCCCATCCTTTCAATACCACAAATTTAGACCAAATCCTAAAGAAGCAAAAGGTCCATAATAAAAGTGAAAATTATGATTTGTTGGGCCTTTCTTCATTGTTATGATTCTAATTCTTCTACAATATCCAACTTGCTCCTTAATACTTGAATATTTTTCTTGAAGGGCGGTTGCAAAATTGGTATTAATTGAGAACATGAGGACTTCAAGAATTGATAAAATGTACACACCTAGCTCACACTTACCTACTTGCAAATATGCAATTGGGCATAACATACTAAGCCCCCCAAAAATTGTTGTCACAAATACAATATTTTTTCATTAGTTTTTTTGGTAGTATATGGAGATCACATATTGGATTTTTTGGCTTGTTATATATATATTTGATTAGATTAAAATTAAAATTAATCGATTTAATAAAAAAACAAACCCTGAAAAATTTGAATGTATGGAATATATATGTGATGAAATAATACTTGTTATAGAGTATGAAAAATTACATATATACTTTGAAACTAGGGTTGTGGGTGGATTGTTTTGTTGAATTATTTTGCAATGGATGGCATGGATGTACATCAATTAAGTTTAAGAATTTTAGAATATTTGGTTGAAAATCCATTCAAAAAATGTGTTTTTTTTACACTTGTTTACAAACAAATGCATAATTTAATGTTTTCTTTTTAGGAAAAGCAAGATTCTTCTAAATGTAGAGATAACACAAGGATAAGGTACCTCAGTTGTAGATCGTTGTGCCTTCTTGAGGGAATCTTTACAATAATGGCTATGAATGTAACTTGAATGTTGTCCATTCTATGAATGAAGGCTAGATGCATTCATCATTACATCAATGGCTATCCAATTGCCTTGAGAAAAAATGATTATGTTTTACAAGCATATGTACAACCCATATTTTACTTTTTGAAAGCTTATGTGGACCAATCAATCTTTGTTACCAATTATACATGTTGTAGAATGGAACTTGAAGGTGAAGTTTGGAAAATCAAGTTATGTTTAGATGCTAAACAATGTTGTAAATAAGTTAGGTTTGAAGATGGAATTAATAATAATCCAACAAGAAACTAATTTATTATTTCTAGTTATGTGCATCTTTGTAGTTAATTGTTATGAATGTAACTTGAATGTTGTCCACCTTATGAATGTGTGTTTGGTGCATTCATCATTGTTTTAGTGGCTATCTAGTTGCCTCAAGAAAAAGTGATTGTATTATTCAAGTGTAAGTACTTGACTCATATTTTATTTTTAAAAACCTAATTATGGTAAACTTTATATGTAAATGTTTTTACAATTTGTTTGAGATAGTCATGCATGATGTTTTGTGTTTTAAATATCTTCATGTAGACTTGCAAAAACAACTTGCCAATATCTTTTGTTCAAATGTATTGATCTATTTTAAATGTTTGAAATTTTGAAAGGTGCAAAATTTATGGAAGTGCATTGGCTAGAATCATTAACATGAGTTTGTACAAATATGTTGAGGGAGATCATTTGTGGCAAAGGAAACTACATATACTTTTCTTTGTTGCCTCTTGACTCAAGATTTAATGTGCATTATTTTGTTAGTGGTGTTGTGCATAAGCTTGTTTAATAGGTAGTTGTCATAATCATTCAACCAATCGTTTAAATAAGTGGTTCCTTCATCAACCTAGTCCCATCAACCACCTAGGATTCTTTGGTTAACACTTGAAGTTTTGTCAAGTACTTTGGGGTGTTAGATAAACATTTGGGAGTACTTGTCAATCACATCAAACCATTGTTGTTGTCGTGAAATTTTTAATAGTCGTGCTTTTATAATTAGGGTGCTTTTCCAAAAGATAATATGTCATTGTTAAGGCTTACAAGTATTTGCCAAGTACTTAGGAGTGCTAGATAAGGACTTAAAATTCATAAGAAACCACTATTGTCATTGTCAAACCTATAGTAATCATATTTATGTAATCAAGTTATTTTGTAAACATTTGAATGTCTTGGGTTAACATTAAATGTCCTTGCCAAGTATTTAAGAATGCCAAATAAACACTTGAGAATCATGGGAAATTGTTATTGTCATTGTCAAACTGTTAGTAGTCATGATTTTATGTTAGGGTGTTATTTAAAAAGGTTATGTGTCATGGTCAAGCATTGGAGGTCCTTGCCATGTACTTAGGAGTGTTAAATAAGCACTTGGGAATATTTGTCAATCACAACAGAATATTGGGAAACCATTCATTGTCATTGTGAAACTTGTAACAATCATTGAATCTATAATCAAGTTGTTTGGTTAAACATCAATGTCTTGATTAAGCATCGGATATCTTTGCCAAACACTTAGGAGTGTTAAATAAGCACTTAAAAGTCCTACAAAACTAGTATTGTCATTGCCAAACTCCTAGCAATCATGATTATGTAATTATAAGGTGTTATATTGCAAAAGGTAATGTGTCACAATCAAGCATTGGAAATCCTTGCCAAGTACATAAGAGTGTTAAATAAGCACTTGGGAATGTTTGTTAATCACAACAGAATATTAAGAAACCACTACTATCATTGTCATTTACTCCTAGAAGTCATCATTTTGAATTAGGGTGTTATTGCCAAAGGTAATGTGTCATGGTCAAGCATTGGAGCCCCTTGCTAAGAACTTAAAAATGCTAGATAAGCTTGGGAATACTTGTCAATCACAACAGAGAATTGGAAAACCACTAATGTCATTATCAAACTTATAGCAATCATGATTTTGTAATCAAGTTGTTGTTATAAATATTAATATGTGTTGGATAAACATTAGTGGTCCTTACCAAGTACTTAAGAGTGTTAGGTTAACACTTGGGAATATTTGCCAATCACAACATAGTCATAGGAAACAATTATTGTCATTGTCAAAATCCCTAAGAGCCTTGATTTTATAACAGTTGATGTGTTTTTTGGAAACATTAATATGTCTTGGTTAACAATTGGAGGTCCTAATTTCCAAATAATTAAGATTGTTAAATAAACACTTGGGAGTACTTAGCAATCACACCAAAGTCCTCAAAAACCAATTTCATATATATTCATATGAAACTCCTTGTAGTCATGGTTCTCTAGTAAGGGTACTTTTGGAAACACTAGTATTTCATGGTTATGCATGGGTGATTGGTTCCCATTCGTTAATGTTAGTGGTTGGGACTTATATCTTATTTTAGTTTTGGCCCAAGTTGGGTAAGCATGGAGAGTGCATTAAAAGTACCCATAGGTTTTATTCATCCTCCTTCGGAAATACTAATATGTCATGGTTAAGCATTTAGGGTGCTTGGAACTTCCACTTTTTAGGCTTAGGTTAGCAATGATGATTGTTGGCAAGCACCTTAATAATATACCAATGTTAGTCCAAGTTTTGTAAGTAATGAGAGTGTTTTGAAAGCATTTGAAGGTCCTATGTAAACATGTAAGGTGATTGGAAAAAACCTATTAGCCATTGTAAAGGATTGATGTAGCATGTTTACCAATGTAAGGGACAAGGGCCTATGCATTGGGTTGTGCTAGAGTATCTTGCTTGGTTTGCAAAAGTTTACTTGGATGTTTAATAAATCCAATTTTTTTTTAGAAAAGCTTGTAGGGAAGTCATGGGCATGGATGGCAAGCGTGATCAATGGCAAAAGGAAGCGACTCAACCAAACTAGCCATTAGTGGAGATAAAAAAACAAGACGTTGATTTCTTTGCCATTGTTAGATTGTTGAATAACACTAGCCTAGATCCAAATTTTGATTTGGACAATGACCATGTTATTGTCAAAGAGTGCACTACTTTGTTTGGTGGGAGAAAATTCAAGATGAAATCCATTGTTTTGAAGTTGGTAGACAAGGTAACAATGGAAGAGATCTATTGGAGGGTTTTTGGGACATACACAATCATTAACAATGATATGCTAACATGGATTGTTTGTGGCTACATTGCTCAAAAAAAGGGGCTTACCATTAATTGGGCAAGGGTGGTTGAATCTATTGCTAAAAAAAACACATGTAAGGACAAGGTGAAAGATGGGTAGCTAACAACAGTGAAAAGGGAGACAATAGATAGTGGGGGCAACATGATTCCTAGTGAAGATGTAAAGATATCACATATTCAACCAATGCAAATGGAATTAAAGTATGGAGGTGCATTTGTTTCTTTACTGACAAACAAATAAGCAACAATTCATCTTGTCAAAACAAATGTACCATTGGGGTGGCACTTAAGGATGTGACCAAGGTCACATAGCTCTTGCAATTGAAAAAAATCTTCAAAGTTTCTATAAGTAAGATTAAATCACTATGAGAAATTGTGTTTGCAACAACTAAATTACCCTACAACTAGAGCTCCAAAACAACTAATATACAATTGCATTGCAATAGTCACTTGGAAACATAACAAATTAATAAATAAAATGCCATGTTAAAAAATCAAGGAGTTTTATTATAATTATAAATTAATTGCAAGACGTATATTTATACAATACAATGTATGCATTGTATATACAGTTGTAGTCAACCATCTTTGACTTTGTTGACAAGTTGCACTTTAGTCGCATGTAACAACTACATCACAACTAGGATGAATTTAGTTACTAATCAACAACTACTTTGCAAAATATGTATGGCCTTGAATAACACATATGATCATGCCACATGCATACATTTCCACCACCCAATATATAGGATATTTCAACTTGTTTGCAATTAATATGCAACTATATTTCAACTTAAAATTTGAAATTTGGGTAGGAAACCTTTAAGCAAATGACACATGAGTATATCAACAAATTTGCCCCAATGCATCAACAACTTTCATGCGCTTATGCTTATGGGCTTTTGCTTTTGTTCTTTGAGGTTGAAGGTTTTTATTTTTACTCTTAGAGAAGTTGAAGGCTTTTTTTTTTACTCTTGGAGGTTGAAGGTTTTGCTTTTGTTTTTTAATGTTGAAGGTTTTTGTTGTTTATTTTGAATGTTGAAGGTTCTTGCTCATACTTTTGGATGTTAAAGGTTCTTACATTTACTTTTTTGATGTTAAAGGTTATTGTTCTTACTTTTGGATATTCAAAGTTCTTACTTTTGGTTTTAGATGTTGAAAGTTTTTGCTTTTACTCTTGGATATTGAAGGTTCTTACTTTTATTTTTAGATGTTGAAGGTTTGTGATTCTTGGTATTTTGTTTATTTACATATATTTAAGAAAAATGATGTGAACATATATTCCATTTTATTTAGAAGTTGATTGTACAAGTCAGTTAAACTTATAATGATGAAAGATTTATGAAAGGTGATTTTTTAATGATAGTCATGTTACATATGTCTTGTTTTGTGTTTGAACATTTGTGATGATTTTTGTTGTTTTTATGTTATAGGGATGAATTTTCATTATGTTTCAATCCATCAACATCAAAATTATGTATACAAGGTAAGATTTTTTCAAAAGTACTTAAAATTGTAATTCAGTTTACCTGATTGTAAGCACAATATTTGATTCTATTTGCAAGTGTACAAATTATAGTTTAGTTCGTATCAATGTTCTACATACATTGCATTTTACTAATAAATAAGTTGCATGTTAGTAGCTATATAGTTATAAACTAGTTTTATTCAAGTTGAAGGGATTATTTAGATATTTTTAACATTACAATGTTATGATATGTTATTGATTTCATTTTGCATGTGGAATTAAATATCATAACTTGGTAGATTTCAAGCAAATAAGGTGAATTGAAAAAATTGCATGGCTCAAGCTCCATTTCAACAAAAATAAAATAAAATATTAATTTATGAAACATAATGTTTCAGATGATAATATTTGATTATTGTGGGTCATCATTTTTATGATCTGATTTTTTATTTAGATAGAGAAAAATGTTTGTTATAAATAGCTTGGACAATATATTTAGATTCATAGTTAAATTGTCTTTTGATATAAACATTTTTAATTTTTTTGTAATGTATTTTTAACATGGAATGTAAATCTATTTAAAGTTTCAAATCCATTTCATGTTTATAAATAATGATGTCCAATGCAATTCAACATTATCTATTATAATTATAACAACATGATAATGGTTGTGTGAAATTTGTATAATTACATTGTAAGTTGCAATTTAGTTGTTTAATACTACTAAAATCAATTACCATACAATTGCTTTGAAACCCAAACTTAAACACCTAGTTGCAAATTAGTCACTAAGTCTTTTATTTTCATTTCATTTTTAGCTGTAAGTTAGTTGCAAAGGATAGGAACAAAATTCATTGTTCAAATGGATGAATGAAATAATGAAATAATGAAATAATATATTCATTAAATTAATTGTAAATTAATTGTAAAATAGTTTTAAATAAGTTGCAAAGGATTGGGATAGAATCCATTCACATCAAATGGATGAATGAAATAATTAAAGATTATGTTCGTTAAACTAATTGTAAAATAGTTGTAAATAAGTTACAAAAGGTATTAACATACATCATCCATCGATAAATGGATGAAAAACCATGTTGGCATTTTGTTAGTCGCGTAAGAATGTGCATGAAAATCTGATGTGGAAATTAGTTGTATATAGTTGCATGTGAGTTGCATTGTATATACAATATTGTATACAACATGATAGGGTGTTTGTTGCAACTGTTGCAACTTGTCCATTAGCATTCAAAGCAATATAAATACCATGAGTTGCAAATGTTTATTGCAATTGGAAAACCCAATTGCAAGCCTAGTTGTAAAACCCTATATTTCTTCATAATGAATTTTTAAAATCAGATCATGTGGTTACATCAACCAAATTGTTAGGGACAAAGTATAATATGGATGACAAAAAAAACATTAGAAAAGGCCCGAACAAAACTAATAGAAGTAGGACAGACTTTATCAAAAGCTAAAAGACAAGGGCTATCGATCATAGATGTTATATGTTATATGTGCATTTATATCTAGTGTACACATTCTTTAATGTAATTTTTTCTTTTTTTTGCAACCTATATTTTTTTTAGTAAAGCCTTCATGATTAATAGGAATATTGTTTTTTTTTTGGCAAGGGCATGTACATGTCAAGTTTGCTTGGCAAAGTTTTTACACATTCTTTAGTGTAATTTTTTCTTTTTTTTGCAACCTATATTTTTTTTAGTAAAGCCTTCATGATTAATAGGAATATTGTTTTTTTTTTGGCAAGGGCATGTACATGTCAAGTTTGCTTGGCAAAGTTTTTACACACCTAATTAAGGGATTGGCAATGGATTGAATTCAATTTTTTGCACATGTGTACACTAGACCATTCAATCAATGAAGTTTGTTTAACTTTCAAAGATGTTATTGAATGAAAGCATATTAAGGGTAAGCCACTTTTGTTCAAAAAATGTGATGTATAAAAAGTACTATAATATGTAGTAAGCTAAAATCTTGATGCCATCCTTTGGTTATCCTAAACATAAGTAAAAAAATTTAGAATTTGCAAAACAACATTTTAGAATTCAAAGTTCATTTTGAGTCAAAATTAATGATGTACATAGGAGGATTGGATGAAATGAATGTACATAGAGTATATAGCTTACAATTTTTCAATGGTCATAGGGCCTCATGTTTATGATCCATAAAACATTACAAATAATTTTATTTTTTTTAAAAAAATCTATAAAATCTCTTCTTCTTTGATATAGTAGTGGTTTTTTCCAAAAAGTAAGATATTATTATGCATTCATTATTAACAAATTTCAAAAAAACATATTTTTTGAATGGAATATTATCCAAAAACTTTAAAATTTAAATTTTCTTAGATTTAATTAATGTATATCAATATCATACACAATTATAAAATTCACCCAATAATTCCATCCACAACCCTAGTTTTGAAGTATATATTCAAAATTTCAAACACAATGGCAAATATTATTTTATCACCAATATACTCCATACATTTAGATTCTTTAATGTTTGTTGAATTTTTCAAAATAATTTATTAGATGAAGTCTAAAGCTAATCAAATATACTTCAAACAAACAAAAAAATTCAAGATGTGATGTCCATACATTATTAAAAAAATTAATTGCATAAAGATTATATGTGTGACTACAATTTTGGGGGTTGCTTAGTGTGCTTCCACCTTACTTGTCATTGTGATTATTATGTGCTAGGAGTGGAATCTTAGGATTAGTCAAACTCTAGAGGATAAGCTCAAATAAGCTACAATGGGGGAGGTAGCATGCAATGAAGCACAAGGGGAAACTTGTGATTTGGAAAACTCAATTGCAACATGGGAATTAGAGTTGAGAGACTTGAAGCTTGGGATTATTTTGTAATTTCACAATAGTTGGTAGAAATGCAAAAGGGTGGAGGCATGTCATTTTGGTTTAAACCTATCTTACACCCTAATAAGCCTTTATGTGATGCACCCAATATGATCATCATCAAAGCATGTGGTTTATGTGGTCAATGGTACCACTATTTTGATATTGTTACCACATCATGCCTACACACATATCACCCAACATGTTTCAACAAGCGTTTGAAAAACAACAACAAATGCAAGGTGTATATCAAAAATTGCACCTAGATTGGTGGTGTTGTGGTACGAAATTAGGTCGCCGTGAAAACCCAAACTGTGGTTGATCTTGAGGATATCAACCGTCATCTACTTGTGGTGTTCCATTACTATTGCATGGAATTGCATGGATTGCTTGCTCTCTGTTGGTGTGTGCTGAGTGGTTCAGGGAAATTGGCGGCTGGAAATAATGGGAAAGTTTGGAGCCGAATTGATGAGGAGGAGTAAACAATGGCGGCAGGCGGTTGGTGATGGATGGAACGAGGTGAAAAGATTTTGGAGAAGCTTCAGGAGGAAGCCAACAGAGGTTTGGTGGCAGGAAGAATGATCAGAGACAGGATTGGGAATGAGGAGATCTAGGAAGAACAGAGTGAGTAGAGGTTGGGTTAGCTGCAAGAGGGCTTGGTGCAAGACTAGAACTTTCCGCTACACCTAGGACATGGCCAAGCGACTACTATAGAAGAATTCGAGAGAGAGAGAGAGAAAGAGTAGACAACACTAGGAAACTGGTGTTTTTTGGAGCATCTGATGGAAATCAAGCTTGTGCTTTCAAGCAATGTACATAGTTTGGAATGAAAAGCTTTTTCTTTGGCTGGATATTGTGTGAGTGGGTGGGACAGGAGATGCATCTTGTGAATTCTGTTCTGTTGTCATGTGGAAGCAAAGTAAAGACCTCGCTGGTCTCGCAATGTGCGTATGTGAGTGTCAGAAGGCAGTTAGTGTGTTGAGGGATGTTCAAAGGTCTGAATTTTGAGGAAGAAGATCAGGAAGACATGGACACCTGGGTTTGTGTAGGTAGTCAGTGTGCTGTGTGAATTCGGACCCTCTCTTTTGGTATCAGAGCATGGTTCCGTGTGTGTAACCTTGGTAGAACATGTGATTGTTTAGGTAGAATGATAGTTGAAGGCCATGTCTTCGTCTAGCGGTGAGGAAGTTCCTGCGAAGCAAGTGACTCAGGAGATTCTTGAGCAGTGGCTTGTTCGTAGATTTGATTTCTTTAATGTTCAGAGTAGACCACAGAGGGGAGCAGCCATTTTGCGTTTTCTAGGCAATGGTGTGGTGAGGCTTGTAGGAACAGATCCTGACGAGGCTCGGGTAGGAGATATTGTTGTAGAAATAGCTCATAGTGGTTTCTATACTCGTGCGTAAGTCTGGGTGAAGGTAATCGATGGAGCAAGGGGCTGGATATTGACCTGAGACTTACAGACCATATTTTACTTCACCTCCTACCTTGCGTAGGGTGACTCCTGAATTCGCAGAGCGGCAGTCTAGTGTATCGAGGTTAGGGGACATTTGGATTCCTAAGTCAGCGCTGTCACCTAACCATTTCGTGCAATTGTATATCCCTGGTGTGGAGGATTTATTTCAGGAGGGAGATCGTTTGCTTTGGGTAGAGCATGGCGGATCAAGATCCTGCCTCATTAGCTGGAAGATCTGGCGAAACCAGGAAGGAGGATGGAGATTCCAACAAGAGTCTGCAGATGAGCAAAACTTTACCACTGTTCCATCCACTTTTGAACTTTTGAAACCAATAATGGAGGGAGCGCAATCCGAGTTTGATGGGTGACTCGGACGACATTTGTTTTTTTTTTCCAAGAGTCAGACTTGTGTTGTAAGAGCTTAGAGGCTGATCAATTTTGATTGCATCTGTTTTTCTTTCTTTCCGATTTGAAAAGCTGTGTGTGCAGAGGAGGGCTGCAATTTTTATTGTGTTGCTGAACCTCTGTGAGATGACGAGTCCTCAGGGTATGGATGAGTTGTTTTGGGGACGAGATCACAAGGACGTAAATGACTAGGCGGAGCGACTGACTATGGCTGCCGAGGTGCGCGATCTCAATGTTGACAAACTGTTCAAGATCGCTAAGTTGAATTTGCGCGGGCGAGCCAAATAATAGTTCAGAAGGCTGCAACCAGCACTTGCTGATTGGATTGAATTACGCAATCTAATTGTGCAGAAATATGGAGGCATCGATGCTGATGACATCCGAATGAAGATGGATGCCATCAAGCAAGAAACCAAAGAAAGGTTTTAGAAATATTTCGAACGACTAGACAAGTTGTTTCGGAAGGGCCAAATACAAGATGCAGAGCAGAGGAGGAGATTCTTGGCCAGACTAAGGCTAGAAATCTGAAAGTTGTGTGTGGTAAGGACGTTTGCAAATATCAAAGAATTAGTTGGAGCTCCAACAGAGGTAGAAAGAGTTCTGGGAGAACTTGGCAAGACACCGTATGAGCCTCTTCGAAAGGAGCAAAAAGAAGAGACGTCGAAGAGCAATGTGGAGAAGCAGGTTACTGCGTTAAACAACACACTCATAAATTTCTTCAAAGGGAATTCGCATGATCCAGCATCATCATCCTTTTCCACTGCCTTTGGAGGATGCCAGCTC
>Ga0209208_10006238_pt1 | contig 16438 bp, 14 predicted proteins | sample S1TSphfallax_3_FD_187694 | JGI IMG/M metagenome (GOLD analysis project Ga0209208, IMG submission 187694) | Host-associated microbial communities from peat moss isolated from Minnesota, USA - S1T2_Fd - Sphagnum fallax MG (SPAdes) (version 2) | ecosystem: Host-associated > Plants > Peat moss >...
TTAAATAATTTTCAGAAATTTAATTTGACGTTCAATTTTATATTATTTTATATTCGATAAAAATTTACACCTTTTAACAATGATGAAGATCATCCACTTTCAATCATTTTTCATCAACATGGATTGGCACCCATTTTTTCTTAGGCACTTGTAGTTTAGCACTATCACATTTTTGTATCACATATATATATATTTATAAAATTCTAGGTTTAAGGTTTATGACTACAGGATACAATAATGCATGATCAAGGATTTCTTTTCACTTTTGTGGTGTAGTCACACTACAGGACAAGGAGGACAATAAAGAAAAATTATAATCTTGTTGCTATTTGACAACCTGCAAGAGCATGCATTTAAAATTTGGTGAATCTGGTCAAAAGACCCTACTTCTTTGACAAAAAATTTCAAAAAGAAACCTTGTACTGGTTATAGCTCAAAAAACTCTTTTACATTTTGGCAAAATTTTGAACCAAAAAAATGTTGTGCAAGATTGGTGCATCTAACTTCATGTTGGCTTATGAGATCCATGAGCAAAGTTGCTGTGACCTATGGTCAACAATGCCACTATCACATCATCTCCTATGCTTTATTAAAACCAACAAATTTTTTTGGGATTATAAGGTGCAGCCATTGTTGTACAGATGGATGATTGCCCCCAAATTCATATAGCAATACAGGGAAACACATTTTCATGATTCTTCACAAAAGATGATGACCTAGATGAACATGCATAGTTTAATTTTAGGGCACCTTACAAGATGTAATTCTTCATTACCCTTGAGCAGGAGTTTTCTGTAAGGCCTAATTCCATTAGACTCAAGCAAGAGGTTTTCTGTAAGAAAATAGGAAAAATTGTCATAAGCTAATATGGGCTGTCATTGTTGTGGTGCATTAAAAATTTGTGTAAATGCATTTGGGCTCTGGACCATTATGCCCAGGAAGGCCACAACAGCTATACATCTTTCAAACCAGAGCATATTGTTGAAGTAAATATGCATGCTACCAGGATGGACCCAAGATAATAAGCCTCAGTGCCTTCCCTTAGCTACACCAGTTGCAACATGATTGAAAATAACCACTTTGCTTCAACTTGTGATCATGGTCAAACTACAGTTGACTATCATTGCATGTATTTTGCGTACATACATTCATATAGAGTCCAAGTTGCAACAAATGTGCAACTAAATTACAACTATGAAATATTCTAACATGACATTTTAATTATTAATTCATCGCATTTTCAGACTGTAATTGTACCCTAGTTGCATAGTAGTTTTCGTGGCAATCTAATTGCATGCCAATCTAGTTTTCACAAACATGATTTCTCATAGTGACATGAGGATGAATGTAAGCATTCATCTTCAATATAAATGAATAATATTTTCATTCATCTAATATATGGATGATTTTTTTGAAGTGACATGTTTTTAATTAGTAGAACTTCCATCAAAATTATGGACAAATGTTTGTTTTTATCATTAAACTATTATTGATTATTTTTTTTCCCCATAATTTTAATAAATTAAAACTTGATGAAACACAATCTAATTCTATGTGATATATCATTTGTTGAATAATATAATGTACCTTCCATTATAAATGTATTTGATGCTTATGGTTTTAAATGCCATTATTTTCAATATGTTTTAATTGTATCACTATTACTATGCTAACATCCACCCCATGGTCATTTATTTATTTATTTATTATTATTATTATTTCGAGCAAATTGACCAAATGTCATGGTGAAAAACCGTGACTTAATTGATTTTAGAAGCCCATTTTGGCATTTTCTACGTTTTTGCTTATAAACTAAAATATTCATGCACAATTATGTGTGCATGTGAAAAATCACCACCATCACATGAATTATCTTATTTTCAACTATTTAATTTTTCTCACTTACATTTGTTTCATGAAAATGTAATTTGTAAAAAGTGGCCCTAAGAAAGTCCTAAGGTCTTTTTTCTTTTTTTTAGTATCCCAAGCTTGAATAGACCCAAGTATGCAAATACATAATGGGTAGGCATGTTGTAAGTTGGTAAATAGGAAGGCATAGCTATATAGTTTCAAATCAACTGCATGTATATTTTTTGAATTTTTGATAGGTAGGAAGGTAGGTTGTACATAGGTTTGATGTAGATAAAAAAGAAGGAAGTTAGTTTGTAAGAAACTAAATAAGTTGCATGTAGGTAATGAATATAAAATATATCTTTAAATATAGAAATTAAATGATATTAAGATGGAACATAAAATAAATAATTAAATAAAATTCAAATGAAGTATAAATTCAAATGAAATAATGAGGAAATATTTTCCTTGATGATTTTTTTTTTTACAATGTTTTTATTAATAGGTAGGAAGGTGGTTGGTAAGTGGTAGGTTGATAAGTAGGTAGGTAAGAAAAATTGAAAAAAAACATGCGTATCAAAAGTTAGACTTATAAAATGAATTGGAAAAAACACATTATATTTATTATTTGACACATTATGTTACAAAAACATGTGGTGTTGGTTGCCAAAAACATTGGCATTCAGCCATGGAAATCAAAGTCCAATTCTAATTCTGAATATATACCACACATTATAACAGATAGGTGCATGGTAGGGTAAGGCACGGTAGGGTATATATATAATTTTATGAATTAATTATTATTATTTGATTAGTTAGCTAAATGAATGAATGAATGAATTCAAAGTAATCAATAAATTAAAAAAATAATTATTTGCATAAGTATTATTCTTATTATTTTGGTCATTCATTTTTTAATAAAATTGCTTCAATTTTTTTGGGTTGCCCAAATACTATTGTCTCATTTAACTAGTCAAATATCCACCAATTTTAATGGTAAAAAAAACCCATTGTCAAAATGGATATGTTCAAGATGATTTGACCTATGATTGTTTGGTCAAGTTGGATTTTGTCACTTTTGTGTTGTTTTTTACTAGTTTTCCTCATCAAATAAACTGTGAATTCTTATAGTGATGGAATTGAGAAGAAACTAAAGTGAATTTAGTAAATTAGTTGAGTAATTAGTCTTATGGATGAACATTCATGGATAAAATTTGATGAAATGAAGATCATCCATAAATTTTTATTCCATCCATGAAAGTTAGCCAAATATCATCCATGATTTGTAATATGAAAACATGGGATTAGGTAGGACTATAAACCAATCTAGTGACAATTTGTGACTAGGAAAATTCATGCTACCTATTATGTCATGTTCTTTTGTCACATGATTGATTTTTACCCCTAACCCCAAAATTGTAATGATATATATACATATACAAGCATTTAAAAAAAATAAAGTCCTTAAACCAACATGACTAACACAAAAAACTAACATAACATATAGATGAAATTTTAAGAATGAATTTAGATAAACTTTCATGAATTAAAATAAAAATTTCAACAATATTTCATGAATGATTTTTATGGCATATTCAAATTTCATGATGTTTCATCCTTGAAAGTGTAAAAATTTTATCCATTAGAATTTGAGTTTTATTCATTTCCTTTGCCTCATAACAAAGGTGACAAAAATGGGCCATTTGCCCAATTGCCTCCACCTCACAAAAACATGCAAATTGAATCAAGTGGATGGACATAATCATATTATTATAATTTTCAACTTATTATGAAGGTCTTTGAAAAAATTAAATTTTTTTCTTCAATCCCTTTGCACAATGTTTTAAAGACCTTGGAATATGTGGGGTTTTTGGCCAATAAAAGATATTTTGCTTAATATTAGATAATCCAATGTCCAAGGTTTAATGTCAAGTCATGTTATGAAGGATGTCATGATGCATGGGGTTGAAAACTTAACATGTACAATGATGAATCATTCGATGCACTTTTCAACAAGGCCAATGATGACATTCAAAATCACTCCTTTGGTTACAAGTTTGGTCCTTTGAAAATTGAATTATTTCACTTGCATGGGTTAAAAAGTCACCTACATGATGCCAAGGTTCTTGGTATTTGAAGGAGGTGGAGGTGTGGAAGGAAATGTGACATTTTGAATCAACGAAATTACAATTGCTAAAGGGTGGATGATTGCATGTGGCCTTAGGGAACTTGTTCTTGATGAAGATTTTAGTGAAAATCGTGTCAAAGTAACAATATATGGAACTAGCAAATCACAAATTATGTCCATTTGGATATATAACCATTGACTCAACCAATTTTTGATGGATGTTATCTTTGGTCATTGTTTGCGTCCTATGATTAACACGACATGTTGGAAGATGATGAGGAAAAAGAAATTAGTGTAAGGAAAAAAATTGATACACAATTGTTAAGAAAATGCATAAAGACTCAAATGTGGATTGTTTTGTATGATGAGCCAAGTGTAATGTGAGCACATGCATATGTTGCTCTATCAACTAGAACTAACACTTTCTTTGTCATAAAAAAATATCATCAAACATTAATTTTGGGACTTTTTATTTGGAAATAAAATGTCTTATATGTAGGATGTTCCAAACATATTGCATGAAATAATAATAATAATAAATGAAAGGTCATCAAATTACGAGGATATTCATGAAAGTTTTGGTACATTATCATTTAGTTGGCACAATTTGTTTACATGGCATATAAGCAAGAAAAATAACATGGTTGTAGACATAAACCACAAGGCAACATTGGATGAAAAAACAACATTGTGCAACTAGGCAAGTGGAATCGAATGTTCAATCATTCATTGAGTAATTTGTTCATCTAATGTTACATGAAATGAAAGGAATTGGGGATGGTTGACAAAACATTCACCTTTTAATTTTGAACACATGAAAAAGTATTCAAGAATGGAATAATGAGGTATGCCAAATCTCACACTTATGTATATTTTTCATGTTAATTAATAATCATGCAAATATAAGATGATGCATCAAATTAATTCTAACAATTTTCATTGTCATATGTGTGTGATAGTAGATTGATAAGGAACTAAAATATCGATCAAATCTCTTAATATGTTGTGAGTTGATTGAAAAGGAAACGTCATCTCAATGTGGATGTCTAAAAGGAAAGTTCAACTTTTTTCAAATGCATAATTTAAGAGTCCTTGAAAAAAATGAATTGCAAAGTTGGAGACAACAATGTTAACAAGGAACACAAATTGAAACTCAAGAGGCATAAGAAGCAATAATAATCATATAAATAAAAAATTCCTAGTTAAAAAGCAAAATCCATTCAATGAAAGGAGGAGTTCTTGTGCATCATTCATAATAAATGGATCATTGTTAGATCATTACCAAGGTTCCAAGAGAAAAACAAAATGGTTGTTGGGGTTGGTCAATTTCCAATGACATTGATTGACGTGATTGTTCATTGGCATGGGGGTAAGGCATTTGCTCAATATTCCAATAAATTTTGAACAAATGACCCTATTTCATTATTAGATTGCTATTACATTTGTTAAGAGCTTTGGAAATGGAACCAATTTGTAAATTAAAAAAATTTAATATTTTTGATTTAATAGTCAACCTTCATTTTTATTTTACATTCAAAACATGTTTTTTATTGGATCATTATTAAACTCATAACGTGCTTTAACATTTGTTCCTTCCATCTTTTCTACATATAACTATCACATGATATGTACATAATCACAAAAAATCACAAAAATTATGATCAATGAAACAAAAATAAATAAATAAATTGAAAACCATGAATAATATTGAATTGATTCCATTATGGTTGTTTCTAGGTGCGTTTTCCCATTCTTATGTTTTGTATTCATATATATTCCTTTCTTAACAATCTTTTGAATAATGTCAACCTATTCACATGAAGCCTAATTAAACAACACATGCTCATATGTCAATAATATAACATGTTGGAGTAACCTTGATACAAATGAGTTTGGACCAATGGGTAATAATGATATGATGCGATGTGTAACAAAAAAATAAATCCTCCTTTTTTGCACCAAAACTAAAAGCATTGGAAAAATAAGAAAAAGTCAAATTCTTGTGGAGCAAGAACAAATTCCAATTGTTCTTAAACCAGGAGATATTAATTCATGCCAATATTAAACAATTTTTTTCATTTCTCTACAATTTGAATCAACTTTTTGAGCAAACAACTTGGCGAGCATGCAACTAATTGTCAGTTGTCCCTTTGCATTGCGCCCTAGATCATGTAAATGGTTGGAAATTTGAAAATTCCACCTGGTAGGTTGTGGGTCTTTTCTGGTTTCCTTTTGTTTGAGATGAGTTTTGAAGCCCTTTTTATGTGGGGGCTTGGGTGCGTTGAGGCTGAATTTCTGTTGAACAATTTCGAATGCATGTAGGAATTTTTTTTTTCCACACAAAACGAATGGGGGAGGGGAGGGGACTTGAAAAAAAGAAAGAAGTTAAAATGCAATTTGTGATTAAAAAATAGTTGCAAACAACACTAACAATGAAAACTACATGGGTTGCACAAGGCCCACTTTACACTAAGAGGCAGGGCCAAAAAAACTTGGGGCCCACTTTGAGCATTTTTGGGTTGCGAATTGGCCCCAAGTTACTAATAAATGCTAGAACATTGACCCCAGGGGTTGCAAATTGGCCTCCCAAATTTGATGGTATGCTTTTTTCAGCCTTGGGGCCAATACAAGGCCATAAAGTTCAGCATTTAATAGTACTTGGGGCATCCACAAGGTTTTTTCTATTTCAACCTTGACACCTAGTGTGAAGCCCTTGGGACTGATTTCAAATTTTCCACCATTAGGAATGCTGGATTTGGGTTCAACATTGGCCCTGACTCCTAGTGTAAAGCGGGCCTAAGTGTGGTCACATGTAAACATATGGTCACAAATGCTCACCTCATTGTGATCTCAACACAATTCACAAATGAAATATGTAATAAATGGATACACTTTTATTTTAGGAACAATTTTATACCTCTTGGGATTATTTCCGATTATTTTTGAGTAAATTATAATCTATTTATCAGAGGCATGAATAACCATGTAATGCAACTGCAACTTGAATTAAATATTGAAAAGAAATGAGACACATAAATATTGAAATTTTAGTTGTGAATATGGTGTTGAAAAAAGGAGTTAAAACAACAAAATCTGAAAAGACTTTTTTTCATGCCTCACTTTCGAATGAGCCAAACAAATTCTAGTTTGGAATTTTTTCAAGGGACAACTTATGAAACCTAAAATTGTCCTACTTAAAATTAATCACAACGATTTTCTTACAACTTATAAATCAGTGATATAAATAATGAAAAGAAATGGGCGGATCATAATATTTGGATTTAGAAAAAAAAATTATACTTAATTATAGAATATTTAAATTGACATTGTATAAACTTCAATTAATCCCAAGTTCATTGGGTTCTAATAAAAATTCGAACACAAAACTGCATGGAGCAATTGCAACAAATGTTTTCCCCAAAAAGATTGAGAAAATTTTGGGAAAATGTGTTCTTTGTAATGGAACTCGCCACATTATGAGGGGATAAAAAGTATTTAATATTTAAAGAATGGGATCCAAAAAGCCTCCACATTAGAGGAGGAATCTTAGGATTTTCTACTTCCCCGTGCGACTAGTAGCCCAATTTGGCTAAACCCTCTCGTGCATGATTGCCAACATTCCAACTTCACAAATGTTTTAAAAGAAAAAACAGCAGTAATTTTGACTAATTTTCCTAATTTTGTGGAACAGTTTGGCAAATTTTTGACATCACAAAATTGAGAAGAAAAACGCAGTTGAGAACCTTACAGCCCCGTAGGGAGGAAGACTACCTATACAGTAAACTTCAGTGTTTTTTAAAAACAAAATTTCCCCTTTTTTACAAAAAATGTTGGGAAATTTGTGTTTTTCTGAACCAATTTCGACTAATTTTATCGCCAAATTTTCCAGTTTAGAATTTATTTTTTTAAAACACGCCTACGCAGGACGCGGCAACGGACGGAAGAAAGGACAAATGTGGGGTCTCGATGAGCTGACTGCGTTTTCCACCTCCCCAAGAGGTGCCTTTTAGATGCAGCCTTCTCACTAGCGTGGCAAGCCATTGTTTTTTGTCTCGGTACCCTAGTACCTGCAGCTTGTAGACTTTTTGCTTTCTCTTTTCTCTTCCGACATTTTTCTTCCCTCCCGCCACTGTCTGACAATTCTTTTCCCGCGCTGGATTGCCCTAGACGATGTGGAGCTTGTTTCGGAGATGTGACGATTGTTCTTGCATGTAAACATCCGTGTACACTTCTCATAGGTTGGGGGTTTGTTGAAGTTTGAAGAGGTTCCGTGTGTCTTGCTGTTTTGGACCAGTGTTTCCCCTGGGAGGTTATAATAGAACAAGTGGTCCAGCTCCATGCAGCTTCACTGAACTGTACTGTCCAATGTGGTGTGGACAGTCCGGAAGATCAGTCGTTTGTATCTCGCTGTTGTGTCGTTTCTGGAAGGGGAACATCCACGCAAAAATCACATGGTAGGTATCTTGCTAAGTTCGATAGTTTTCAGTACAGCGTCGATAGCTCCCAACTCTCGGTGTTTTGAAGGTTTGCTATTAGTTTTCGACTCTGACTAATCTGGAGTCTGCACTCTGGCAGCCGAAGACCATCTCTGGTATGCCACCACCTCGCAAGCAACTTTATTTTCTAGGGCATCTACAAAGCCACAATTGGTGATATTGTGCTAGATGGACTCCTACCGTCATGTTTTGTTGTTTGTTGTGCATTGATTGTTTGCGGAACACTTGGAATCTGGTGGATCAGTTCAGAAAATTTCTCTCCAATGTCACTTGAAGTTTTAGTTTTGAGAGTTCCTGAAATCCCATTCCAGAACGAGGGAGTCCTACGTGTTGTTGCTCAAGGACCTTGAACTATTTGGAGGTTTGTCTTCTACAGATTGCCGTTGCAGGAGCAGGATTGAACCTCCCTCTATGCGCCCTATTTTTGAGGTACTAAGCATATGAGTTTCTTTTTCAAGAAATTAGGGTGTTGTTGAAATTCAATAGCAAGTTTTCAGACTGTCATCTGCTAATGGCTATTCCTTCTTATGGTGCTTCTTACGGTGCTTCCAGACTCAGGAATTTCAGATATTGTCCTGATGATGCAACATTTTGGGGTGCTGGACTCTGTTTCTTCAGGCATCTTTGGCTGAACATCTCTTGCTTAGGGTCTAATGATTTGTGAACTTTTGATCACATATGAGTAATTCTTTGTTTAAGTTTCAACAAATGTCTACTAATCATGCCAGCAGATCCAATCACTGAAGGGCTAAAAACCAGGTGAACAAAATATTATGTATTGTTTTCTCAAATATTATGTAATGTGTACAGTCTGACTTTGAGAGTTGTACTGTATATTTATCTGTGGCTAGGTGACAGAGGCTACAAATTGACTCTCTATTATTTGATTGGGAGTTGAGAGAAGAGCTCCCCAATGTGCAGCAGGGTATGATATTTGTAACTGCACAAGTGTGTCAGGGATTTTCTCCCCTTCTTGTGTGAATGAAAGGAAAATGGATGCTTGAGAGCAAGACAACCATTTGTATGGCAGCTCCCAACATGCTGTTTCTCACCTATCAATTCAATGAAGAATGAAAAGCCATTAGTTCTTGAGAGCAACATCCCTCCTCTTATATGTTATGAGAGCCACTTATACAAGCAGTGAGGATTTTTGGATTGCTCTCAGCTCTTAAAAATAAAGTTCAATGGCAGTTTACCAATTAATGACACTACTAAGGCACATGGTATCTATGAGTGCTACCATATCCTGGATTCATGTATAACCGATAAGCAATCTTGATCATCATGGCCACTAGTTCTGTGAGTTCCTTTCACCTTGCAGATTGGTCCAGTCTGTGATACTAATCTATTTCCAAGTGTTTTGGTTTGAATTGGCCATTCTATACATTCATAAATCAATTGGTGGCCTGTCCTCTCATCAAATTTCAGATGCTTACTGGTCCTGTGGTTTGGAGTTTTGTTATGCAATGTTTTGAATGTGGTATTTTGGTGGCAGAGTGATTGGCCAGTGCATCAGCTATGGCCGCCCTTTGAAGGCAAGCCATGGACTGAATTGGATGTGGTGTTGTTCCATGGGCTCCAATCAACTGCAAATGACACTAGTGATGCCTGGAGTAGCACATGGACACAGCGAGGTCATGATGATGTATGTTGGCCTCGAGAATGGCTGCCGTATGATTTGGGGGAAGCTGTGCGCATTTTCTCCGTATCATACAATGCACATGTAGTAACCTCCCCTGATGATCATGTATCAGAGATTGCACATAACCTATTCCAGAATCTCATGGATCGTAGGTACAAAGGCACCTCTCTTTCATTGTCGAAATGGCATGCTTGGGCAGATGTAGTGGTTCACTCACAAATATGTCAAGCAACTAAAACTTTCAGATATAAGATTTGTAACCCAACCATTTGGTCATCTCTCAATTGTATAGAAAATCTGTATGCTTATCAGTGGTACTATATATTAGGCAATTATAGATGGTGTTGCAATGCTTCCTGAAAAATGAACATAGCACAGTAATGTATTGTGCAGGTTGAATGGAATCATCCTTGTTTTTGAAAATACACTATGTTTTTAAAGATGGTGTTTAGAAGCTTGCTTTTGAAAGTTGAAAGGGCTTTGACTTTCTAAAGTCTGAAAATGCCATGAGGAGAGCTGCAGTGCAGGAGTGTGGAACGGTTTTTTTGCATAATGTCAGAGGTGTGCACTCCCAAGATATATTTCAGTCACACATAAATATAGACTTAACTAATATGAAATGTAGGAGTTAATTAAATATTCCCTGAAAAATCAGCATAGCAAATGAATATGTTTTGTGCAGGTATGAATGGGATCATCCTATTGTGTTAATAGGCCATAGTTTTGGAGGGTTGGTGTTGAAGAGCTTGGTTGTAAAGTTGAAGAGAGAATCAACCATCCAAAATCCTAACAATTCCTGGTCCAAAGCGACAGTGCAGCGTGCAAAAGTGTTTTTGAGGAATGTGAGAGGGGTGGCCTTCTATGCTGTTCCACATGCTGGATCAACCAATTTTCGTAAATATGTGAAAAAGTTGAGATGCAGCAACAGACATCATCCTGGAATAATGGATAATATTCAACCCTGGCAACTAGATATGGAACAGTTATCAGAGGATTTTGATCGCATTGTCACTGAAAACGAAATCATTATATATGCTTTTTGTGAGGGCAGGCCGATGGCACAAGTGGTACGTATGTGTTGGATGAAATGAATTTTTGCAACTAAACACCCGCGATGCTTTGATGTTGTTTGGTGCTGAAATGTGCGATTTGGGTTCTGTGACTGGACTAGGGAATTTTGGTGGATTTTAGCTCGGCACAACGATCAGCAGGATATAATTTTTACAAGGTTGAGGATGCTGATCACACAGAGGTGTGCAAGCCTCCAAGTAAAGAACATCCGAGCTATGCGTTGCTTCTACAATTTATCATTACTTGTGGAAAGGTGGGTTTCAATAACCTAGTTTGTTCGATATTTGACTAACATTGGAGCATTACCCACAGTGTAGAAACCAGTCTTTATTGGAAAGAGCAAGTCCACAGATAAGCCAAGAGCATATGACTCCTCTTTCAAAGGAGGATAGTTGGAGCCCTTTTTGTGTGCATGCATTTGTTTTAGATTTCAGACCAATGAAGCTTCCATCCTAGATGAAACAATTGAGTACATCAAGTATATGGCTTTGCAGAGACGTAATGTGGAACAGCTAGGAATGGTGCACCAAAGTTCAAGCGAAGGTATCAGGATAATTTCTTAGTTTACCACATGTCTCACTCAGTGTTCAATCGATTTGCCGGTCATGGAAAACTTTCTCTTCATTCAAAGCTGCAATAATAGGATGCCTTTGATGTATGTAAGTTTCATGTCTTAAGATCAACATTTGTTCTTAATAGTTCCTTGGTTTGTGCCATCAGTTGACAATGTTGTCATATAATTACCTGGTAACATACATGTTTTACAATCCTAACCTTTCTGTCTTGTGCATTAAATGGAGTAGGTAACATTGAAGTCATGAATTATGGTGTTAATGAGAATGGAGACCACTACTTGAGTGGCATGAAAGAGGCACAGGTGGAGGACATGGACTCTGAGCCAGAGAATGCTTCGGAAGGTTATCACTCAGACGGTACTCCATCTACATGCTCCATGCTAGTTTCATCTTCTTGGCTTATGCATGAAGTAGTGAAAATGGTGGTGATTCAAGTGGAGTAATGAAAATCACTGTTGTGGATCATAGTTACAAGACCTTATTTTTTTGCCAGAACTTTACTAAGGACTTCGCACTTCATCCCAGGATGAGCTGAAGTTCTTTCTGCACACAAGCAGAAGTTCATTTAATCATGTTGCAGAACTGAACATAGTGTGTTTGTGATGAGTCTTTCACATAGATGGGACATTACATCTTCAAACATACTTTGAATTGTGCTTTTGTAGGTCCTGATGATACTTTCATATTCCAAGCAACTTCATTGAACTCTGTCAACACACAAGTCTTCAAGGAAAGGATTTCAACAGCAATATGTGACCTAGATGATAGAACATTTGGTCAAAATTCAAAACTGCAGGTGAATGTGTTGCAGTGCAAGTACATGGTCAACACTATAGTGACCAGCAAATGTTATCTCATGGGGGAGACTTGTGCAACTTTGGCTGATCCAATCTACAAAGAGTTGTTCCGCATTGTACAGAGAAAGCAGACTTGATTGTGCAAGAGTGCAGTGATGAGGCATTGAATCTCAAATCAATACTTGTGGAAATGGATAACATATGTGCATTTGTTGCTGTCATTGTTGATTGGCAATCATGCACAAGGTTGTTCAGAAAAGACTTTGATAATTGGACATGGGCATCTGTTCATTCAACATTGGAGCAACTCAAAGCACAAGATATTCAGAAGAATAAAGAGGTGTGGGATCCACGCATTGCAGAGCTTCGGCAGTTGATGAGTAATGGTGGTTCTAGAACAGGAGAAAGGATCAACCTTGCAGATTATCTCCAATGCAGAGTGCAGAATATCATAAATGCCTGTGACTTACCACAGGGACTGGTTCCATGTTGCGTTTTGGCCTCTGACCCTGAAGTGAAGCGAGGAGAGTTTTTGGGGATGGGCTCATTTGGATCAGTTTCTCAGTGCACATGGTTTGGGATGGCATGTGCTGAGAAATCCTTCAATCCATTTTTGGATGAGAAACGGAAGCGTGATTTTGAGAATGAGGTTGGAGTCATGGTTCGCTTGAACCATCCACATGTTGTACGACTGATATGTTGCCATCAAAATTCTACCAAGTGTGCAATTCTGATGGAACTCATGCCCACAAATCTTGAAAGGCACATTGCAGAACGAAAGGTTTCACGCAAGCCATTCATACTTCAAGCAGCTGTTGATGTCATGTCACAGATTGCTTCAGGCATGGAGTACTTGCATGGACAAGGGTTTGTGCACCGTGACCTTAAACCTAATAACATCTTGGTGAGTCCAAACACAGACCCTGAGCTCTCTGCCGACGGGTATGTGGAGGTGAAGTTGGCCGATTTTGGTTTCGCAAAGACCAAGGTCAATACGTCTTCATCTATGTTGCACTCTCAGATTTGTGGAGCAGCAACATGGAGGGCACCAGAGGCCTTTCCGGACCACGAAGGGCAGCAAAGGCGTTTTCCTCCCAAAAAAGCTGATGTTTATAGCTTTGCGATCTTGTGCTCACAAATGCTCTCTGGTCAATTGTACCCTTTTGGTCGCACCCCAGTGAGATTGCTTGAAAGAATTAGTTCCCCACAAAATGAAAGGCCATTTTTGCCTTCAGACAGCAATTACCCTGCAGAATTACTTTCCCTGATCAAGCAGTGTTGGGCTCCTGATCCACGTAAGCGTCCAAATTTCTCAACTATTTGCAGTATTCTTCAAGAAATCAGATTCAATATTTTGGCATGCAAATGGGAGGTGAATTAGAACAGAGATATTGCATGAGCAGTTCTTGATTATGAACCATTCTAGATCAAGTGAACAATAGGCATGCAAGCTATCTGGCATGCTGTTTTGACATGCAGGAACATCTTAAACTTGGAGGTTTCATTGCATGTCCCTCATGTTAAAATTCATCCCAAAGTGTTGGTATGCATTAGAACTGTATTTTTAACACCCTGTTGGAAGAGTGATGTATGAAATGCATGGAAGAGATCATGCAAGTAGGGCTGATTTTGAAGAGGAAGCATCATTTTGTTCTCATAGATGTGAGCACATCCTAGAAGTTGACTTTGTATCAAATTGCTATAAGATTGCACTGAGTTTGAGAAATATACTCATCAAATGTGGAAAATAGAGTGGAAAATTTGACTTTCAAGTGCGTGCCTTTTGGTTAGTGAAGCACACAAAGTCAGCTATCGTTGCAATATGATTAGGCAGGAGCTTTCTGCCCCTTCTAATCTATTCACAAGTTGCATCTCTATCCAAAGCTTCTTCTCTAAAGAAGAGATCTGCAGTACAAGGTAATAGTGTGTCAAACTTGCACTCTATCAAAGTATTTGAATCTTTTTCCTTTTTAAATGTCTTCAAGTTAATGCTATTAATTACTGGTAGGAATGAAGAGTGTTCGACTAGAAGATGCATCATCTGCAACACAGAAACGCATGGTTGTAAAAGTGAATTCACACAATCTTAGCATTAATGTGATAAGCATGATCAAGTGACTTTGTCCAAGCATACTATGCTTGTTTGTATGCATCAAGCCTTCTCTGCAATGGTTTTGTCTATGAACTATGGTAAGATCCTGTAGACTGAGGGTCAGTATGTTTGCACCTATTTTGCGGTCTCACATTTTCATAGTATGCTGTAAGCCATCAAATACTTTCAAGGAACAATTTTCCTGCACAATTTAATGCTGATGTATAAAGCTTCACATGCTCATGAATTCCCTCTGCTAAACTTGTATAATTTTGGTGAAGCCTTTTATTAGGATGTGTGAAAGGATACATTGCCAGAAACCCAAAAGTGAAACTTTGTCTGTTTGACGTGTAGCTGCAATTGTTCTTATCAAGAAATCTTATATTGAAACACTCTTAGGTTGATAGAGGACCTTAGGTTATAGAAAGTATGATGAGAATGGGTACTTGAATGAGTCTTGAATGGGTTTTTGCAAAGGATGGTTTCCCCGAAACATGAAAAGCTTTGGGGCTCCTGATCAATAGCTGCATGCATGCATATACTCTCAGTTGTTTGTCAGCAAACCAATTGAACTTGGCCTGTTGAGGTTCTCTGGCTATGAATATGGCTTGTGAAGTACAATCACGCTGCATTAGTAGCTCTTCACTGCAGGATATTGTATGACAGTTGAAATGCCAGGAGGGAAGTCATCTAGTACATGCTACTGCAGGATCATGAGCTTGGAGAATGCTTACCATATGCCTTGAGATAAGACTTGTTCAAAGTAGTGGGGACATGCAAATTGGCAAGTTTTTATCTTCTTGATTCAAGACGTTTGACATGCAACACTGACATGCACAACACTCTTAGATTGGTAGTCAGGTAGTCTGGAAGAGGAGCTTAGGTTACAGAAAGGATGGTGAGAATGGACCTTAGGTTATTTCCTTTTGAATGAAGTTGACTGGTATGTTGAGAAAATCTGATGACTTAGATCTATTGCATAGGATATGATGCACTTCTACTTTCAAGCTCTTTCAAAGTCCATCAAGTTCAATAATTTTGAAGATTTTTTCTTGTTGAAAGCACACGGTAGGTATCATGTAGACCCAGTTGAAGGTGCATCCCCCAATGTAGGCAGATTTTGTGTTAGAAGGGATTAATCTGGATTTTGGTTCTCTCAGGTAGCTTCTCATACCGACTATGAATCTACACAAACTGGTGAACCAGAGCCAAGCAATCCTGATATTCTCTGTTGTGAACTACAGATGAAAAATTGTGCTGGCGTCTTCTTTGTCCTCATAATGTCTAAGCAATTGTCTGATGAAGAGGATGAATCCAACCATACCAGGTTGATCTGCAGCAACAATGCCTACCCCAAAGTCAATCGGGTGATCCCATGCTTACCCTGGCCACTGAGATCAACAGCAGGGATCATTCTCTCCCAATCCCTAACTCTCACCTCAGGTGCTCAAGGCAAAACAAATCTACCGAAACTTACAACAGCCAACTTGGTAGCTGTCTCTCTAACCACTCTGGAGTTCACCATGAAGAAACAATTTCCTCTATCACATTTTGTCCTTGCGGTCAAATGCACAAACAGGAAGTTTAGCTTTGAAGAAGCATCAAGTTGCAGAACCTTCTTCATATTTGCAGTTCTCCTATTCATGCCTTGGACACAGTCACAAGTCAGAACAGAACAGCCACTTTGCTAGTTGTTTCCTACAATGCTGTGGGAAGTTCACCTGTATATTACTATGTCTTCTGCCCTAATTTGGTGCTTGCATTTAGATACATAAATGAGATGTTT
>Ga0209208_10006239_pt1 | contig 16436 bp, 20 predicted proteins | sample S1TSphfallax_3_FD_187694 | JGI IMG/M metagenome (GOLD analysis project Ga0209208, IMG submission 187694) | Host-associated microbial communities from peat moss isolated from Minnesota, USA - S1T2_Fd - Sphagnum fallax MG (SPAdes) (version 2) | ecosystem: Host-associated > Plants > Peat moss >...
GTCGGCCAACAACGGATTTCGTGGGGGACTTTTCAAAAACAATAAATTTAAAAAAAAAAAAAAAGCTGCTTTGCGCCTTTGTGTCTCTCTTTGTTTAAAAAAACCGGGGGACTTCACAATGTCCGAAGGTCACGGGTACCCACTAGTTGATTTTTAAGTGATTTCTGCCGCTAAAAATTCAAATAAATTCCAAAAAACCAGGTTTTGGAAGGAGAAAAATCAGTTGAGGACGTGGGAACACTTGGGCCAGCAGCACAGGCCACACCAGTTCTGAAATGAACGGATCTATTGCCCGAGTGCAATTAGGGCAAATTGTGGCTTCCAGCGGAAAAGTGGAGAATCGACGAAAAAGAAAGAAGCAAAGCATCCTCCAAGGAAGGAAGGAAGGAAGGAAGCAAGAGGGGTGACGACGAGGAGGGGAAAGAGCAAGAACGACATAGAGGACAATAGCAAGAAGCTTTTTTGAAACTCTGTTCTTTTGATAGAAAAAGAAAAGGGAATTGAATTTGGGATCGTATGATGTGTGGAGTCCAACAGATTTCCTAGGAAGAAAGGAACAAATCTTTGTTGAGTTTCTGCAACGTCCAGAAGCTTGCTTGATGGCAAGCATCCAGGAGGGGTAGTGCTGAAGACGAAAGAAAGAACAAGAAGAACAAGAAGAATTAGGGTAGTATGGCGATGTTGAAGAGGTGTGGGATTATTGTTGCTGCCGTGTCCGCAGTGTATGCCTCTGGAGTCGTGGCTTCGTCTCCCTCCCTTTCTTACTCTGTCTCCTGGAACTCCTCCCCTTTTCCTTCAGCGAGTGTGCGCCTGTTATCTTCCGACCGACTGATGACGGAGACATGGGCAGCTGGCCAGGGTTTGCTCCGCTCAACTCGCGCCGTTTACACGGTAGTGCTTTCTTGTCACTCCTTTTTCAATCTTCCCTCTCTCCTTCTCCTTTTTTCCTCGATCTCTTGACCTCACCTTTGGTTTTTCTTTCTGTCGAGAGGTGTATCTTTCTGTAGCTGGACTCATTTTCCACCAGAGAATGGCTTGCTGGAATTCAGGGTTTAGGGGGTTTATGCTTTTTCTCTCTTGAAAATAATCCCTGTTCTTGGCTTTCAACACTAGTGCTCTGAACCGGAATTTTGATTCTAAGATGTAGCTTGAACTTCCTTCCTTTGTGATTAGGATTCTGAGTACTGGTGGCGTGCAGTTTGCAGTGAACACCATTGACTACAAAGTTTCATTGATGAGATATGACCCGAATTCTGAAGAATACTACAACACTCGTGACCAGGTGAGCAAGAATTTTTTTCTTCCTGTCCCAATTGTAGTCTACTTGGCCCTCAGATGTTGCACACAGATAATAAATTGCCATAAAATCTCTCCTCTAGTAGATGATGGGAATCATTCAGTTGTGCACATATGGAGAATTGCATAACAACTAGGGTTTGATAATTGAACGAGTGCAGGTTCATATGCGAACAGCAAAGCGGATTTTGAAGCTATGTGAAACAAATCGAGGCTTTTACATAAAGGCAGGACAGTTCATTGCTTCAATGCAGCATGTGCCGAAGGAATTTGTGCAGACTCTATCTGTTTTGCAAGATAAGGTATGGTTCGTGGCACCAATAACTCTTGGAATTTATGTGCTGCAAAGTTACAGGCTTGTTCTGTTACGGAATGATCACCTCCGACAAAACCTTTTGTGTTTGACAGGCGAGCTTTTGGCCATTCAAGTTAATGGAGCAGGTTTTCCAGGAGGAGTTTGGGAAAAGTGCTGAGGAAATGTAAGCATATGCAGAACAGTTTATGGGCATGGAAAACTGAATAAGACATGTGTGATGTGACCCAGAGAAGTCCCTGCATGCTGATCAAATGAGACTGTTTTGTAACACAAGATCTGGGAAACCTTTTTTGTACTTTATAAATGGGTGGTAACTTTGTAAGTTTGAATCCTGAGCAGCTGGTTGGGATTTATTGTTCTCCACCTGAAGTTAATTCTGAGTGATTGCATCTAAAAGACAAATGGCATAACCAAGTAATGTTTTTGAATAAGTTGAGAACCTAATCAATGTTTGTGAAATTTCAGTAGGGAACTGTGCATACTGTATGCCCAACTGTATTTGACATGATGTTGGATGACAAACAGATATGGAAAATTTGATGAAACTCCAATTGCTGCAGCATCACTTGCACAAGTACATCATGCATTTCTCAAGGATGGCCAAGAAGTTGCTGTTAAGGTGTGCTTTCCTTGCATTGAGCATGGAGCGAAATTGAACCGTTAAACCTCTAAAGGGTATGTTAGCTATATATGTGTGTGATGCCTGTGTTGTATTTTTCACTGGGTCCCACAGATGTAGAAAATATCAGTGCTTTGTTTTCTAGTTTTGATAGTCAGTTCACTCAAGTGGATTTGGGAAATAACTTCGCAAATTGAGGGGCCAGTGAGCTGATTGACCTGTAACTGCTTATTGATTACTGGTGAGATTGGTTTGTAGACATGGGAAAAAGTTAAGATAGCTTTGATCAATTGTCAGGGATGACAATAGAGTAGTGTTGAATTGTGCTTTTAGGGTTGAGGAAGTTGGTGCTTCTGATAGTTCTCGTTGATGATATGATGGCAGGTTCAATATCCTGGATTACAAAGACAATTTGAAACTGACATTGCAACTATGGCATTTTTATCAAAGGCAATTGCCTGGGTATCTACTTCCACTCTCTCGTAGCTTTCACCCTCACCCTGAATTGCCCACCAGCCCAAACAGCTAGAAGAAAAGGAAGGAATGAGCATTAGTGAGCACTGCCTACTCAATTCAAAGTGGGCTGATTTAGTTGCTCTGGTGTCTTGTTGGAGGCCACTAAAATCATCTGCATAAACGTGAACCTACTCTGCAGAACTAATAAGAGACTTGTGATTACATGGATCCATCTTAGTAGCAAGTCAACAAGGACTCATGCTTCTAACTTCTTCTGTCATGAGGCTTCTGTGACAAATGCAACGTGGTATTCTGGTGCCCAGCTCTTTCCAGATTATCAGTTTGAGTGGATGGTTCCAGAGTTTGAGAAAAATTTGCTACGGGAGCTTGGTATGTACCCTTATTCATGAGCAACCCTAGTCTGGTATGACTGAACAAGTAGCCAAATGATGGCCATGTCTTTTATATGTGTTGTCTATTTTGGCTTTCCATTTGTTTGCATGCAGTTAAGATCTTTAGCAGTAGGTTAACCATTTTGGTCTCTGAGGGAATGCAACATGGTCTCTTTGCAGACTTTTTACAGGAGGCAAACAATGCAGAAAGAACTGCCAAGAGTTTTGCACACAAGGAAGGCATCCTTGTCCCACGGGTTGTCAAGGTATGTGACACCCAGGATTTCAAACATCAACTGTGCATGCCAAAAAATAGAAGTGTATAACCAAGCCAAAACAAGAGGGTGAAGAATTCGGGTAGGTTGAAGAACCTCATTCTATTGCTTTTGTGCAGGACTTGACAACAAAGCGAATTTTGACAATGGAGTTTATGGAGGGATGCAAGGTGGGTTAATAAGTTCTGTACAATTGGTGATGCAAAAGTTATGTGGAAGAGCAGGTTTTGAATGTGGTGGATATGAGATGTCAAAATTGTTCACTTTGACAGCAGATGCTGTAGAGGCTTTGTGTTACAGTCAAGGTATTTGGAGTGAACTTTAAGAGAATGGGAGGAAGTGGGATAAGGTCTAGGTTGGGAATAATGTGGGAAATAGCTTGAAAATAACAAATAGAATCTACAGTTCTCAGATGGAATTTTCTTTTGACTGCAGATAGATGACGTTCAAGCTTTGGAGAAGGCAGGAATAGATCCTGCGCAGGTGAGTTTTGGTACACCCCATAGTATTTATGCTTGAGGTTTCTGTGTAGGTTTCCTGTGCTTTCTGATGATTTATGACACATTTTTTCTTTCACCTGCTCAAATGTATGAGTTTGAACTGCACCAGGTGGCACAAGAATTGGTGGAAATTTTCGCAGAGATGGTTTTCTGTCATGGATATGTCCATGGTGATCCACACCCGGGTAACATCCTGGTGCACAAGCACCCTGGACGCAAAAGCCCAAATTTTGATATAGGTATGTCACTGTACAACTTTACATGTCACACTTCTCTTTGCTAAAGTTCTTTCTCAGATAATGGCTTCTGAATTTCTTAAATAAATATCTGCAGTCAGATGGCCATCAATAATGCATATTCTTGGTGGTGATATTTGTGCTTCCCATGAACAGAATTGACCAGTTTTTTCACATCTTTGTGAACTTTTTAGTCATTGCTGGTTTGCTGACTAGGACTTGATTGTCTGCTGTCCTCATTCTAGAAGCCTCTCTGTTGATTGTGGATTTTTTATTCATTCTTTTCCTAATGTGCACAGAAGCAGTTGAATTGAATCTTGACATTTAATTAAGCTGAGCAATGCATTTGTGATGAAACCCCTTTCCCAAGATAGTGAATGTGTTCCAGAATGTGGGGTAAACAAGATTTTTTGTTGATGGTGGGGATGCAGTGTTGTTAGACCATGGGCTTTATAGGGATTTTGATGAAAGTTTCCGTTTAAGTTACTGTCGCCTGTGGCGAGCTATTGTTCTTCTTGATTCGGATGAGCTTCAGGAAGCTGGAAGGCAGTTGGGGGCAGGAGAATTCACCCGCTATTTGCCAATCATTTTCACAGGTCGTGGTATGGGCAGGTAGTTTTTGAGCCAACCACTTGCATGTGAATATATATGTTCTGCTCTAGAGCCTCTGTTTCAGAGCATGAAGCATGTCTGAATGTCAATCTATTGTGGACTGTTGTGCCTGAAAGTGAAGAACTTTAATGCAGCTTTTTGTTTCAGAGTGCTTTCTCGGCTGAAATAACTGTCTCACAATCTGCTGTATGAGCTAATGCAGCAAATCAGAGCTTGGGCAGGCAATGTCGGCTGAGGAGCAGAAAGTGCTGAAGGAGGAGGTGCGGCGGTTCACTATGGCTGACATTTCAAACTGGATGGAGGGCCTTCCCCGTGAATTTCTCACCATTTTACGCACAGAGTAATTCCTTGATGTTAATCCTGTTCACATGAGCTCTGGACTAGAATACTTGGTCATTCTGTGTATTGACAGGTCTGTTGGTTGGATTTTCCAGGCTGTGTTACTCTTTTGGAGTACAAAACAAAATTGCAATATGCCTGTGAAGATGTATCTCTCTTTTCTTTTCTCCTCAAGGTTAATTCTCTCTTACATGCCAGTATCTGCTTTTCTCTGTTTTTTCAGTGGGCTGCTGAGATCTATATCAAATAAATTGGGGGCATCCCGGCGGTCTCGACTCATTGCATATGTGAAATATGCTGTTGCTGGGCTAGCTATTGGAGTCCGGGGAGAACCAAGTAAGCATTTCTCTCTATTGAAGTTTTCTTAACTATAATGGCTGCTGATTTTATGAGATTTGGTTGAGTTGTTGCCTGCGGTGTGAGAAGTTGTGGTGAGAATGGGAAAGCTGTCAGTTTTCTACAATTTCTAATATGAACAACAGGCCTGCAAGCACAAGGGTGGCTGGTGTACACAAGGGCACAATTGGACTACATCTACTTACGGCTTCGTCTTGGTAAAGTGTCAACCTTTTCTTCTCTCTAACATTCAAGACTTACATTTGGGTGTATCTTGTCACATTGCATTGGTAGTATTTGTCACCTATTGGAATTTGTAGCACATGGCCTCCAATGAGACAGATTTTTATTGAATGCTTTTCAAGCCACCAACACAATGATTCTCTTAATAATGAAAGGTGGTGAAATTCCAAATGTCTGTTCATAGCTGAAGTGCAACAACTTTACAGTGTAATGGTTGTGGGTTTGGACATGGCAGAGGTGTTTGATTTGGTGTACAAAGCAAGCCTTTTGTACGGAGCACTTTTGTACCACTGGAATTCTCTATCAACTCAAATTCAACAAGTAGTAAAAATTGAGGTCCTGATACAAGTTCCACTGCTGACAGTATAAAAGTGCTATCAATTGGATGGGGATGTTACTTTGAAAATGGGTTTTGGTTCTCAGGGGAAAGCTCACATTTTATGGATCATCTTTAGTCAATGTCCATATGTCTTTTTCAGCTCAAATGGTCCGCATTTCAAATCATGTTCGAATCATTGTTGTACATCTTTGGATCATTTTTCACATTCATCTCTATGCCTTCTAGCAGCTCATTGCTTAGGAGTCCCCCACAAATGAACTTCAGAGGAACCCCATATAAAACAGACAGTCCTCATTGTAACAGCAAAATCATAATTCTTTTTCTCTTGTTCAGGAGAGCTTTTGAATAAAGGTTTTATGATTTATACATGTCTTTGTTTGTCTCTTTTTTGGGTGGGCATGCCATGTAAGTATGATAGGTTAAGTACGTAGGTAATGTGAGTGGTTACTATGTACGGAAGTAAGTAGGTCTGGCACTTGGTGGCTAATAGATTGGTAGATGTATGTGGATGGTTAGCACATAGTTAGCTATGGGATGGGCACTTTCAGTGGTGAAAAGTGTGGCCCTTGTCTTCAGTTTCTTTTTACTGTTTGGAAGTTTCATGAAAATCCAAGTAAATCTAGATATGGTTTCTTGCACTCCAGCTCTACTTCTCTTATTGAAGTTTTTAAGTCGCTGAATTCTTTCTCCCCTATGGTAAATAACCTTCGGGTGTCAAAACTCAAAAAAGCAGATGTTCCTTGTTGGATTTGCAATGACTACAGGATGTAAATAAAACAACTTAATCTTTCAAGATTGGAAGTTGATAAAACTTCTCCGCTCCTGTTGCAGTCTTTTGACTTCTCGACTCTATACACTGAAATTGACCTAATGGATCTAAGAGCTCTTATGAAAGTTCTGATCAATAAAGTGTTTCATTGGATGTTGAAGCTTCATTGTTTTAAGTTTTTGTTGGTTCAAAGATCTGCTTTGAACTTTAGGTTTTTGTGGCTGAAAATTTTGAAAATTTTGAGATAAATTTGTTTGAAAATCTTTGTAGCTAAAGTTGTGGAGGCTTCAGATTTGATCTCTTGGTTGGATTTCTTGCTAGATGATTTGTTTCTTTGTTTTGGTCAATGTGCTTATGGACAATGTATTGGTATCCCCATGGGTACTAATTATGTGGTCTATTTGGCCTCTTTTATCTCTTTCTTTTCCTATGAATTGGATTTCCTAAATTGTCTTTTGAAGAACAACACATGTCCTGTGGTGCTTCATAGATTGTCCCTTGTTTGTAGGTTGTGGATAATATTTTTGTTCCTGATTTTCCAGACTTTGGGAATTTTATGTACTGAGACCAAGACTCTTTTGGTGGCAGCATATACTCAAAAACATCTTGTGAGTTGAATTGTACTTCTAAAGGCTTCTCTTGTAACTTCTTGGATCTAGCTGTGCAACAAATTCCTCAAGGTATACCCTGTGATATCTTTGACAAACATTCTCAACCAGAAGAGTATGCAAGTATTGAAATCATTTACATGTCTCAGTTTCATTGCAATATCTCAACTACTGTCCATTTGGGTGTTATCAATAGTCAAATTTACAGGTTTTTTAATGCATTGTAATTGTGAAGAGTTCTTTGTCTCTCAGATGGTCAGTCTTATTGTCCTGATGAAAAATAAAGACTACCATCTAAAGATTCTGTTAAAGAGGAATAGAGGGTTGCTCAATACGAAAAAATCCCTTTATGAGATTTCAACAGTTGGAGTATTCTGAATTGTTCTTGTAAGTGGGGAGCTTCTTGTAATCCCTCTTGGTCTTTGTTCTTCTCTCTTGTCCTTTTCTCTGTGTTTTGTCTATCTTGTTGTGTTTTTCTGTTCTTATTTCCTTGTGTTGTTTGTAGCTAGCCAGTAGCATGGCAGAGTCTTCCCCGGTGCTTCTGGATTTGCAGCAGAAACTTGGTACACAGGTTAGTGTGGTCACTGGCCTTTAGCCACTGTAGGGAGCTGAAGAAGTCAGTGAGAAAGTTGTGATATAGAAATGATCACAATCATACATGATACTATTGACGGCCTTTTTCTTTGTTTTTTTGTTTCTTGGGTCCTTCTTGGTTTTGTCTTTCCTTCTTTGAAATTCTCTGTGGCTGGTTGAAGAAGAGTTAATATTTTGTCTTTCCTTCTTCAAAATTCTCTATGGCTGGTTGAAGAAGGAATAAACCTTTTTCTTAATCACAAGACTGGAGAATGGGAGATTTCTCGATTCTTATGAGAGATGCAATTAGTTAAAAGGATGGAATTACAATGGAAAAGTGTTTCCTATCCACATACCATTTCATCCTGCATGGTGTGCTGGTGGGTGCTGGTTCACTCCGGTCGCCTCCTGCAATCCCCCCCCCATTGAGGTGGTGCCTTCTTCTGCCATGTCCTTCAAGGATTTTGCTGAATAAAAAGGTCTGATCTGCCTCCCCTCTTGAGGTTCTTCTCGCTCTCTTTCTCAAGAAAAATCACCCAGAGTAAACCAGCCAGGGCACCATACAGGATGGATGATGTGTGGACAGAATTTTTTTTTCATTGTATTCCTGTCCCATAGCTAACCATGGATGGTTGGTAATGTATCAACCAACCACATGGATGGTTGGTAATGTATCAACCAACCACATGTATGGTTGGTAATGTGTCAACCAACCACATGTATGCATGGTAATGTATCAACCAACCACATGTATGTATGTATCTAATTATGAGCCACCAACTTGAAGTGCCTTTCCTAATTCTTTGAATTTGACACTAAGCACTGATATTCCCTACCTACTTATAGTATAGCCACACCTGGTGTTAACTCTAGTGTTAGGTTAGTTTTAAGGATGTTTTTTTGAAAACATTGATGATTGCATTTCAAAATTTTCTTTGTAAATGTGTGTTATGATTTTATGTATGCATAATAACCAACTAGGTATAAGAAAGCATAAAAGTGTGGAATTTGGTGCTATCCATTTTGGCTACAACCCATTTCATAACTGGCTTTTGTGAGTATTTGAACCATTGATTTGGTTGTCTGGTCCTGAGCTACAATGCATGACCTATGTATGGCCTTCATTTTGTTAATGACCTACCAGTTAGCACAAGGTTTAATTTCACATACCTAGGTTCATTGGAAATTAGATTTGTTTGACATGGTTTGTTATAATCAATGAACTAATATTAAAATGAATAGGATAATCATTTATAGATATTTTTGGGAAAGAATTGCATCATGTCTAACTAAATTTCAATCAGAAAATGATTATAATAACATCACGTGTTGAATTGTCAAATTGCCACATTCAATTTATGAAAATACAACAATAATCATAACTATATTTAATGAGGTTAATTTTGTGACATCAATTGATGTGACTTTGTCACAAAGACATGGAAAACTTGTCATGATTTATGTTGTTTATGAGTAAGATTTAAGTGGATTTCTAATCATTCATCCTAGAATTTCCTCTAATACATGCATAACGATCAACAATTGGGATGTCCAAAGGATAGTAACATATTTGGATGCCACCACAACAAGTATTAACTATTGAGGTTGAGGGATGTGAATGAGCACACTATTGTGAAAATTTGGAAAACTTTTGTCACAAATTCATGAATTTTGGAAAAAATAACCAAAATTTGGTTCTCAACAAAAAAATTCAAAAAAGAAAAGCCAAATTTCTATGCATGGTTCAAGTAAGTGGCCAAAAATATATAGGGCTATCTAATTTTTTCTTTTATATTTTTATGGATGATCACCACTTCAACTACATCACAAAATTGGAGAGGAAAAATAAAAACTAATGTCATCCAATAATGTCAAGTAGGCAGAGTAATGATGGGCACCATATGACCCCACCCAAGGTCCCTATGCAAAAGTCATACATTTTGGCTATAGTGTCCCATCATCCTTGAGTGCAATTGCCTATTGTCACAAAATGTTTTGGTTAAAAAAAATTACCTTTATGTTAGTGACCTTTATGCATCACCTTTAAGAGAAAGGGAATTTGCATTGACTTTTGGTAAAAAAATTTGTGTTAAAAACAATGATATTCTTGCCATGTAAAGTCCTTTTGTTGAAAAGAAGAATAACAAATCTTCAAGAAACATCTTTTAACCAATAGTTGTTTTCAATGCCTAGAAGAACAAAGGTACTTTCAAGGCGGAAGGTGTTTCCTAATGGAAATTTTGGAGCAAACTTTTTGAAACCCTTTGTGAAATAGTGATGGCAAAAGATGAGGGTGAATGTGCTCTAAGAAAAAGATTGCCCATGGCATTATTGGGACAAAAGGTGGCAAAATGGGTGTCACGTTACTTTTTTGCAAAAAAATTACTTGGAAAGAATTACAATCTAACAAATCAATTGGAGATAAAAAGTGGGCTAAACGTGTCAAGGAGTTTGAAACATATTCTAAACTTTCAAACGTGGAGTTAACCCATGTGCTTCAAGAGCTCAAGTCTAATGTCACAATGGTGTAACCTTGTCCAAGTTGTAGAAAGGTTCTTATAGAAAGGCATCAAAGCTAGTAAAATGAAACATTTGTCAAAGGAGATGTTTGATATGATGGACAAGTAGTTAAAGAACAAATTGCAAGTAATTGATTGACAAAGGGACTTTATGTACAACAAATATTTAAGTTGATAAGAATATGGAATCATAGACATTGTATTATGTTGGGAACAAAAAGAAAAGTTATGCATTTGGGCAAATGAAAGATTATGTTCATTTAAGGGTTTGGATGTTATCTTTTCCAAGGTTCAAATCATGAAGGAAATTGACATTGATTTTATTGTCTTTGTGTGTTTGAACACTATTAACATGACTTTGATTTGGATTTTGCATCTATGCATGATGAATGAAGATGTGCGGTTGTATGATGGAAATCTTTGAATGTTTAGGGGAAGAACTAAGTTGCATTCAATGTGTTGTGAAGAAGGTTATAAATTGTTGAAAAAACTTAAAAGGAGACCATGTGGTTGGGTTTTTGGCAAGACTTGTCCAAAACATGGAGTGTAAATGTTTGGGTGTGCAATCCCACACATGATAAACAAGCATGTGAATTAATTGCCTTCTTGTTTGTGACAAATGCCACACATATGTTTGTTTTTGTTATAATTGTAAAGTAAAATATGCATGTGGCATTTGGCATAAACAATGAAGGCAAGACAAAAATTGTAGGAGGTAGATGGTTTATGTTTAGGTGTTGAAAGTATTGTTAGGAAGTAACTTCTAGGTGAGTTTCACATTTGTATACAATTCTATAATATTCATTCTTTTCAATATATTGCCAAGTAACTTGTTTTTTGTCTAATCCAAGCCTACTTTCAATCCTTTGCCAAATCTTAATTTTGTTTACAACAATTTATTCATTAGTGTCAAGTTTTATTGTTACAATGCTATCCTTAAATGTAGAACACATTGATGCATTCTAGTTACATTGTGTTCAAACTTCATGATTGTAATATCCTTATATTTGTTTTTGGTAAATTTTAGTTGAAAACTCCATGGTGCAAAAATGATTTTACCTACATATCTTTTTTTAACTTCTTCATTTGAATACATATGTGTAAGTGATGTGTTTTCTTCTTGCCACCAAAGTTGTTGCACATGGTATCATCAACATTTGAGAAATCAATATAACATAACATGTAATGAATCTCATGTTATTCCATTTGATCATTCTAAAGAATCTTGTATGGACTTATAGGGAGTGCAATTTATTTGACATTGAGACATTCAATTGTGCATTCACCCAAAAGTTCAATGTCATACCTTTCTAGAATTAACTCATCTTTCACTTTCTCAAATTGTGTCACCATCATATTTCCCAACATGTCTACCTTGTGCACCTATCCCACCATGTCATTCACATCAAGTTAAATAAAAACTAAACTTGTGAAGGAAAAATTTATAAAAGAAACAAAGGTGATTGCGTCTTGATGAGGAAATGAAAAACACACTTTCTTTGAAAACTCATGCACAAAACCTCTTTCCGTTTGAAACCCTAGTATGAAATTTCCTTATGCTTCTTCTAAATTAAGGAATTAAAACCAATATTTGGCCAAAATTAGGAGATTTCTAAATTGTGATTCTTGGGGATAGTTGAATTGAAGTTTAGAAACATATTTAGTGTTGTAGATAAAAGTTATTCTAATTTTTCTCATCAGTGTTTGCAGGAAATTATTTTATGCAATCAAAGGAGGTAGGAACAAGGCATGAATTAACGAATTCATTCACACACTTATTGTCCAAGAAGTTTTTAATTTTGATATTGTCATTTTTGATAGTCATGGCAACAATGATAGGGAAATGGGCATAAACAAATTGCAACTTGTAGCACTACCCTTTGGTATCCTTAATGATGAAATTGTTGATATGGTTAATAATAGTGCAAATGGTGGCCATTGGTTTTTATGTATTAAACGACACCCCTTCCTTCAACTTCCTACCTCTTTCATGCATTTGGAAGTCAAGGTTCAAGTGTTTGAAGTTCTTAATCAACATTCCTTGTAGCCTTGTCACTTTAATTTACTTCACTTTGATATTTATCTTCACCCCTTCTCGCATATCCATGGTTTGTGCAATTGGGTGCAATTTTTTAAAAGTGTACCAAAATCTTGTTATAGTGTCACAATTTTCTATTTTTTTAACTTAATCTTTTTTTACCATCTAAAGACACATTTATGGATTATTATGATGGAATCTAAAATTGTAATAGTTTAAAATATAGTCCTTTTGAAAATTTTGACAACTTTTGATTCATTATTTTTTATGGGGATCAAAATATAAAGTAAAAAAAGATTGTAGTAAGGACTAGGCCCTTTTCATTCTATTTGGTACACCTTAAAGGATTTTCACCCAACTAGGGTGGTTTTCATGTTGCTTGAAGTGTAAGGTCTACTCCTGATACCCAGTTAGGTAGAGAAAAAAGTAATTGAATTCATCATGTAACACTGCAATTGTTAAACCTAATTGTTTTCAATGTAACCCCATGAAGAGGACAAGTTTGAACCCTAATTAGATCAATGACTCTTCCTTTCAAAATCATTTTCACCATTGATTTATTTTAGAATATATTCATTGGGCTCCATTTCATCGCACCTTCAATTTACATTAAGGCACGTTTAGAAGGTTGCATTTTGTTTGGCCGTTGATCTTGATTAAGGTATGGTCATTAGGTTTCATTTCATCCAACTTTTGATTTTCATTAGGGTACATTCACTAGGTCATACTTCATATTTAATATTGTTTTATGTTAGGGTACATTTGTTAGGTTACATTTCATTCGTCCTTTATCTATGTTAGGGTATGTTCATAATCAATAATTGAATTCATGTTTAAAACCAAACAATTGGTTTCTACTTCAATTTTGGTGGCAATTTTATGCCACAAAGAACATGATGAACCTCTTATTAGCCTTTAGCTAATAATGATAACCAACAATAATGTCTTGATAAAGTTTTAACAAGTTGATCATTGCATGATGGCTTTACTTTTTTATGGCAATGTTAAAGGAAAAATTCATGAATGATAATAAAACCATGAAGCTTGAATTAAGATATTTTTTTTGTTGGTGGGAAATTTCTACCACTTGGTGACAAAAACAAAATCCAATGTGACTCATGCAAAAGATTGTTGTGAAAAATAATGCACCAAAGTTGTTAAATTTCTAGGATTTAAAAACAAAATTGAAATCATTACATTTAAACATTAGGTTGCAAATAAGTTGTCAAATTGTAGTAGGATTTAATTTTTTTTCTATTTTTCTCTTTGACTTATAGCCAAATTTTGTTAATTGATGGTCATAGGTGTGCAAGGTTTTTTTTTCAATTTTGTGAAGTATGTGGATCGCCAATCATCCATAAAAGGACTTAGGAAAATTTGATTAGAGGTCAAGGAAAGAAATAAAAATAATTTGAAACCTTGGTATATATTATTGACATAAAGGGCTTATGGTCAAAATTTGGCAAGTTCAACTTTTTCCCCTTTTAAGATATGGTCATTCCGTGCCTTTTTTTCTAAACATATCCTTTGAAAAGTTTGTAGCCCTTTTTTTCATTGTTGAATGATGAAAATTTGCCACAAGAAGAACCTAGTGTGGTTACATCACAAAATTGAAAAAAAGACCTTGAACTTGATTAGGTAATTTGAATGTAAAATGAATTTTTGGTGAGCAACCTAGAGACAATATAATTATGTAAAAATCATGAAATATAGTAAAATTGTATAACTTGACTAATTGATTTGAATACATAATGAATTTGATAAAAATAAACAGGTTAGAGAAAGTATAACTAGGTTTCCCACCCTCACACACAAATTTGTTCTCAATTCAAATCATTTTCACATCCTACACAATCTAAAGTTTCTTCCTTTAAGTATATTAAACAACCCATTACCAAATTATGTTATGGATTATTGTTGTTCATGTATATGGTTTTTGATATACACGTGGGTAATGTAATTATATAACCTTGGATGTGTAAGTGTAAATGTAAAACCATGTAAGGCTACGTCATCTTGCGTAAAACATGATGTGTAAATATATTTTTTTATTAAAAAAATTACACACATGTTTATAAAATTTTATTCACTATGTAATTATTGTATAAAATAAAAAAAAATGAACATAACACACAATAACATATGCAATATTGCATTTTCTTTTTTTTTCCCTTCTATCTCCTTTCAAGGTTTAAAATGACAACTATTGATGTGGAGTTAATTTAACAAAGAAAGAAGAAAAAAAGGTGAAAAAAGGAATGGGGCAAATGGTAGGCATGAAAAAAAGAAAAGGGAGGTAGGTAGGAGAGAAAAAAAGTTGAAGTATGGAGGAATGATATTTTGCAAAGTTTTTTCCATTATGATATTGTGAGTTTCCCCCATGTCACTCCCTTTTATTTAGATGTTTGCAAATGTAGTTGGTGGTGTTGTTATCTTATAACTCTTTGCATTGTTGAAAGCTCCTAAAACAACCCAATTAATTGAGCTTCTTACTTTTCACTTTATTATATTTCATGTTTCACTTCTTTTTCTTGTGATTATCTTGCAATTCCTATTTGATTTTGCACAATAAGGTTTAAGGTTTTGGGGTGAGCTCTCCCATATTGCTCTTCTTCATCTACAAGTTTTGCCAACGTAAGTGGTGACCATGTTGTTGTTTACTTCTAGCTTCTAGTATTGCTACAAACTTCATCAATGACTTGTTTTAGGAAACCTCCTCCTTGTCACTTTTTTTATTTATGGGCTTGCCTTGTTTTAAAAAATCATAGTTGTTAGTGAAAAGTGTGAGATGTAATATTTTCATTTTTTGCAAACTAGAACAATGCACTGCAATATCCTCTTGAAGGTATTACACCATTATATACACTTACATTTAAAAAACACTTACACAATGTCATGTAAATGTATTTCAAAAATACTTACATGCATGTCATGCAATTGTAAATCCCATAATATACACAACATGGAGTGTAAGTGTAAAAACTTTGATGTGTAAATGTAAATGATTTACACTTATAGTTTTACATATATGTAAAATGATTATTGACAATACAAGCATGACTAATCAATTTTTTTGAATCAAGCCTAGAGGTTCTTGAATTTGAAAAGGTGTGCCAAAAGTGGAATCGTAAAATCAATAAAAATGAAGAACCTAGCTCAAACCGATGGCTAGAATGAACCGGCTAAACCATTCTCTCTTAACAAAACCTCCATCTCTTCATGGCTAAACCATTACACGTTGGCAAAATTTCTACTTATTCTTGATTAAATTTTTACCTTTTGGTAAAACCTTAACCTTTTCTTAGTTAAATTTTTACCTTTCAACAAAACCTTTATATTTTCTTGCCTAAACCTCTACCATTAATTTTGAACTCTTCGTGGTTAAACTTATACCTTTTGGCAAAACCCTTATTTTTTTGGGTTAAATTTTTACCTCTTAGTAAAATTTCTATCTCTTATTGTCCACCAACTTACTTACATATTTATTTACTTACCTACCCACACCCATTCACCTACCTACCTATCATTTACATGATGTTAATGTCTACCAATGTATGATATATAAAATATGAAGGTATTGCACTAAATGAACTAACAACCATTTTAATCATATTTGATCCCTTGATGTTAATAAACGATAACCCTAAATGTGGGTATTGCACATTCGATCAACTTTTGTGGCCCATACATAGGTATTGGATATTTTGGTAGTTATTTTTAAAAGTTAAAATAGTTGAAAATCCAATCACAAAATACAATACCCGCATATGAAAACAATGTCATTTCAAATACAATACATCTCAATAATTATTACATATTTTGTGACCATAATGCAAGCATTTTTTTTTCTTTTGGATTTAAAAAATAAAATAAAAATTTAATGTTTTTTTAAAAAATTTCTTTTACTATTTTTTCATTTTTTTTTCTTTTTCGAAATTATTTTCTTCTATCATTTATCACAATTAGTTT
>Ga0209208_10006241_pt1 | contig 16433 bp, 23 predicted proteins | sample S1TSphfallax_3_FD_187694 | JGI IMG/M metagenome (GOLD analysis project Ga0209208, IMG submission 187694) | Host-associated microbial communities from peat moss isolated from Minnesota, USA - S1T2_Fd - Sphagnum fallax MG (SPAdes) (version 2) | ecosystem: Host-associated > Plants > Peat moss >...
CGTCCTCGTCGTCTTCTTTGAACACAAGTTCTGATCTTAGCTCTGCAGCAGAAGACGAGCAAGACGATGGAGCGTGGCCAGGTATTATCGAAGCCATGACAGTTTCAGTTTCGTTTTTGCAATCTTGCGTGTGTGTGTGTGTGTTGCGCAGGAAGCTTGTCTACTGAAATGGTTTTTTACGGTGGAGAGCTTGTTGTTGAGGGCTTGGAGATGCTCACCAAATTTTTTTTCGGTGGAAGATTTGTTTTTCATGTCTCGGAGATGTTCGCAAAAGTTTTTTCGGTGGAGGATTTGTTGTTGAGATCTTGGATGGTCGTATTTTTCGGTAAGGAAAATCCACTTCTATTACCACTAGCAGTTGAAGAAAGCTTTGTGTGTGATGTTGCAACAGCATCCAGTCACGAAAGCGACGAAAGCTTAAGGGAAGAAGAAGAAGAAGGAGAAGAAGCAGGCTCAGGTGCCCAGCTTGCCCCTTTGCATGCCCTTCTTGTGCCCTATCTGCAATTCTTTTGTTGCATTCTTACTGAGCATGATCACCTTTGAGCTTTCTCAGATGCACAGCTTGTCCCTTGTACGGCCTTCTTGTGCTCTATCTTCAATTCTGTTGTTGCATTCTTATTGAGCATGATCACCATTGAGCTTGCTTGAAAGGAAGCAAACTTGCTCTAAGGAATTTGAGCTTGCTTGAAAGTATTTGACCTGATTCTGGGAGGGTTTGGCAACATCAACTTGTAGAGATTTTGAGGTTTCTGAGCTCTTTTCTGCAGGTGTGAAAAGAAGACCTGATGGTGATTCAGAAGAAGAGGAGGAGGAAGAAGAAGAAGGCGCCAGCTTTGGTTGGCATGCATCTGAAGCAGTTGATATTGAGGATCATGGTTTGAAGAGCAAGAAAAAGCTGGTGTCAAACCAGTGGGCAGAAGCTGTGGAAGAAACAGAAAAGGAACGAGCTGAAGAAAAAGGACTTGAAGAGACAGTGGTGATACACATTGGTGGAGGAAGAGGACGACGAGGAGTTTATAAGTGTCGACTGTGTCCGAAAATTCTTTGTCTTTCAGAAGAGACAATGCAAGCACATCTTGGCTCCAAGGTAAGAAGCCCCAAAAAAGTTGGGAACATATGACAATCTCTTGCCTGCAAAAACTGAAGTTTTAAATCAATGGTTTTTTGACAAGCATTTCTACAATGTAGATTTTTGCAGCATGAAACAAATCTGGAGGCAGAGTTGTCATAATGGACAAACCCTACAAACTACTGTGATGCACTCATTTTGCAGAGAGAAACCTCTTCCAAGACATATATAAATTAGCAAATGCCAAAACATGCTTATGGAGTTTGATCAGTTTTGTTACTTGTGTTGCACTGTTGGGAGCTAATGAAAGTCAGTGGGTAGTCATGGTAGCTTCATCACTGTTGTTTGTGATGAAGGTGATGATGCACGTTTGACACTTTGAGCAACTCTCATAAGGTTGATAAAACCATGGACTTTTATTTTTTCCTGTTGACTTCAGTTTTGTTATATTTGTGCAATGGGGTTAGGGCCATGCTCGGTCAGTGAAGCAGCTTGTGGAGGGAAAGCTGAAGGTCCAATTGGACAGTGATGGAGAGGAAGAGGAGGATGGTGAGACTCATGCTGAACGTAATGCTCGTATAAAGGCAACAGCACAGGTTCCTCTTCTCCTCTTACACCCAGTTTTGTTTCCTGTTTCTGTTCAGTTATGTTGTTCTTGCTGGATTCAATTTCCGCACAGTCCAGACAAGCAAGGCCACCGTGAACCAACATCCATTGGAGCATTATGATGAAGTAGTGGATGAACCCCAACTGAGTTGACGTTGGGTTTCACCTCGGTAGCCTATTCTGTAAAAGATAGGTCCTGTAGGTAGGTACTGGGTAGGATAATAGGTGGCTACTAGGTAAATAGATGCATGTAGATGGTAGGTAGTAAGGGCTAGTGGTTTGTTAGTAGCTAAGTAGTTAAAACAGAAACTAAGCTAACCACCATGGTTAGGTAGGGAACTGGAATGCAATGGAAAAGTGTTTCCTGTCCACCCATCATCCATTCCTCACAGTGCATTGGTGGCTGTTGGTTCATTCTGGCTGACAATCAATCACCTGGGCTGGTTGTCCAGGAGCTCTGTCTGGTTCAACTCCCATTTGTCCTAAGTAGGGGAATGAGGATATTGAAAAGGCTTCTTCATCTCAAATTCATCTCAACATCTAATTACATTCTGGTTGAAACATTCATTTGAGCACAACACTGAGGTGCAGCAGGTATTAGAGTAGGTGGTTCATCATACCTGAATTTCCACTTTTTAACAAGCCTGCAAATTCCTGGTGGCCTGGCATGCAGATGAAGGTGGAGCCTGTGAAGAGAAAGCGGAATGTTGGACGTCAGCAACAAAGAAAACGGGTGAAGCAAAAGGTAATCCCTATTGTTGAAAGAGATGAGCAGTCTTCATAATTACTGATTCTGCTATGTTTTGCTTTTATGTATTGTTTCAATGCATAGTCTTACGAATACTTGTGACTAAATGGAATGGTGCCAGCATCATTTCTGAAACTTGAAAGGTTTACATTTTGGCAGGTGCTTTTAGAGTCCAAAACCAAGATAACAGCAGTGGCACAGGATGCTGCAGCACCTGTGTCAAAGACAACAGATGCTGTGCACAGGAAATTGCCGAAGGCTCCCATGAAGTCTGTACAGCTGACCAAGAGAAAACTTTTGAAGACTGCAACTGCAGGCACAGCACTCAAAGCTGCTCAAAAAGTATCACAATGACGTATGCACAGACATAAATGTGGACAAAAAGAGCTTTGAAGATGGAATATCACCTTCCAGGAACCACATAATGACAAAGGGAAGAAGAGGAAGATTATGTGGTCAGATTTCCCTGCACCTCCTTTGCCAGTGGCAGATCTCCTTAGTGGATTTCAGGTTTTTGGTGACCACCAGGTTTGTGGGTGCACTCAAAGCTGTTTCTCTGTTTCAGCTCCAAAGTTTCTAGGCATTGTGTGGCAAGACAGGGACAGGAATCAATTTGTTCCCACTAGAAATTTGGATCATGAAGGTGTATTGTTGTACACTGGTGTGTTTGCCTAACAGTACTAGACAAACACCCTCACTTCCATATTCTTGAATTGAGGGTGAATTCCTCCATCCTTTTTGCAAGTGGATGGAAGGAGTCTGTCCTGTGAACTTTGGAATGAATCTGTTGTTCAATGGCTGAACTCAGGATGGTTGTAGGATTTTGCAGAAGTGTTAACACCTGTGAACAGTGAGAGACAACATGTAACCCCCAATTTCTGGAAACAAGCTTCACCTTGCAAGTTGCACTTTGTCCCTTGGTACAGCAAAGTTTTCTTCTGGAAAGTATTTTAGGATTGAGAAGCCTATGGTGCAATGGTCTGATAACATGTTACTGGTTTGCTCAGCACAAAGGAGAAATATTTTCACAGTGGGCCATGGTTATGGCAGTTTACAATGTTTGTGTGTCTCAGAGTCAGTTTGGTAAAGCTATCTCTGGGTTTATTTCCTGGGAATACTGCATACAATAGAACAGATCAAATATTCTGGTAAGTAATGGAGTGTCATTGTAGCTCTGTGGATATGCTGTTGGTGCAGGACTTGCAGCTGGCTACTCCTACGAGGGATCTCTTCAGTTCCTACATTGAGTTTGTGGTGAAGCTAATATGAAGAAAGGCCCAGATCATACCAAGCACCACTATAATGGAGCCTAATTTCACGTCTAGAGTCATGTGGACATGGGAAGGTTTCAGGAATCAGTTTTGATGATTTCTTTCCAGGGAGCTTCTACTGCTGGAATCTGCTCAAGGTATGTTCCATTCTTTTACTTGCATCAAAAGTTGAGTATCAGTCATCTGCCTTTTTTGTGCATATAAGATTGACAACAGATTTGTTTAGCTTTATATCTACAGATAGAAAAATACAAAATTGCTGCATAGTGTTCCAATTTCTCTAAAATGATAATGCTTAATCAAGTGATGCAATTATGTCTGGGGACAGACTAGCTTCCACAGCAAAACTCAGCCAATCTCCAAACTAAACCGAGGGGATTGAACATGTGTAGATCTTTGCACACTGAACCTGTATGTGGATTCCAGTTGCATCAATGGCCCCTTGGAACACCTGGTAGGCCAGAGAAGTCCTTATATCCTTCCATGATCTGTAGCATACTCTCACCTTCAGCTCACCAAAATTGAGTTTTGAAAACTGCATTCACTGCCTGAACAAACTCAGAGAGGACCCCACATGCATTGTAGATTTTCCAATAGCAAAAAAACTCACTGCATTGTAAGTATTCAAATGCATGAGCTGGTTTAAACAATGAACATGCCACTCTGATGCTCACTGGAACTATGCACCTATAATGTGTCTGTTTTTTTTTTCCATTACGTGCTTCAATCTTTCAGTCAATTGTCTCACAAAACTCCTACTAACCCAGAAGTGCTCGATCCATCTTCTGTCATCATATTGGGTCATAAGGAATTGTGAGCACCATTTTGTTGATCATGCTTTAACCCAATCACCCAAGTCTTGATTCAACAACAGGTTATAAATGCAAAAGATCCTATAGCTATGTAGATTCAATGCATTCACCATTGTTTCAAACAAAGACATGCTACTGCATCTGTTGCCATGGAAAGGAAAAGATTGTAATTCACCCATGAAATCAGATGAAGTGGACATAGGCTCCTTGTTTGATCAACAGATCCTGTGCTTGGATTACAAGCTGGAAACACTGTGCAAGCAAAACTATTTTAAGAGGCCTCATGAGCTTCAGCAAAAACCAGATGACTTAAAGCACAAAGAAACACTGCAAAAAAAGGCACAAATGAAAAGATTGTAAACAATGAATCTGAAAGAAGATAAAGGAACAAGGTAAATGCACAATTGTAAACCAAAAAAAAAGGACAAAATGAAGCGCGAAAGAAGAAGGAAAAGGAATGTTGATGTTGTTGGAAATAGAAGAAAAAGTCTAGTACATGATGCCAATGCTGTAAAAAATAAAGCTTAGCAATGATGTTGCAAATTGAAGAAAATCCAAGCAAAGGAAGTGTCAACGTTGTGGAAAATGGAGTTAAACAACAATGTTGCAAACAAAAGAAAAACTGAACAGAGGATGCCAATGCTATAGAAAATAGAGCTGAGCTATGATGTTGCAAAAAAACAACAAAATGAACAGAGGACATCGATGCGAGGAAGCTCTTGCTTCACCTAAAAGACAATGGCATAATGAAGATTTGAAGACCTCCTACATACACACAAAGAAGTAAAAAGCAAAGAGCTAGAAAGTATAAGAGAAGGGTCTATTAACAGACCCTTCTCCTACATAAAGCACTGCCATGACAGTTACATTGCAAAGGGACAATGTTGCAATGACAGAGATAGTGAGAAGGGTCAAGCTTGTAGGTAACTCCCATCCGGTGGGAGTTCTCTGGCAGCTTGGAAAATACTTTCCAAATTGCATCACTATGATATCAGTGAACATGATTTCTTCAACCTAATGAGAGACCAAAATATACAAAAGAAAAAATTGTGATGATGCTTTACACTCTGGAAAAGCTCCATCAATGCTAAAAATAAATGATGTTGTACAAAGGTCGATGCTATTACCATGGATCACGATGAACAAAGGTAGTGCGCATGTAATGTGTTGACTCGTCGATGTGCTAATTAACTGTATGTGCGAAAAAAGTTTGTTGTATTCCTTTGCTCATAGGTTAGAGACTTCCTTGATAAGGTGACAGGGTTAGAACAGGGGTCATTATTGCATGTTAAGGCCTATCACAAAGATAGCTTATCTTAAGGTGTAAATCATGTACTAAACATACTTAGACTCCAGGTACTTAAATTCTACCACCAGACTCCGTTCTCTTCTGTGTAACCTTGCAAAAATCAAATAAAGAAACGTCCTTATGAAAACTGTGCATGCAAGAAGTGCATGTTCCAGGTCCATAATTTTCTTGCATAATTTCAAAGATCTGCAATCAAAAATCTAATCAAAAAATTCCTCACCAAAACAGTGCATGTTGTTCCAGGTCTATAATTTTCTTGCATAATTTCAAAGATCTGCAATCAGAAATGTGATAGAAACTTCCACACACGTACAGTACATGTTCGAGGGCCATAGTCCGTGCATAATTTCAGACACCTGCAAGCAAAAATGTGATCAATAACTTCCTCATGAAACAGTGCATGCTACAGGCCCACAATTTACTTTCATAGATTCATAATATGCAAGCAAAAATCTGATTATAAGATTCCTCACGAAACAGTGCATGTTCAAGCGACAATATTCTTGCATAATTTCATACACCGGCAAGCAAAAATCTGATTTTAAAAGATCGTCACGAAACCAGAAAAACACAAAATTTGAAGAAGAAAAGAGCTTCGTAGTCCACTGTTCGTGCAGCAAGAGCGTCACGGATTTTTGGGGACCTGGATTGGGATCCCATTGAGGTGCGAAATTATGGATCGGACTTCGTTTGGGATCTGGTCTTGGGGATCTCGGGTGGAGATGTGGTTTTGGGGTTCTGGTATGGGGATGTGGTTTTTGGGGATCTCCAATGGGGATGTGGTATTGGGATCTGGGACGGGGATGTAGTTTTGGGATATCGGATGGGGATGTGGGTTTTTGGGGGATCTCGTATGGGGATGTGGTTTTGGGGATCTCGAATGGGGATGACGAAGAAGAGGCCGTGGCGATGGCGGAAGAGATTTTGTGAGCCGAGTGCATTTTGTGAGCAAATTGCGAACTGCTCTGGCCATCCCTGGAACTCCATAGCTGCTCAATGTCTGCTATGGCTCTTTCCTGGGCCCGTCCGCCACTGACGCCTTCTCAATTGGTGTCCTGTAACGCCAGTTTGGCTGCTGCAATGATGCGACGGTGTTGCACCGGCGGAGGGTTTCACGGCGGAGCTCGCATCTTGTCGGTGTCGGCAAGTTGCGGAAAACCGGTTTTAGACAAGGTTTTACGGAGGGAAAGGAAGGTTTTAGCGATAAGAAGCGTCAGGCGTTGTGGCGTCTGGGAGCGAGTCTCGGTCGGCGTAGGAAGGACCAAGGCCGATGCCGTTCTAGACAGGAGACGGGCGGTGCATTGTCAAGCCGCCATTGATACCACTGCAACTCAGGTGCGCCAATGTTGTCTTTTGTTACGGACTCTTTCCAAAGCAATTCGCTTAGAATCCATGAGCCTCTTGTTCCGCATTGATCGCTAGTTTGCTCATTCACTACTGTCATCGCCACAGGAACAAGTAGTTAATCAAGTGCAAGATTTTGCTAATGCATATCATTGATTGCAAAAGAGCCGCATGCAATCTCTGTAAGGAAGGAGACGCGCTCGCGCACACACACACACAATGTAGAGAAATCCTTGCTCCTTGCAATTACATTGAATTGTGCAGAATCTAGCTCAGTATGCAATGCCTTTCAAGGACTTAAAACCCTAAGTCTGTTCCATATGGTACAAGAATGACTACTACTGTGGAAGGGAACTAATTCTGGAGGAATTAGGTTTGTGCAACCAGATGATCCGGCACAAGCAGATGTTGTTGCAAACAACATTTGAATGTTTTCTATCAAGTTGTCTGGGTTTAGCAAGAGCAATGAGCACATCATTTGAGAGTTCTCAATTGGAAGTTTGTTTGGGTCTCAGGTTGAGCAGGATGCCGTGTTAGAGACTTCTCAGAAGATATTACAGTACCCCTTTCCAGAAATAGAGGCACGGTGGCAACAATTCTGGGAAGAGAACCAGACTTTTCATACCCCTGATGCAATTGACACTTCAAAGCCCAAGTTCTATGTACTTGACATGTTTCCATATCCAAGGTTTGTGCCTCATTCTGGCCTTCCTTTTCGGGAGCTCTTTTGAGTTCTTGTCTTTCTCCTGGCAATTAGTTGCCAATGTGATCTTTGTTGTGCATGTTGTTCTCATTTCTCATCTCTCTACGTTGGCTTCCATTTTTATTTATTTTTGGAAAAGAGGCTTCCATTTCTTTATATATGTCTATGTCATCAGCGGTGCAGGGTTACATGTGGGGCACCCGGAAGGCTACACAGCTACTGACATAACTGCACGCTACAAGCGCATGTGTGGATTCAATGTTTTGCACCCTATGGGCTGGGATGCCTTTGGATTACCTGCTGAACAATATGCCCTTGAGGTATACTTCTTGCAAGCCACCCTTGCCATTGAGGATGAATTAGGAAATTCTATCAGGATTTATCATTTTCATGTTCCCTCTTCATGCTCTGAGAGTTTATGATCTGTCTACTTTATGACCTGTAGGAGTTCTCTGTACTTTCCCCTTTTCTTGTTTTTCCAAATTTTGTGTGTATGTGTGCTCCTCTTTCTTCTTGGTTTCCTTGGTCTTCATGACAGAAGCTCAGTACATTGGTTAATGTACGAATTTATCACCGTCTACTGCTGGAAGCTAAAGAACTCAGTGGGGGTGTGATGGTAGCTGGTCAACGACATAAATGTTGCTGCTAAGGTCTCTGAACATGCATGTGTCTATTGCTGTCATTCAAACTGCTCCTTAGTTTATTTTTGTTTCTCTATGTTCTTTAGGGTTGGGTTTCCTATTTTTCCTGTTTGCTGATTTTGTTGTCCGATCTGAAATCTCTTTGGCCTCATTATGAGGTCACCTCTCAGTTGTATACAGGCTGACTTAAATTGCAAGTATGCAAAAGGTCCCAACTTATGAAGATAAATGGGTCTTCCTTCTTTTTGTTGCACTTACTATCTAGAACTTATGATGAATCCTCTGATAGATTTAATCCATCAGTGCTTGGAGACAATTTCATTCTTCGTTTGCTGGTGTATTTAGGTGAAAGTAGTAGGAGCTTATTTGGGTGTGATGGAAAAGAATATGAAAAGGAGTCTGTTGTGTGTAATCTCTGTTTGTTTGCAGACAGGAACTCACCCAAGATTAACAACTCTCAAAAATATTGATCGCTTCCGCAATCAGGTAAAGTATTTACTGTTTGAGCCACTCTATTGTACTGCTATCATTGCATCCATGAAGTTGCTCCATTGTGACTTGCTTGCATATGGCACATTGAATGTAATATATCATGGCCATACTATGCAGCTCAAAGCCTTGGGCTTCTCATATGATTGGCAACGGGAGATCTCCACCACAGAGCCTGACTACTACAAGTGGACACAGTGGATATTTCTTCAGCTTTTCAAGCGAGGGTTGGCATACCAGGTGAATTTGACAGAGCTTTATTTCTTCATTCCATGTATCATACAACTCACTGTTCTATTTCTTAAACCCTTTATCAGGGGACATTGTGTGCCCTAAACTAGATGGTGGCTAACTGGGTGGTGGAAATGGAGACACAAAGATGATGGATCTATATTGGGTGACCCTGCAAGGCTGTTGTCATGACCAACTCCTATCTTACCACATATATAGGAATATGAAGCTGAACATTGTAAGTGTGCCAGGCAGAAGTTGCTGTAAATTGGTGCCCTGCACTTGGAACAGTTCTTGCAAACGAAGAAGTAATTGATGGCCTGAGTGAACGTGGAAGCCACCCTGTTGTTCGTAAGGTGAGGTTCTTGATTCCTTGTCATGTATCTCTCTATGTAGATTCAATTTTGTCTTCTCTGACCTCTAGCACACCTATCCATAAGTTGTTTCAATTGTGATGATGTGATTATGGAAGAAAGATCCCCATATCATTGGGATAGACTAGCAATTCTCAGGTTCAATCTTGTTTGAGGACATGACAAGTCTTTTGTATGGAGGACATACCTTCTTGTTCATGTTCAAGTATCTGAGTGGGATTGTTTTAGAGAAAAATCCAGTCCCCAATGGAAAGTACTTTGGGAACAACTTGTGGAAGTACTGTGGAAATTTGCTAATAGTAGAAGTTTGATGGGAAGGCTGACAGTATTTTCTACCAAGGAGAAATAGGAATTAACCTATCCCAATTAACCTACTCCCAACTGCTCTCTGAGGTAGAGAGAGCATGAGGAATCTACTCAAAAGTCAAAATCATGTGCAACAAGAAGGTCACCTTACAATCCTACCAAATGGTGGTTGTTTGTGTTGCAGCCAATGAGACAATGGATGCTGAGAATAACAGAGTATGCAGATCGACTACTAGAGGATCTTGATGGGCTGGATTGGCCTGACAGCATAAAGGACATGCAGCGTAACTGGATTGGCCGTTCTGAGGGTGCTGAAGTGGAGTTCCATGTATTGGACAGCAGTGGGGCACCAGTGGGTCTGAGCCTGCGAGTTTACACTACAAGACCTGACACCCTTTGTGGTGCCACGTAGGTTTTCTTACCCTGTCTTGTTTATGGAAGAACAGATGGATGCTCAAAATGTTAGTGTGAGAGTGACTCGATGATGGATATGTGTCATTGCAGCTACCTTGTTGTTGGCCCCGAGCACCCATTGCTGGATCAAGTAACTACATCAGAACAGAGAAATGCAGTACGTTCTATTCAGGAAACTTTGATTTGGCTTCCTGGCCTTTCTTCTTCCTTTCCTGCATCCTTCCTTGTGCTCTTCCATATTTCCTTTAAATAGGCCTCTTTTTTTTTCCATTGGCTCCTCTTTTGGGAATGGCTGTAGCTGCTGTTGACACAAAGCTTTTCTTAGCTTCCTCAATATGTATGTGTAGAGTAAATTTATAACACACTCACATTGCACACATTATGCCATTTTTTGTCTTTCAGCTTCAATGGGAACTTAATGAACTTAACTGGGCTCAGACTAATGCACACAACTGAACTGAAAAACTAACTCATATTTGACATTCACATGGATTTTTAGTTTCCATGAACAGAAGGACCTGGACTTCCAGGTTGATTTTAGACCAACTGAATTATGTATTATTTCTGATGCTTTTCCTTGTATTGGTTTTTGTGGGTCTCCTCTCTCCTCTGAGGTTGTAATGTGCTCATGACAAGGTTTTTCCTGTCTGCCTTCAGATGAATGTGTGGAACATGTTACTGGGCACCTACATTTTTCAGACCCTAATTGTCCATGTTATGCCAATCAGGTCAAAGATTACACAGAAGCTGCCTTGAGGAAAAGTGATTTGGAAAGAACACAACTCCAGAAAGTGAAAACTGGTGTGTTTACTGGTGCTTATGCGAAGAACCCAGCCACAGCAGAGGCTATACCAGTATGGGTGGCTGATTACGTGCTAGGCAGGTAGGCTTTGTGTCTTCTATGGATCTCAGCAAGATGAGGAGGTGTACCATATAGTGACCACAGTGCAACTCCCAGAGTTTTTGGTTCTGCAATGGTATGCAGAATGCTGTATTTTGTGCTAAAGCCCTTGTGGATCAGCAATAGTCTAATTCTGACAATCCCATGCTAATGTGCCACTGTGACCTAGGACACAAAAAATAGCTCTGCTGGTTCATGAATCAGGCTTGTCTTATGAGCTTGTGATGCGATGCAGAACCCATGGACATTTTGAAGGGTTTGATGAATTTGATAGTGGCCTCCAACTGCTAATAACGTGATGCTGACTGGCAACATTGGTTGTGCAGTTATGGAACCGGTGCAATTATGGCAGTCCCTGCCCATGACTCCAGAGACCATGAATTCGCCCTAGCATTTGGACTCCCAATGCGGCTTGTGGTTTCCCCTAGAGAAGGCCAGGACTGGGATCAGAAGAAGGCATATGCAGGGGATGGGTTGCTAGTCAATTCCTCGTATGAGATTGACTTAAATGGGTTATCTACTGTAGAAGCAGGGATGAAAGTGACAACATGGCTTGAGAAGATCGGGTTAGGTAAAAAACAGGTAAGGAGGAGGATTCTGTCGGTTTCACATGATGTTGAAGCCCTGAAGGGAACAGCTGATGACCACAAGTTGGTTTGCTCTAATGGCTGCTTCATGTGATCCTGGGCAGGTCAATTACAAACTACGAGATTGGTTATTTGCCAGACAAAGATACTGGGGAGAGCCTTTTCCAGTTGTCCTCTTAGAAGGCTCTGGTGAAGCAAGGCCTGTGCCTGAAAATGAGTTGCCTGTGACTTTGCCAGAGATTGATGAATTTACCCCAACTGGCACTGGGGAACCACCTCTTGCAAAGGCCACTTCTTGGGTAGGGTTTGACTACAGATTCTTTGCAGTGTTGCTGATGTACCACAGAATGGTTTTGTTGGCTGTTTGTCTTCCTTTGTCCAATCCTTGGGCTAGCTAGGTTGAGTTGAGTGGAAATAGCATTCAGCCTCTTCAATCAGAACGAACAAGATGATGTAGATTCTGGAAGGGGCTTTCCAAGTCTTATTTTGAAGTACAAACTTAGGTGTCTGCACCTGTCACAGACTACATAGACAACACTGAAAGGGCAGTGGGTGACTGACAGGTGCGCACCATTGATGTAGAGTCAAAACAGCCAGCATTGCGTGAAACCAATACAATGCCCCAGTGGGCTGGTTCTTGTTGGTAATTTTCCCCTCTATCCCTCACCCCCCAATGCCCCACCAACAACCCCTTCACTCTTTTCTTGGAATTAGTCAGATGCTCTGATATGCATACTTGATGCTTTAGGGTAAGTCAACCCAAGCATCTAGATTGGTTACCTGCCAAAACCTTTCCTCAGAAGTCTGTTTCAAACTTCTGAGAAAAATACATGCAAAATCTCACTGCTCAGTATGTTGGGGAATCAACAAGCATAGTGTTCCATTTTTGAATGCGATATCCAGGGTCTTGTATCCAAAGGAGAGACAGTGCTGGCAGCTATTGCTATTGAAAGAAAATTGTTTTTTGTGACCAGGTATTACTTGAGGTTCATGGATCCAAGGAACAAGGATGCTCTAGTTGATCCAGAGAAGGAGAGGTAGAAGCAAAACTTTTCTCTCTATCTTTGCTCTTTGGATACTCTTTTAATCCCCTCCTTTTTGCTATTTCATATACATGCCGTGAGGATCTGCTCTGAACTTAGGGTAGATCCTCTGTTCTTTGGTTTCAGGTATTGGGGTCCAGTGGATTTGTATGTAGGAGGAGCAGAGCACTCTGTGCTACATTTACTATATGCCCGCTTCTGGCACAAGGTGATGGTTTCTGGTTGCAAAACATTCCTCAGTCTAGTTGTGTAGCTAATTCCATGCAAGACTCACGAACATTTGTTGGCATCAAATGACTTCCGACAGGTATTGTATGACATAGGTGTAGTTTCCACAAAGGAGCCCTTCCAATGTTTGGTCAACCAGGGCATGATTCTCGGCGAGGTACCTGCCCCTTCATCTTTCTGATTCCAGTCTTGACTCTGTATTTTGCAGCAATGCCAGTTTAGCTGATTGACAACTCCTCAAATTGTTCAACAGAAGTAGGTGGCACTGCTACTTTCGTATTGCTAGTAGCCACTGAATTTTCCTCAATAGTGCCCAATGAGTCATGTGTGTACTGGACAAAGTACTATCATTCTTATGAGTTTCTTGGTTTCAAGTCCCATAACCATCTTGACTGCTCCTAAGTGAAAAGTAGTGGCTTCTTGACGCGGCAGGTTGAATACACGGCGTTTCGGGATAAGGATGGAAATTTTATGTCAGCTGACTTGATAAATGGAGGTGATTATTGTCAATCGGAGAGAATCCCAGAAACTGATGTGAGTATGCATTCCTGTTGATGTGGTTACCTATTTTCTATCAGGTTTCTTCAGGCTTTTGTCCTCATTCCTCTTGTAAAAGCTTCTTGATGGGAGATATAGCTCCCTTCACAAGTGGAACTAAGTCTTACAATACTCTTCTTGAGGGATACATAATTTTCCCTCTTACTGGATTCATTTGAAGTTCTTTTGACTTACTCTTCTCACTCCATATTCCAGGTTGTGAAGATCGGAGAAGGGTACGTGTTGAAGCATGACCAGAGCATCCGAGTGAGTGCAAGGGCTCACAAAATGAGTAAGAGCCGGGGCAATGTGATCAACCCTGATGACATTGTTACTGAATATGGTGCTGATTCACTGCGCCTTTATGAGATGTTCATGGGTCCATTGAGGTTTGAACTCTGCTGCTGCTTGTTGCAATCCTTGTTTTGCCTTTCTAATGTGGTATGGTGATGCCTTTCTCAACTATCTAGTGTGCTCCAGCTTTGCTAGGTCTATGACTTCCAATGTTATTTGCCATTGATTTTGCAGTTGGTTGAGGAGTCTGATAAGTCTGAAACTGTTGGGTCACAGAAGTCAAGTGTTTTACTTGTTCCTTGCTGGATTTGATATGATTCCAGAGAGACCAAAATATGGAGCACAAATGGAGTAGAAGGTGTGCACCGGTTTTTGGGGCGGGCATGGCGACTGGTTGTAGGCATGCCCCTGGTGCCAGGTGGCTCCTTTCCAGACCGCACTCTTGCAACTGACACGCAGCCATCAAGAGAGCAGCTCCGAACTCTGCATCAATGTATCAACAAAGTAAGTGTACATGATGAGGGAAAGAAGAGAGCTTTGAATGGGGCATTGAGGTGTGTGTTTTGTTGGAAGGGTTTTCTACTCATTTGAAATCATTTTGTGGTCCTTGCAGGTGACAGAGGAAATAGAGGGCATGCGGTTTAACACAGCTATATCAGCGATGATGGAGTTCATCAATGCTGCCACAAAGGTACAGTACTCAGATCTTGTCCTATAAGGGGACATCTCAGAAGCTGTTTCATAGATGCAAACAGGCACACATTTGCCAGCAGCAAGCCAATTTCTTTTGGTGTTATATGAAGTGGCAGTCTTTACTCTCTCCTGCAGTCTACTGAAATGTGCTTGTGATTGATGCACAAAGTAATGTAGTGGAAGTATATTTGCTGTGTTTTGCAGTGGAATGATAGACCAAAAGTGGTATTGGAGACATTTGTATTGTTGCTATCACCTTTTGCTCCGCACATTGCTGAGGAGCTCTGGCACCGCCTAGGGCATTCACAGACTCTTGCCTATGAAGCTTGGCCAAAGGTATCTAAACCCTTCCATCACTTTGACTGTATGCAGTTTGAGTACATTGTTGTATTTTGTTTACCAGTAGACAATAATCATGAGATGGATATGGCATCTAAACAAAGGTAAACCAGCAAGTAGCTTTTTTTTGGGTGGAGTCTATTGCTTTTTTGTGACCCAAGAGTGGCTGAGCTATATGAGCAGGCAATGGAGGAGTACTTGAAGGGGGATACTGTGACTCTAGCCATACAGATGAATGGGAAGACCAAGGGTACAGTGCAGGTAGCTGTTGGAGCAGATGAGGCTGCAGCAGTTGCTGCAGTATTGGAGGACAAAACCTTCACAAAGTTTTTAGATGGCAAAGATATTAAAAAATCAATATATGTTCCAGGAAGGATATTGAATTTGATAGTAAAATAGAATTTTGTACTTCACCAATAACAATTGCAATTGCAATTTCCTAATCTTCAAGTTTCTCAGCTGCTACAAGGATTTAAGTTCTCAAGCTAAATAGTTTTCTACACATTATACCTTCTCACCTAGGCAGTGTTGTCTTGAGTGTTTTCTGAGACCCAAGAGTAGACACCAAGGACATTCCTGACACCTCTAGTTAGGACATTGTTGTTCCTTGAACATAGTGAGCCTGTAGAACACAAAAGACACTGGCATTGATGGTTTTGTGGCATTGTTGCTCACAAGACCCAATGTCATCTGGGAAAAAACCTATGTCAAGTTGGCGACATAGACAATCTTGTTCCGGAGTTGAGGGCAGAAAGATGCAATTATGATTTATTGGCAGGAGAGATAGCTGCATGAGTTTGAAGGCACAACGACAAAGGATGTTAACATGGATTCCCTTATGAAGTCATGCCTTAGTTTCATTGAATTGGTTTGATGATTGACCATGGTTTTGCGACAAGTTAGGTTAGCAAATTGATGCATGTGATGTTTAGATGTCAACAACACCCTTGACCCTAAAAGACTTCCCACCAAAATTCAGGAAATTCATGAAATAATGATAATAATAGTCATAATAATAATAATCACAATAGAGTTTATCTCTAAAGTCACCCTGTCTTTGGCCCTCCTTTCAACCCTATCCCCTCTTTCAGTGGTATCTGCAAAGCAAGGAATTTTTATTAAATCTCAGTATGAAATTCTGAAACTCAGCATTTAATTTACAAGGTTCCAGAGTAATTATAGTAGCTGTACATGTCCGAGCAGTGACAATATATGTAGCAGCAGTGGAGACGCTCAGTTCAGGAAAAAGGAAAGACAGGATGAAACTCAGATTATCATCAAATTTGTTGGAAGAACTAGTTTGGGTCCCAGTTATTTCGCTTTGTAAAATTTTCATTCCCAGATTCGCCGTATTTGTTGGAAAAACAAGTTTGGGTCCCAGTTATTTCGCTTTGTAAAATTTTCATTCCCAGATTCGCCGTATTTGTTGGAAAAACAAGTTTGGGTCCCAGTTATTTCGCTTTGTAAAATTTTCATTCCCAGATTCGCCGTATT
>Ga0209208_10006242_pt1 | contig 16433 bp, 10 predicted proteins | sample S1TSphfallax_3_FD_187694 | JGI IMG/M metagenome (GOLD analysis project Ga0209208, IMG submission 187694) | Host-associated microbial communities from peat moss isolated from Minnesota, USA - S1T2_Fd - Sphagnum fallax MG (SPAdes) (version 2) | ecosystem: Host-associated > Plants > Peat moss >...
TGAATGGAGCTGTCATTTTACCTGTAGAGATGTGCTAAAGACATTATAATGGATAAGAACTAGATCTGGTGTATGTCAGTCACCATTATTAGATCACTTTGCTGCACTGTGGAATCCAGATCTAGAGCACAAGTGGTATGTATTTTTTGAAACTGTTCTGTACTTATGACTTCTGGCAAGTAGTCAGAAATATTTTCGTCTGTGGTTTATGAAGAAGATTTCATTTAATCACCAAACACTGTGACCTCTCTTATCCACTGTTGGTTGGTATGTCCCTTTGTATGGCTTAGTGATAAGCAGGCTCTTCAGGGTCTTTTGTCAACCTGAAGGCTGTTTCAGAAGTGTGGATCATGGAAAAAGGGCACTCCTGCAGGGGTGTCAAAGGTTTTGTTAGGAAGTGTTCAACACTGAATTCTGCATCTGGTGGCAATTTTCAGTGTAGTTGATAGTCCTGCAGGGTTGGTGCATTTTAAACCAATTGATGGGAGCCTACCAGACATGCTCTTTGAAGAAGAAGATTGATGCAATTTGTGAAAGCAACTGTAAAGACTCTTCTTGATATCATCATTAATAGTTAATAAAAAGTCATTGGTATCCTCATTCAAGCTGCAACCCAGTCCTCCCCCTAGTCTGACTCCAATATCCTTGTTAGTCTTCAAGGGGTCTTGGGGCTTTGATTTACCTCATGCCTGTGTTGACAGGCACCTCGAAAGCATTTGTAGCAGCTGTCTAGTGGGGGCAAGTGCAGCTGCTGCAGTTAATTGCATGGACATTTGTCTTTTACTGGTGTATGTAGTGTTGGTGTGTTGTTGATCCGAGCAGGCTCCCATCTACAGTGCTTGTTCTTCAGACATCATCAGTATCCTCCTATTGAGGCAAGTGGGCTCACTGACTTTTTTGAAGGTAGACTGGTGTGTTGACTATAATGTGAAGTTCACAATTTGGTGACAATTTGCTACCAATTTTGTTCTATTGGCATCATCTGTGTCCTTCTCTCATTTCTTTGTCTTGCAGTGGATATGGTGTTGGCACTTTGCCATCACACTAAATGGCCAACACACTCCTTTCTCCAAAAATGACGTCAAATGGGGTAGATTTTTGGAATGTATTCACTTCAGATGGGGAAGTTTGTGAACTTGATCCATCACATTTGCCACATTTTACTTCAAGTATTTTAGATGACGTATCTTGAATGTCTCTTCCATTCATTTAAGTACAAAATGTCTTTGGGCTTGATCTCAATCAACAAGTTTAGAGATATATTTTTCCAATTTGGATGTCTTTTACACGAAGGACTTGATGTTATTTCTGGATTGGATATCTAGTTCAAGAGCTTGAATCTAATATGTTGGGAACAAATGTCGAATGAAAATAAATGCTAGTACACAAATAGTCTGCCGGATAACCACGAACAAAAGCAGAATATGCACATGTATTAGATTGATAGTCCAACATTTTCCACCTTTTTGAGCTGACAAAAATTGTAGCACACAAGGAAGATATAAGTTTGTGAGGATTAGAGCATTGATTTGTTCCATCATGTTGAAACCCACCATTGAATTTTGAACTTAGAGCACCTTGTGTCCTAATTTGTCCATGAGGGCAAGACGTTTGTTTGTTGGCATTCATGTAGTTTTCAAAATCTATCTGTGACAATGAATTGAAAGGTAGATACACTATCAATCTATCAATATGGATTGAATATACCATGTCAGCTCACTTGCTTGACAATTGTCATACATCTGTTGGCTTCCAGTCTAGAGTAGGTGTTGTTTTACTGAGGAGATTGCTGGACAGCAGCTGACTGCTTCCAATAGTTGTTGTCAACATAAGTACATACTACTGTGTAATGGTTGTGCTGTCCAAATATGGAGGATGAATACTTCTGTCTCACTGTAAGACAACACTGGTGAGTTTCATCTTACACCTTTGAACTGTGTTGTATATGGACTTATCCACCTCTAAGTGGATACAAAACATGAAGAGTCTATAGTGTGTTCCAAGGAACAGAAATAGAGGGCCTGAAAGGTTTTTCCTAATTGGGATGCACATGATGCCACTGTGCTACTTTGTTCAAGATATTGATGCAAATTTTCTCACTTTCTAGGGTGCACAAGCTTGGAGTCCTACCAATGACTTGCAAAAAACTCAAGAAGGGATGTTGAGAAAAATGAATTTTCATTACCAGGCTGCTGGCTGTCTTTGCTAGGATGACAATCAAGGTATAGCATTGCTTCTAAATCATTAATATACTGATCTTTCTATAGGTTATCTGACAATTGGGATCCTAGTACAGTTGATCAATGATGTTGCCGGGAACGTATGGTTTGAACTCTGTCTTAAAGCATTATAGCAGCATAACATGAAATTGAATGGATGCAGTTCATTTCGGTCCTTTCATTTCAATCATTTGTTTGTGTTTGCCTAAACCTAAAAGTGTGTCTGACTTCATCATAGATCGCAATGGTAGATTATATGATAAGTTTTGTGACTGGTGTTGTTCAGGCATATTGTCTTGGATACACTAGCCAATTCAAGGTAACCTTCAAGGATACACATAGAAGTGTACAGCAGTTGTAATAATTGTGATGAGTTGCTGGATTTGGCTCCACTGACATCAAGGTCCTCCAGTTGTTGGTGACAAAGTCATGTTTCATGTAACGCAGGCACCATCCACAAAAATAACTTCAAGCAGCTCACAGTTCAGAACATCAAGACCAAGGTTGTAGTGCCAATTACAACAGTGCCAACTACAACAACACCTCGACAGTAAAAGGCAATGACATGATGCTGGTTCATCCCCAATGCATTTCCTGACATCTCCAACTAATGGATGTGCCAATGCTGGTTGACAACTTGTCAATCTCTCCCAACAACATATCGTTTACAACCAACAAGTGCTGTTGACAAAATGTTGTCACCACTCCACCACCACACACAATGTGGTTAGTCCTGGAACTTTAAACCTTTGCAACATTACTTTAAAATGTGACCATTGCCTGACATTGGCATACTTGGTACACTACCCACTCCTTGTCCACACCATGCTACTAACATTTTCCAATGCCATTTAACAAGTTATTGGTGCCATGTCCAAGACATGTGCAAGAACATGCCATAAGATGCCCATTTTTGACACCTTGCTGATGCCCTCGTGACATTACCCATGAAACCATGTGGATGTGCTTGATAGTTTGCAGGGTTGCAGCTTACATAAATGTACCTAACCCATTTTGTCTTATTTTAAGTATTGCAGAGAAGGACAGGTCTTAAAAACATTGGACCAATTTTTGGACAACATGGAACTAACATCCTCTTATTTCATATAGCTTGAGAGAGTTTGTATTTGAGTTTTCTTTTGGTGCATTTTGGTCCAAGGGATGGTTTATACAGGAAGTGTGTCCTGCCAATTGTGAGAGCTGTATCTACTGCTGATTTTCTTTTTTGGAAGTCTAGCAACTAGTGTCAATAGTTTGACATTGAGTGTACTAGGTTGATCACATGTGGCAATTTGGATGAGGTAGACAGGTGTTGCTCTTTCTAGGTGTTCTTTTGTCACTATAGAGTACACTTTTGCTGATATTAACCTTGGGACTGTCCTGTTTGTGCAAGATGGCTTTTCTAGGTCCAGAGAACAATTAAAAAGATCTCAACCTAATTTGCATCTCCTGAATGCAAGCCAGGTTTGTTCTGCAAATCGGCACGAGTTGGGTTGTTACGTATATATTAAAGATTGCTGGGGTGCACAGGGACATTTGCCAAGATGTCCCCAAGTACATCAAGTCCTAGGTAAGAAGTTCCATTGAGTGAAAATGTAAGTTTATGATCACTCCAATTCAGTACTTTTTGAAATTTTCACACCAGCCTGGTCCTGGTATTGAGTCCTTTCTAAAACTTTCATACCAGTCTAGTCTTGTGTCCAATACCGATTTTTTGGCTGGTATCAGGCAGTTATATTACTTGGCAATGAAACTGGTATAAACAGGTACAAGGCTGGTATTACCTCAGCTCCCTTACTAGGTTGGTACTGGTATAAGACTGGTAGTATTGCCTCAGGATGTATCAACTACCAACCTGGTAGATTCTTTGATATCAGTGCTGATACTACTATACTTGATACTGAGCATGAGCATATAATATACTAAACCAACAATGCTAGTTAAATTTACTGGTAGTATGATCTCTAGAGCTAGAAGTTCATGTCATTTTCCAATCCCATACCTACAATGGGTCCAACTAGATCTGAGATCATGAACAAGAAACCAGACTTACAAATTAGTCTAACAGTTCTCCAAATCTTGGGGTAGCTGAGCATCAAGATGGTTTTTTGTACAAAGGCAGGCAGGCAGGCAGGCTCTAGTAAGTAAAGTAGACTGCCAAGAGGGTTTTATCTACCAGTTTACAAAACCCCCTGACCTAAACTTGTTGAGATATAAGTACCACTGTTATATTTTTTTGTCAAGACTGTGTCTGTGAAAATGTTTTCACAATGGAGCCAGCTAAACCAGTGCAGTTTAGCATTATACACAAAGCACCTACCTACCTATATGTGCCGGCATCCCATTGAGGTCACCACAGGCTTGGTTCAATAGGTCTGCACATCTCCCCCAGCACACAAATTTTAGTTTACAATTGCAACACATACATGATTCCTCAGTTGATTGATCAATCCTGTGAAACTTTGATCAATTTGATTGATCAATCAATCATGTTTCAATTTGATCAATTTGGTCAGTTGATCAAGCTTGTCAAACTGACAAAATTGATCAAATTTGGTTGCTCAATCATTTCAAACTTTGATCAAATTTGGTTGATCGCTCAATCATGTCAAACTTTGATCAAATTTGGTTAATCGCTCAATCATGTCAAACTTTGTTCAAATTTGGTTGATCACTCAATCATGTCAAACTTTGATCAAATTTGGTTCATCAATCAATCATGCCAAAGTTTGAATGCTTGCCAAGGAGATCACATGATGCAGCATGTGGATAAATCCACTAGGTAAGAGTAAGAGTGTACTTACTCTTGTAAGTTGTCCTTGCACTTATAGATGTAGTACTTGTACAGAATATTACATGTTTTGTGTCTTCCAACCCTTCCATAAGCATGAAGATCCATCCTTCCTGTATCTGTATTACAAGTAATGCAGTGGGGAAGATTGATGCAGCTTGCTTGCTGGTCCAATGGTCCAAGTTCAATCTTGCAGAACAAATTGAAAAGATTTCCAACTGGACTCCAGTGCCACAAGGGTTTCATCTGCACAAGAAAATGGTCTGATTCAAATAGTTTTTTTTACTTCCAAATTCAAAACCTAATAGATCATCTTTTAGAGGTGACCTCCTGCGAGTGTTGCAGGTGAAAGATGAGTACCTTCTGATTAAGAGTACCTTCTGATTCATTGAAGATTGCAATACCTAGGGATGTACATGCTAGATGATTAGATCTTCAATTCAATGCTGCAAATTAAGTGTCAATACCCCAATTCCAGTTGCAACCCATCCAGAAATTTGTCTGACCTAATTAGTTCTCAAACCTAACTTTATCGGAAATAGACACATCCCAGGATATGGATTCATGTGCTATTTTTGATTGACTCATTCATGCATTCACCTTCTACTGAATTTTGCATTCACTCTTTCAACTAAAGTTCAGGAAATGGGTTTCAGGGAGAATCTGGATTATCAACAGTAGATAGCATTCTTTCTTGAAGAAGAATTGGGTCTCCAGGCCAGTTACCAAAGAATTGCAATCATGGTTTCTTCAAGTTCTGAAGCTAATTTCTACTGAATTGTACTGAATCTCAGGATGTAATGGATTTCAAGGAGAGAATATCTGGATTGTCAACAGGAAAGAGAATTTTTCCTGTTCAAGAGGAATTGGACCTCCAGCTGGGCTACCAAGAATAATTGCATGATGGTTTCTTGACATGATTTCTTCTGCAGCAATTTTGAGTTAGTTGATTCATTTCTTGTTTGCAAAGATTCAAGGAGACTGCAAGTGAGCTCTCAAGCTTCTTCATTCTGAGCTTCTTCAGAGTTTGAGTGCCTAGAGTTAAAGATTGCAACTGGGAAAGAATCATGGCCCAGGTGTCAAGAGGGCCTAAGTGGGAATGGTGTTTGTACTACACAGTGCACATGTGATAGATGCATACCTTTGTTTGTCTTTTGTATTGCCACTTGATCTTAGATCTACAATGTCACTTGGCTTCAACGACTGTGCAACTCCTCCTTGGACATGAAGAACACCATGATTGCTCTGTGGTGCTAGAGATTGGACTGAGCCAGAATTATGGCTCATCTCAGCTTTAGAACCCACCGCATTTGTGCTCATCGCTGGTTTCTTGGGTAAGAGTTGGCAGCAGCTCCCTGCTGCTGCTGCTGCTGCACCGCCTGAAACAGCACCTCCTGTTGAACTACTCTTGTGTTTGAAGCGTCCAACTGAAGGTTGGGTCGACATTCCTTGTTGACTTGGACTCGACATGATGGCACAGAAGATCTGGATTCTGATCCCTCCCGTGAGTGAGTGAGTAGGTATTCATAGACTTGTGTGCATGCAATGGATTATAGTGATTGCCTTGATGGCTGTATCAGCTTGAGCCTTGGAAGCTTGATATTCCGTGCCAAGTAAATCCCCTGACGATGGCACTAAGATTCGCATCACACCTGTAGCAGCAGCAGTGATCACAGTTATACGGATGGACGTTGAAACAATATCTGAGGATTTCACAAGAATCGCAGTACCACCACAATCAATTGCAACCGTGACCGACTTACCCATGTAATTTCATCAGCACTTGTGCTGCAAATTAGTTCAAGCTGAGATCTGCAGTACCCATGATCAACTGCGGCCATGATGATCATGTGGCAGACTGTTTCTATTCGATCCGTGAACCAGCTGCAACGCAAGTCTAGCGAGAGGGGGCCAGGAGATTCAAGCTGCTCGACACTACAGTAACCGCTTGCAATTGGCCCATGAGCTCTTCCAGCCAACAGCTATTGGCCGCCGGAAGAAGACGACGACGACCACAACGCCACAGTACAGACGATAGCAGACAAAACCCAGTCTGGCTTTTTGCCTGCCACGGAATCTAAGCACAGTAGCTACTGCGTATCTAGAGCACCTGATCTAGCCACAGACTCGACGACTGTTGTAAAAGAATCCAAATTTCTAGTCCCGTACCCGCCGCTTGCTGCAGTGAGCTTGCTTCTTATCGCATGATCATGGCACCTGCGGAAAACTTAGGTCGTAGGCGTACTCCATGAGAGCTGAGCTCTCTCTCTCTGGAGTCCTCGATCCCAACCAGCAGATCATATGATCTAGTCTCGTCACAAGAAGCTGCACTCTTCACGTCGACGTCTAGACTCGCGCACCGCGCTCATGGGTGGCCACAATTCCGCGAGATCCCCAACCAGCTTAAGGTCTCTCTACCCGACCTTGATCTTCCAACACTAGTTCATCTGCACTAGCTAGAACAACATAGATCATACTCCAAAACCCCATAGGTACCCCAGCTGCTATACTCCAAGAGCAACTCGAGATGAGCTCCATACCTGAAACATTATAAAGCCGGGCGGCTCTCGACGATATTCTCCCTCGAGAGCTGTTGACGCAAGAGCTTGAACGAAATTTCTGGTGGAAATATTCCCTGATCTTTCGCGAGATCACAGAAGCAAAAGGTTTGCAGATATGAGAAGGAAGCAGAGACGCTAAAACCTGCTGCACTAGGATTAATGGAGCTGTGGAGAAACAACCAGACGTCGCTGCTAATTTCAATTCTACAACAGAACAATCACACAGTAGAAGTTTACACATATCCAGGTACTAAAGAAGGAGCAGAAGAAGCAGCATCATCTAACCGCCTTGTGATCATCGAGCTCGAGCACGCGCACGCGATTTTGCGAAAACTAGAAGCAGAAGGCCCGGATGGATTCCTGAGGGAAGAAGCGTCTGCTGCGCGGGAGCTCGCGAGGGCGGCAGCTGCGGCACCCCTCGTGCAGTGTGAATGTGTCCGCGTGCACGCGGGTGCGGGATGGCCTCTCAACCGCCCGCGCGCGGCCGGTTGGGCCAATCGGCCTAGTCAATACTTACGTGGAGCTTTTTCATTGGAGTAGAGAATTGGCACATCCAATCAATACGAAGGAAGACAGAGTTGGACAATTCTGCTCGTTTAGATAATATTCTCCTTTTTTTTTCCTTTTTTTTTCTTTTTTCAGGATGGGGGACCAATAGAATTGTAGAATTTGGGGCCTTTTCTCAACTCAATTAAAACAATTTGGCACGTTTCTAGATTTTATTAATTCATAAAAATTGATTTCCTGAGCTGGGGGGTTTTTTTCTTCAGCGAAATTTCGCCAAAATGCAATAAAAAATAAAAATAAAAATAAAAATCGAAGGGAATTTTTTATGGACTGTGACAAATTGTTTTTACTCTCTTACCTGACCTGTAGCCAAATCTGGCTAAATCCTCCTATGGATGGTTGCCAATGTCATTACACCACAAAAGTTAATTTATTAGTTAATTAATTAATTAATATTTTTATTTTTAAAAACCCCACTACTCCTGAGTAAGTGATCTTGAATTCTAGTTGAAAATGAATCGTAATTAAATTCCAGGTTTTTATCCTCACATTCTAGGTGGAATGAATGTAATTAAGTTTTGGATTTTGACACTCAAATTCTAGGTGGAAAAACATAGTTTTGGGTTTCTATTCTCACATTCCAATTGGGTTCCATGTGACTAGATTCTAGCATATTTAAATCATGCTGAATCAGACAATGAAATTTGGTGTTTTTATTTGAATTTTAGCTAGCTTCATAGTAGATCTACATAGGTGGATTTTTTAAGGTGATTTAAATTTTAGGTTCATATTCTAAGGGTAAAATTTTTAAGATGCTTTATTTCAAGGTTCATGTTGTGGATGGAATTTAATATGCCATTAAAAATCTTTCTAAAGTTATTGTAACCATGTTTCATCATGGCGATTTTTTCCAATCAAAATCTTGCCAAAATGTGCATATTTGAAATTTTTTTTGGAATATTAAGCCATTACATGTAGCAATTACATGCATTCTCGACTCTTACCACATGTGCATCTATCAAACAATAGATGTCAAATGGTGATGTGACAATGTTAAGAGGTCTTTCAAGTTAGTAAGACATCACCATGTCATGTATCATCTTTCACTACATGGGAAGAGTTTCACATAGCCCGTGTCAATTGGGACCACTTTGCAAGTGGAATTGCGGGGATAACCGTTAAGTGTGGTCCAATAGAAACCCACTTTCAAAGGGAGGTAGTACCTCTAAGATAAGGACAAAATGAGGCTCTCAAACCTCAAGCATGCTTGCTTGAACTAGAGTTCAAAGGGGTCTTGGGGTCCACAAGCTTATGAAAAAGCCACTTGAATGGTTGGCACTTGGAACGTGTAGGCTTTTAAACTCTCTTTTTGTTGTGGGGGAATATATAGGGGTACCCTAATCAACAAATATCTACTACAAAATTTCCAAATTTTGGTGCATTGTGAGTGTGTCATGTAAAATATTATACATACCGCATGGGGATTTGTGTTTAGACTTTCGAGGATCCTCTCTTTCTTATTATGGGGATACAAGGAATCCCACCTTAGACACACCTTGATGAGCACGGAATTGCTCTACAAGGAAATTCATCTCTTTGGAGTTTTTCCCAACACGAATCCATGCATATACCTATGATCCTTCTCTAACCATTTCTTTCCATTTGAATGTAGGCACTAGAAACCCATGGTGTCACTAGAGAAACCTAAATATTTTATGATTTTTTCAGCATGGAGTACTTTACACCATTTTATTGTCCTTGAAGCCTTTATCAGATCGCCCATTCATTGGGTGGTGCAGACCAAGGGTACCCGCACATGTCCATGTATGTAGACATGTATGAGTGGGATGAAGGCAAACTTTGGTGCATTCCTTGGCATAAATGACTTTAGTTGGCCATTTTCATGTTTTAAAGGAATCACCTTCCATCTACAAGGTGCATTGCGTGGCTTTCGCCCCCTAATCTCTCAATGTTTAGGGTTATGATAACATTCACCTTGCGCTTTCCGATGGGTAAGGTCCATGCAAACGGCACCCAAAGGGCCTAACCCTACCCTACACATAATGCTCATTTGAATTCTTATTTATTTATCCTCATGTTTATCCTCTTCAGACCCATCAACTGCATGCATGTGTGGAATTTTTGGGGGTCCAAACCTTGCGCTTAGACTAAACAAGCTCTTGTTTGGAATCAAAAACCTCATTCGTGCTAAGGGCTTTGAATGGAATTTTTGGGGGTCCAAACCTTGTGCTTAGCCTCAACAACCTCTTGTTTAGAATCAAAAACCTCATTAGTGCTATGGGCTTTGAATTCATGGAAAAAGAAAGAGAATCTATCCCATGTTAATGGAATCCACCATGGCCTAATGAAATATTCCCTAAGGCAAGGACATGAGGAAAGTATGACCTTTTGGTATGCCGTAGGTCCTGGGCTTTTTTACATTGGGCTCAGCCTTTTTAGGGATCCAAAACAAGCCCAGGTAGGCCTCTTGAACTTGGGCCCCATGCCTTTTACATTGAACCACTAAAATACAACATAAAAAATTATCCATGGACCTAGGCTAGCTATGCATAGACGATTGGACCTTGGGGCAATTGGTCAGCTTCATGTGTTTTAACAACCATATTTAAATGCAAGTAAATCTTAATTCACTCGACATTTCTTATTGGCTTAAATTTATCTATCTTATAAATATTCAAAATTTTCAAGATGTATTGGAGATATTGAATTCCTATTGGACAAACATGAATGGGCCAAGCCTTTAGCATAAGTTTGACCTTTTTGCTATTCCATAGATGTGTTTATATTCCCTAGTGTTTAGTGTTTTAGGTTATCTCAAGTTTAAGGACCACTTGGTTAATATATGTTTATGTGGTTGAGAACTATCAAATAACCAACACATATCGTGATATTTGCCCAACATTGATTTTTTCTAGTGTTGAGTGGGTATCAAATTTTGGTTCAAAACCAAAAGATTTGTAGTTATTTTGTTCCACAATTCCCATAACACTACTCATAAACTAAAATCCAACACAAATCTCAAGAGTGTCTTACATAATAGACGTTGCTAAGTTGCTACCTACCAATTCGGTATTTCTCACTACTGACCTACCCATTTTGGGAGGTCAATAAGAAACCCTATGCTATGAGGTGTAGCTGCCCTGCTTATGGCCAGTGAAAAAAACCCCATGTTAATAACCTTTCTCAAATGCTCAAGACTAAGACTCCAATCCAAATGGCACATTTTGACAACATCAATTGAGGCAGGTGTTTTCATGAACTGCATGCCTCACTCACTAGGATGGCAACATCAACAACTGCTGCCATCACCAGCCAATCCATTTTATGTATTGGTAAAATTGTAGCCAAATGTTGAATCAATTCAATCATTTCTCTAAAATTGAAAGTCATTTCTCACACCTAACAAGGGTGTTAAACATTCACCCAAATTCATCCCCTAATTTTGTCATTGTACAATTGAATGGCTAGATCCATGGACCTCAATAAATTCTAGTTACACCCCAAATGAAACACCCCACCACACCCGCTTTCTTCTTGGAGCAAGGGAGTGTGAATGATAATATCATTCAAGAAATGTTTGCATTCTACAGTCGAATCCCTTCCTTCTATGGAGGAGATTCGATAATGATCATGGTACTATTACAACTGAATAGCAATCATTCACAAGTTAGTTACCCTCTTGTAGACGTGCCAATGTGATTTTACCCGTGTTATTGCTGTCAAGTTGGTCAAATTGAAGACAGATATCATGGATTTGCTCATCATGAACATTACCCATTTCTTTCAGTTTGTAGACAACATACTCTGCCTTGCTGCAACCCCCCCACAAGCCATGGCAATCACAGAGTGCGTTAGACCATTACCTCTACAATCATTTCCTTGTTAATTCCCATCATTAAAAAAACTGCAGAACCTTGATTCAGTACTCCCAGTGAAGTCTCGAGATTGTAGCACTAAAGGTTCTGAGTGCCTGATTCAGATGGAAAGGAGGATTGCCAAGTGCAAAGCTCAGCAACCCTCTAGCACCACAAGCCTCTGAGAGCATTAACCCTAAAACACATCAAGATCCTACTGTTCTGAGCACCCAATTCAGCTGCAAATGAGGATTACCAAGTGCAAAGCTCAGCAACCCTCTAGCACCACAAGCCTCTGAGAGCATTAACCCTAAAACACATCAAGATCCTACTGTTCTGAGCACCCAATTCAGCTGGAAACAAGGATTACCAAGTGCAAAGCTCAGCAACCCTCTAGCACCACAAGCCTCTGAGACCATGAACCCTAAAACACATCAAGATCCTACTGTTCTGAGCACCCAATTCAGCTGGAAACAAGGATTACCAAGTGCAAAGCTCAGCAACCCTCGAGCACCACAAGCCTCTGAGACCATGAACCCTAAAACACATTAAGATCCTACTGTTCTGAGCACCCAATTCAGCTGGAAAGGATGATTACCAAGTGCAAAGCTCAGCAGCCCTCTAGCACCACAAGCCTCTGAGCGACCATAAGCCCTAAAACACAAGATCCTAATGCTCCAAGTGCACAATTCAGCTGGAAAGGATGATTACCAAGTGCAAAGCTCAGTAGCCCACAAGAACCCTACACATAACATTTTTCGTACTGCCTTCTGCTAGAGAAATGACAATTTTTATCCAATTGGCATGGAGATGAAGCTGAAGGTTCAACTGGTTATGAAAATTATAGAAGCCACCAGCAGCCCACCCAGATGCATAAAGTTTGAACAGAACAGAATTCATCAAGAGTGTGTGTGGAAAGAAAGGGGGAATTAGGTACCTGATGCAGCCATCATGATCGAGATCTGCCTTGATCAAATCACCCACAGAGAATTGGCGACGAAGAACCCATTTAGCAATTGCACGATGGCGTTTTTCGACTCGAGCTTCAGTCAAATACAGAAAGCAACGAGCAACTGCCAATGTGCTGAACAGCAACCAAACAGCAGCAAATAGACGACCTGTGAAGCTCTTGAAAGTATGATCTCCATACCCAACAGTGGTGATAGACATGATGGTGCAATAGAGAGCATCAATCCACGACAATTTCTCCATCTGCATCATCACAATCGTTCCAACAATGATGCACAAGACTGGAACCCCTGCAGCAAGTGCCACTTTCATACGGATACGCATTCGGTTGCCATGTTTCGGATTCATGAAGTATCTCCTAGCCACATGATAGTGGCTTCCTTCCACCGCACTAAGCAGCAGATGCTCCTGCTTATCGAGCACATAGTTCACCATGCCGCTCAGCAATGCATCAATGAACCCAAACCCTATGAGCACAAACCCGCATGCGAAGAGCTTGGCAGATGTTGTGGTTGGCGTGATGTCTCCATATCCAATGGTGCACATAGTCACGATGCAGAAATACAAAGCATCCACATATGAGACGGTTTCCAAACCTGAGAATTCTTTCCTCTTCCAAGTGTAGATCAACACTCCCACTGCCAAGTAGACCATCAACCCTAACCCTGCTTGCATCACGATGGACCCGCTCTTCGACAAGTGCGGTCGCTTCACTACGTCACTGTTGTTGTTTTTGTCATCCGCATTCTTGGCTGTTGCTGCTGCCGTTGCTGGAGCTGACATTGCTGGAGCTGTGTTGCAACGATGCAAGCATTTCTTCTTCTTCTTCACCACATTCACCCTGTGCATTGCTGCTGGCATGCTCTTTGTTGGGGTGAGTGCTGAGATCTTCGCACTCTTCGGCGTGGAAGGAAAGGCTCTTGTTGATGATGGCAGTTTGTCGATTTCGGTATCGTCCCAGCCACTCCTCCCGAGTACATGGATTCTTAGGTCGAAATCATCATCGGAGGGCGTTGTTCTTGTTCCGTTTGTTTCTTGGGTCGCAGTAGTATTGTCGTCGTCCTCTTCATCAGCGAGGACGAAGCTTGGTACTGATTGGGAATGCTTCATAATGCCAGAAGTCTCGTCCAAGATGTTTGACAAAACAGAAGGAGAACTCTCGTGTTTTTGGGGAGCGTGTGAGTGATCTGCTTGCAACGACCCAACTGCAAATCTCGGTGTACCACCTCGCATGTTGAACTGCCGATCTGTTGGTGTGCTTGAAAGCAAAGTTCCATAATTCGGAGATGCAAAACCGCCAAACTTTGTTGCAGAATTCTGTAGCAAAGAATCCGTCTCCTCATGTTGCTGTTGTTGTTGTTGTTGTTCCTGTTTTTGTTGGGAATGGATTAGGTCGTGATCATCATCATCATCATGCTCACAGCGAGTAGACTTTCTGTCTTGCTCTAAGAATTCAAGCCCATCTTCCTCATCCGGCCACAAGAAACCCAAGTGCCAAGAGTTCTGGATATTCTCCTTGACCCTGTTGTGCAAACTTCCCCAAGAGCCCCAAGAAGAGGATCTGGTGCTGCTGTCAACGTTCTTTCTTCCACCAGAAGAATCTCCCCCCGAGTCAAAATTCCTCCTATCCGGGTTGTGGCAGGGAAACGACCTACTCTTCTTCTTGGCGTACTCATGATTCTTCTCAAGGTCAGGCTCTTCTTGTTCTGTCGACAGACGATTTCTCTCAATTGTACTGCTGCTGCTGCTCCTGTCAATGCCTTCATAGTGTGTCAACAAGGGGGGAGCCGAGTCTGCTGATGAAATCCGATGGTAAGACTGCTTTTCTGAGAATGCCACTCTTCTGGGTGCCGTAGTACTCGGAGAAAAATCCATCTTCTCCTCCATCTCAGAAAGAAAAATTAGCACCACTTCGGGAAATAATTTCTAACCTCGCAACAATTTTCTCTCTGGAAACATTTTTTTCCGCAGATACCAAGTGCAAGGAGACTTGGGAAGAAAGTGCAAAATTCGGGTGTGACACCAGAGCTCAAAAGCTTGAAAAAAAGAGCTCCGGCAAACAAAAATCACAAAGTAAAAGCGGAAAAAAAGAAAGTTGTGGGTTTTTCCGAGAGATGTCTTCTCATTGCATCGGTGTGCGAATCGGGAGCTGGAGCAAAAGATTTCGTCGCAAACTTTTGTGCCGAAGAAACGGAGACGATCATCAGAGGCAAGAATGCGCACTGCTCGACAACGCATGGTATGCTGCGGATTGCCCGGGCGGGCGGGCGGGCGGGCAAGTGGTCTTGGGAGCGGTTTTTTTCCTGGCGAAATATCGCCAAAAAGCGAAATTCAAAATTAAATTTTCTAAAAAGAACTGATTTTGGAGGTTTTTAGTCGCCAGAAGTGAGGAGGGGAAAAAAAAAGATAAAATTCGCCAGATTATATACTTTCTTTTCATTTATAGCCAAAAATATTGAAGGATGATTAAATATTTTCACTTTATTTCTGATTTATAGCTAGATTTGGCTAAATTTTCCTAGAGATAATCGCCACGTTTCCTACATCTTCCAATGGATGAAATCGCCACTTTGGCTACAAACAAAAATTCCACAAAAAAAAAAAAAAACAAACAAACACTGGGACGGGGAGAAAGAAAAACGTGTCGCCGGGTCCCCTTTGTTATTGCGCCGGGCGACCCGGTCGTCCAATGTTTATCGCCAAAGTTTTCGAGTTTAGCCTACCTTGGGCCCTGGTTTGGCGAAACTCCATAAGTCTTGGTTCTTGGCGAAACCCGAAGCGTAAAGTGTGTTGTCAAGTGCGCTCAGGCGGCGGCACGGCGGTGGGCAGTAACCACGTAACCAGGAACCCCGGGGGACGAGTAAGTAACTGATCAAATCTCACGGCTGAGATGAAACCATAACCGCCTCTAACGGCCTAGATGCACCGACAAGAATAGAAGCGGCACTCCAAAAACAGAAGTGGTTACAAAGTAAATTAAACTAGTAAAACTTACTAGATACCGTAAAAGGCGGTAATCCTAGGAAGGAAGGCCTAAAACTAGGCACAAATCTTAGGCTACCTAGGCTATACCACCGCTCAGAATGTAGCAATCTAGGTACATACCTACCTGCTTACAGTACCTACTTCTACTTGCTGGTAAAAAGTAACTTGTGGCAGGTGAGAAGGGACGTATTATAACCAAGGGTAAAATGGGCAATCATACGTAGTAAGTGGTTCCCACGATCTTTTTTTTGCTGACTACATATAGCCAAAATGTTATTTTAAAAACTCTAAAAAGTGATAAAATCAGGTGTTTTTTTATATTTTCAATAGCCATAAGTCGCATAAAATTCAAGAAAAATCAAAAGATTTCTATACATGGTTCAAGTAGGGTAGCCAAAAATATAGAAGTATGTGTTTTGTTTTAAATCGTATTCAGCTTGTAGTCAAATTCGGCTAAATCTTTCTTTGGATTATCTTCACTTTGGCTATTAGATAAAATTGCCAAAAAAAAAAAAAAAAAAAAAAA
>Ga0209208_10006243_pt1 | contig 16432 bp, 15 predicted proteins | sample S1TSphfallax_3_FD_187694 | JGI IMG/M metagenome (GOLD analysis project Ga0209208, IMG submission 187694) | Host-associated microbial communities from peat moss isolated from Minnesota, USA - S1T2_Fd - Sphagnum fallax MG (SPAdes) (version 2) | ecosystem: Host-associated > Plants > Peat moss >...
TATTTTGCCACATCACATCCATGGTTTGTCACAATCATTTGTCTATTGCTCATCGACAATAATTACAATTTTTTTAAAATGTTGAAATTGGTGGGAATTGCATACTTGAAAAATATTTGGTAAAAATTAACTTTTCAAAATATATTAAATATTTGACAAGCATGTGTTGAAATGGCCAAAGTATTATATATAAATAAACATCAATTTACAATGATTGAAAAATTACAAAGTGGAGAACATAATGAATGGGCCAAAACTAGTATCTAAACTTATTACATAATTTAACCAGCTACAAAGAGGTTTATGAATGAGATTCTGATGTATTACCACAAGAGTTCAAAAACTTTGGAACGTTTCAACAAACGTTGAACTTCATCCCAACTCCATGTGCAATGATAAATGAACTTTTATGTGAGCCCACATAACATGATTGTTTTCAAAACATGATACACATATTTATAATGCACATACACCCCATTAGCACCCAAAGAACCTACCAACATTTTGACAAAGTAAACACATGAATAGCCATGGAAATTTCCAATAGTCACATTGTATTTTTGGTCAGTTGAAATAATATTGTAAATTGGTCCATATCTAAGTAAGGGGTCATCAATAGGGGGGGAAAAAATGCATTCGGTAAATAAGATGCCAACCTCCCAATTGTTGGTGTGTTGTTGTGTTATTTTGAAGATAGAAGGTCGTTTCACTTTCTTACCACCATGAATTGTGGGCCAACAACTTGCATTTGTCAACCACACAATGTTGAGAACATTCATAACATGCACATGCAAACTGTTTGGACTGAATGATTAGGGACCAAATAAGTTTTGAACACAATTACAATCAAAAGAAAACCTCGTTTCTTTTAAAGTTGTTACTTCCTTTTGAATTAAGTCAATATCTTCTTAGATGAACCATATAGTTGGAATTGAAGGCCTAGCAACTACATATTTTCACAATGTCCCATGGACACAATGGTTCAAATCATTGGGACACAAGCAGTGCATATGGTGCTCCAATGATCTAATATGAAATTATACCCATAACCCTTAATAACATAGAGCAAGAGTTCCACTTATAGATTTGTAAAGGTTGATATTTGCTTTGTATTTAAGCCTGATGGTTTTTTGGAACGTAGAACATTGAACTGTAGAATTGGGTGGTCAATGTTCAATCCACCATTAGCCATCAACACAAATATTTTCCTTCAATTCTAGGCCACCTTGAGATACTAAAGGTGAACAAGCACTAGAACCACAAAGGTGGTTGTTGCATGCCTAAACTCCCAACAACATTGGGTTGAACAATAATACCTATTACTTGTGGACGAAAGAAATTCACATGGTCAGGACAATGATAATCATTGTTTGTGCCAAAAAAGACAATCAATAGGTCGTTTGGCAAACCCAAAAACCTCCTCCCCCTTGAGGTGCAAAGCATAATAAGAAAAAGAAAATCCAAACATGTAATTTACCACAACAACCATTAGTTTAACAAGGTCATTAGACTTTTGGGCCCTCCTCAACAAACAATCATTCCTATAAGGTCCATGACCAAATGGACCCCTTCACAAGTATTGTTTATACAATGTAGACTATTTGAAAGCCCGAATGTAATCGTCAAACGTTGTTGTGTACAAACAAGTGTTGCGATTCCCTAATTGTTACAACCAGATGTTATGCATAGTTTTAACTAGATTGCAAATGGGCATGTTTGCCCACTCCTCATTGTTAAACTTTTGCAAATCAAATGAAAGGAATCATTAGAAAATTATGAAATGTTAGGACAGAAAAGGAGATAAACTATAAATATAAGTTTAATGAAAATGGACATCCTACAATTTTGACACATAGAAAAGAAGGGAAGTTATAGGAAGCTCATAGAAGAAGTGCTCACATGGACTATGAAACATCCCCATTGTTTGACACAAAAATGCCAAAAGTTAAACCAATTACTAAGCTCTTTGACACTTACCTTAGAAGTAGCCCCAAATGAAAGCCACCAAGAACGAAAGCATAATGACTGTCAACATCCCCAAGGGATTTGGCATTCTTGTCTTGTGGCAAAAAACCTTGTGCTTGTTTTACAACTCAGGTCTAATCAGTTGTTTGGTGTGCTTATCGAATGAATCATTCCAATGGAATAAATGGGTGTGTTCCTTATCAACCATCCTAATAGAAGGGTCCCTGAAACCATAAAAAATTCTAACAACATTCCAATTGGCTTGTGCACTATCAACCATGAATCTTTTGAAATTGGGTTTTAGAAACCTATGCTTTAGCATTGTTTCATTAAGTTTTGTCCACATAGATTGTTGAACTTTAGTGTCTTCAATTTACATATCACAAATAACTATGGTTAACACTTTACAATAGACAAGATCATACACATGATAAGCCATAGTTGTCTATATAACAACATGTTTCACATGATCAAACATGATCCATGCATTCTACAAATCCTTTGTAGGTTGCATTCGTGTGAAAAGGTTGATTCCACTCCCACTAGCATTTATCAATATCTTGAAAATGAACACCTTTTGTCCATGAACTTGTCCTAGGAAGTAGCACTCCTAGATGTAGTCATATCAACTCTCGGACTTCAATTGCAATATGCTATCAATATGGCTACTTGTTGAATGATGCTTGAAAAAAAAAAAAAGGTTCTGAACGTTGGGAGAGTTAAGTTCACAAAACTTGTCCTGGATGTGTTCTAGCTACTCACCCTTGAAGAGCTCTACTATGCCATCATTAGAATCATCAAGCAAGTAACTTCACCAAGAAGGTCTTGTTAGCACTAAGTGAAGTCAAAAAGATCTTTACATCAAGCATGCGATCAACCTCTTTTACAATTAACCTTCTAGTTTCCTCGTTCAACTCCTGACACTTTCCATCCGCAATAGGATGGTTGTAAACACCAAGATGAATCGCCACTATTGACATAGATTGAAATCAATGCACAACATAATAGATTTGCCCACCGCAATTAATGACATAGAAGGGAAGAGAATGAAATTTTTTGCATCCAAGGGATGAGGAGGATAAAATCATTGTCATTTGACCTAAAATTGGAATATGAACGCACTCACCACATCAAAATGTCTCATTGCAAATGTTAGAGCACATAAAATTCTCACGGTCATCCTGCACACAATGCAAGTGACCCAAGCAATGAACTTTCTTGAAACTAAACCTAAATGAATTTTTTATATTGGTTGTGACCAATTTACACCAATCATGGCCGTCATACTTTTTGTCCATGCTTTGTATTTAGGAAGGGTTTTGAACATTCAAATGGATTAGTGGCGATTCAAATAAAATGTCCCCATTGAAACTAATTAACAAGAATTGGACTTTTCGCAAAAGGATATTGTCATAATCCAAAGGTCTCAACTCATTGGAGGGTTGTCCTAATAGCACCATCATGCATAAACAAAAAACAATAGATTGAATACTTCCCATAGGGGTGGATGGCTTTGACAACAAAAAGGTTCCATATTGAAAAATGAGTTTTGATGATTTCATCAATGAAGGAAGTGGTGTCAAGTCCTCACCCACGAAAGAATCAAACAATTCAATGAAAGTAAAAAACACAATGGCATCAGAACATTGAAAGAAAGGGTTGTCAACTTCAAGTTTTTTCTTCACAATCTTGACAACAAAACTTGCAATCCCTACCATAAGGATGGTTTCCTGATATTTACGAAGCAAGTTATCACCTCAATGTGATAACGACCACAACCAACCACCCATTGTCTCCCTTGCGATGAGGTCATAGGAATCTAGTGTAGAGAACTTGAGACAAAGTTATTAGAATCATACAAGATGTCCTAAGATATATGTAAATAGCCTAATTGAAAAGTAAACATAGCACACAGATAATGTTTAGAGACAACAGTCATCCTTGAATTGTCTACCATGATGGTGAAGTCGGAGCGTCCAATAACATGAAATGTCATCATGTTATAAAGGGCATAAGAGTAGTAGTGAAGGAACTCAAACGAATTTGAATAAACAAGAACATGATCAAACACTAGGGTAAAATTTTAAAGGTTTGGTGGAAGAGGACAAGGAATCGAAAAAATATAATCCAAGTAATGAGCAGGTCAAATATGAAATTGGACAAACAACAACAACAATGAAAACCATAAAAAAGAAGGTCAAGAAGTGTAGTAATAATCATCAAACTAAAATTTTAAAAATTATTTGCTTGTAGCCAAACATAATATATGTTGATGGAATATGGTGCAAAAAATAAAATTTGGGACAAAGTGATCTCTTTGAAAGTTATTTAAGTGGAGACCCAACCCAAAATTTCTACATCCTACAATGGATATGTGAATTACATAAATGTGGTGCAAGGCTTGGAAATAATATTATAATATTAACCTAGGTAGTGACATGTAAATAATTCAAATTTAATTGATTTCCATGTTGCCTAGTTAATTAATTAGTAAGTGAATGGTTTGGTAAATTTGTATTTCACTTGAGAATAACCTTGTTTCATTAACTACTACTGAACCAATTCATTATCCGTATCAACTAATCCCCACTCAATAGTGGGTTAACCAATTTCACCAAGGTAAATATGTCCAAATTCACTCAAAATCTAGTGAAATTCATAATGAACTAGGATGCATTTTGGTGTAGTGAATCAATTTTCTACCGTGGATGAACAACGAAATCAAGGGGAAAATGGTAATTTCCCTACTAAATTTTATTTACATTACATTTCATTCCATATAATTATATTGGATTGAATCTTATCATTTCCAATCTTGTAGATTTGACTGAGTTGGGCAAATATTTTTGTTTGCACCATGGGTGGATTCTAGTTTCAAGAAAGTAACCCAAAAATGTTCAGGCTTGGTGTTTTTATGAGTGAGGATGATATTTTGCCAAATCGCATTGACATTGATATAATGGAAAAGTTGAGCTAAGGTTTCCCATTCAGAGGAGGTCAAAAGATGCATGTGTCCACATTGAGGGATATTATTCACCTATGTAGCCCTCCTAGCTCTCTAGTTGTCACCATGAACTCATCCACTTGTATGTCATCTTATGTTTTTCGTGCAATCTTTGAATTGCATTTGCAACAAACTTCTCTTTTATCATGCCTTGAACCCTAAAAACACCCAAAACCACCAAATTAAACCCTAACACACCTTAGATGAAACAAAATTATAACAAAACAACAAACATTGATTATTTTTTTTTTTTACTTTCCATGAATCATTCTAGATTCATGAAAATATAATACAATTGTTAATTCTTATGTTTGATTCACTTTAGTGGACTTTCGATCCCAATTTTTGACGTCCCATGCCATCTTCAATCGTCGTGCATATGTAGAATAAGTGGATTGGATCATCTTTTATAAATCTTTGTCCCCCTCCATCCATGATGTTGCATTTCAAAGCACGCTTCCCACGCCCCATGCATTAAAACCCAACATATGTAACAATTGTTTTGAAGTTAATTTGATCGAAATTAGTTTTGGTAATGGTGGACATTGTAATAATTATCAACTTATTCCATTTGCATTAAGCTTTGGCATGAGCGCAACTAGCAACCTTTTGCCTTTGCACATTCATGGCATTTCCCAAGATGCGAGCATTCATTTTAGCATGGTCTTTATGTTGAGGACCTTTTTCAAAAGGCTTCCCAAGTTTAGTTTTTTCTACCACTAAGCCATGCACCTTCTTCAAATGCGTGGTCGACAACCATTTGGTAGAATATGCGACAATGCAAATGCCCACTTTACATTTCCATTTCGACCCAACCTTCATCCATTCTTTGTCCTTTCCAGCCATATTAGTTGGACAAGGGGGTGTTGGTGGTTAAGAGGCTTGGTTGGTTTCAAGCTTTGGACTTAAATCAAAAACTATAAAAGCAAATAAGTTTTTACTTTGTAATAAAAAAATTTAACCCTAAAACCTTAGACATAAAAAGATCATAGAATAGAATGCAAGTATTGCAAAACATAAAATCACACAATCAAATATAATTACTACAAAATTTAACCTTTTTTAGGTGTTGCAATAAAAAAAAATTTGAAAAAAAAATCTTGCATCTTCCATCAAATGATCTAATTTATGTAAATTCTCAAACAATTTAACCCACCATTTTTTGATCAAAATTCCCAATTTGTATTGGGAGGGATCTTATCATTTGAATTATAAATAACCACCATTACCAACTCTAAGCCACATGGATTGTTTAATTCATTAACTTTTGGTTCTAATGGAACAACATTTTGCTCCCCAATTGTCAGTTATAATGAAGCAACATTTTGATTATGAACTTCCAAATCACCATCAATTTTTTTCAATCTCCTTCTTTTAGCCATTATAACCTTAAACATTAAAAAAAACCACTAGATCATTGTTAATTCTCAATTTTGATGAAAAATTAACAATTCTTGGCAACAAAAAGACGAGAGGGAAAAAAAAAGAAAAAAAGAAAAAAGGCGATGACTTGTTGTTGTCGCTTTCTTTGCAACAAGCTTGTTGTTGTCGCTCATTTTCATTTCAAGAAAAAATTAAAAAAATGGGTGACGACAACAAGTTTGTTGTCGTTGCCTTGTTCATAGCAAGAACAACAAAAGAAAAAAATTGCAACAATAATAAGCTTGTTGTTGTTGCCCATTTTTGCTTCAAGCAAAAAGAAGAAAAAAATGGGCGATGACAACAAGCTTGTTGCCGTCGCCTTGTTCGCAACAACAACAATAGAAGAAAAAAACATGCGACAATAACAAGCTTGTTGTTGTTGCTTTGTTCGCAACAAAAAATAGAAGAAGGAAAAAAAAAAAAGGTGATAACACGCTTGTGTCATCACCTTTTTCGCTTCAAATAAACAAAAGAATGAAAGAAGAAAACGATGACCATCAGCAATGGTTGTCGTCGTCTTCTTCTCAAGTCGAAGATTCTCAAGTCGAAGAAAAGAGAAAAAACACAAAAAGAAAAAAAATCATAGAGAAAAAAACCATAGAGAAGAACAAAAAAATGTAAAAAAAAGAAGGAGCTTTATCTTTCTTCTCCCACTTCTGCATTTGGGATGAAGAGCTCCTCTCGCCTTCTCCTCTCCACATTCCTTCAACATTGAGCTCTCCACCTTCCTCAAGTCTTGTGTCTTGTGTCTCCTTGAAGCTTTGAGCTACTCAAGCTCGGAAGCTCTCTTGAGCTCTAGCGTGAGTGGGAAATAAGGTGAGAGAGGTAGGAGGGGGGAGGTGGGTAGGAGTGTGAGTGGGAAATGAGGCGAGGGAGGTAGGAGGGGAAAGTTTTGGGGCAGAGAAGGGGGCTGAAAAATTCCTGGGCAAGGGAAGAGGATGTGTTTTGGGTTCATCCCCAAAATGGCTTGAACAGCCTCATCCTGAACTGGCTACCCTCTGCCCAGTAGTGAGTATCATGGGGTTACATGATTTGTTAGGAGTGGGAATTGAACTCACAATCACATGCAAAGTGGGCATCAGTCCTAAACGGTGCGCTATTTGCTTGATTCCGGTCATCCTGAACTGGTGCACTAGTGGCTGTTGGTTCACTCCAGCCATATCTACCTACCTACCCTCTGCCCAGTAGTGAGTATCATGGGGTTACATGATTTGTTAGGAGTGGGAATTGAACTCACAATCACATGCAAAGTGGGCATCAGTCCTAAACGGTGCGCTATTTGCTTGATTCCGGTCACCTGAAAACGTGTGATTTCTGGCCAAGAAGAAGAAGAAGAAGAAGATGAAGCAGTTGTCGTGAAGTGGGGAGTGTTTTGGGTGAAGAAGACCAAGGGAAGGAATAAGAAGAAGAAGAAGAAGAAGAAGACGACGACGATGATGGCGAGCAAGAATTGTAGCAGCAGTATGAGCAGGTTTAGGAGGTGGCAGAGGAGTTATGGGGAACAGTATCGTAGTGACTGCGATTGAGGAGGAGGAGGAAGAGGAGGTGGGTGCGGACGGGTTGAGTATTATGGGGGGGAATGGCGGAGGTTTTGTTAACCATGTTGTGGGGGTGCAACAAGAAGAGGAGGAGCTGGAGAGGCAGGCGGATGGGGATGATGGGGACGGCAAGGAAGAGGCGAGACGGTGGGATTGTGGAGGAGGATCATGAAGCCCAGAGTATGGTTACGGAGGCCAGGAAGGTGGCAATTGCTAGTGATGGAGGTTTAGAAGACCGTGAGGTGAGTGTAGGAGGAGTTTGTCATGTTGTTCCTCTTGGTGCTCGTGGTGGTACACAAGAGGTTAAGAAAGGTGGGGTTTTGTATGGGGAGCGAATGGTGGAGGAGGAGGAAGTGGAGTCTTATGGGAGTCGACAAGAGGAGGTGGAGAATATGGGTGGTTTGGAGGAGGTGGAAAACATTGCCGGGCGAGTTGTGGCGAGTGGCGGTCAGGTGGAGATGGTTGGGGGCGGTGGTTGTGGCAACGTTATGCGGCATCATGTGGATAGGGATGTGAGGGGCGGGAATACGGAGCATATGGTGATGAGGAGAGCCAAGATTGAGATGTGTGCGGTGGAAGGAGGGCATGTTGCGTTGGAGTCGCTGGACGGAGTGAAGCTGCAAGAAGGTTATGAGGATGCTGCTATGGATGACAATAATAATAATGGTGGGGGGGGAGAACATGGAGGAGGAGGAGCTTTTGGAACTGCCATGGTTAGGTTTGGCAAGGAGAATAATTACGACGGGGAGGAGAGACGGCAGAGTGAAGAGGACGAAGAAGCGGGAACCACATTGAGTCCAAATGTGGTAAAAGGGAGGGGAAGACCTTCCAGAGAAGCTGCAGTGGAGTGGAGCGAGGGTGCCACCATTGTGCTGCTCAGTGCTTTTGCAGAGAAGTACCGAGCACTTGAGCGCAGTAATTTCACTAGCAAGATCTGGAGTGACATTGCTGCCTATGTAAATGCGCGAAGAGGACCTCTAGGTGCTCTCAAGGTTGGTGTTACCTAAACATCTTGGAAACCCTTATCCACAAGTGTAAATGAAGAACCTTTCTGGAAGAGTATACCCCTTATCCATGAGCATAAAAGTTAAGAAATCAAGTGCAAGAATATCCAGCCACCTCCAATCTTGGAACCAAGATTATAGAATTGTTGGCTAGCACATTTTGTGCTTGGACATATCCTCTTGTGCCTTGAATTGATTTGGTTTCGACAAGCAATTGTTATGTTCCACCTCCAGGGTATGTGGATTCCCGATGAGCAGAGTTTTATCCAATTTGAACCCACTAGGCTTTTCATATTTGCTTCATTTAAAAAAAAATATTTTTCCTTTTTTTTGGTGGGATACAGGGCACTTCCAGTATCAGCCAGTGGGAAGGCACTCCAAAGACCCAAGAGCAATGCCGTATCAAGGTATTCATATTCTCATAGGCCATACATCTATCATCATATATGTTGGTGCATAATTGTTGTTGATGGGTTTTAGTATTCTGTGTCATTATCTAAGATCAGAATGTAATGAGTTTGAAGTTAAGAATGTTTCACATGTGTGCACTAAATGATAGCAAGGACTGAGCAGATGCTAAATAAGTCTTAGCACTTAGTTTGTACTGGATTCCAGTTTGCTAGAACTCTTGAAAGGCATTATTTTGGAAATTGTGTGAAGTGACCTTTTGGCAATTAGCCACTCTCACCTCCTTTGAGCAATATCTGTAGTTTACTTCCTTTGATTGAAGGTGGATAATTTGAAGAAACGTTACAAAGTGGAGAGAGAGAAAATGCTCACATCTGGGATAGCTACATCAAAATGGCCATTCTATTATACAATGGAGGAGCTCATAGGCTCTAAGCCCTGGCACACAAGAGTTGGTGGTGGCACAGGAGGGTCACCCCGACTAGGGTTTGCCAATGGGCAACAATTGGCAATCCAGTCTTCTGCTGAAGAAGGTGACCGGATCTTTTATCTGGAGGCAAGGAATGAAATAGATGTGGACTACAAGCCAGACACCATTTACAACTTCACCCCACTGTTGGGATGTGGGAAGCATAAGAAGGCATTTGAGGATCTTGAGCTGGAGCACATAAATGCAGCATCATTGCGGGCTCTTTTTGAGGGTTTCAATGTTGCAGAGAACATCATTGATGCAATGGCATATGAAGAAGTTGATGAGGACACACTCTTGAACTCAAAAGATGTGGGCTCTCTGCTTGAGAAAATCCAGGTGAAGCATCAGCTACCAATAAAATTGGGGCCAGCTGAGCGGATCAAGCAAGCAATTGAGGAGGCCAAGGAAAAGAAGCTGAGAGCTGTTCAATAACACTATTTTTCTGTTGATCTGTGAAGAGGGTTTCGTGGGAATGTCAAGAATTTAAAAAGTGCTTGTAAAGTCTTTGGTGTGTAGAGAACACAAGGAAGCAAAGAGTTGTAACATGATGGTTATGCTCATTTGGGGTCATATTTGTGTATATGCTTATGTGGACTACAAGTAGGGTCTTAGTTGAGTTAAGAAAAGCATCAGGGCTTTGAGAGGTGTAGTGGTGGTGGGGGGGCGGGGTTTGCATGGTGGAATTCATGAGGAGAGGCTCACAGACATTTTCTGTACAAAAAAGAATAGCAACAGTTGAACAAACTTCTTTGAATCATGAAAAGCATCAGATGTGCTTTGATTTTTGTGTTTTTTGGTAGTTGATAAATGTGGGCTTACATCAATTGAAGTAGCCAAGCTGTTTGGTGATATTCTGGTGAATTGGAAATTGGTATCTCTCTCTCTCCCATCTATGTTATGCATCTGGAGTGAACACTGATGGTGTAGTTATTTTGTGCAAGAATACAAACAACTGCTTGAGTAGGTGGATTTGGTCTTCATGGGCCAACTAGCCAAATGGGGATTCTCCTTGATGAGAACTCCCAAGTATCCTGCATCTTGATCAAAGTGATTAAGTTCTTGTTGGGGCCCTCATCATAGTGTTTTGGAGAGAGCAAGTGGGTTTGTCATGGATGATGGAGTATCGGAGCTGGCTATTTGAGGACATGGAGTGTTCAGTGGAGAAATCATGTAAGCTTGGGTGAGGTTCATCAGTTGAATCCAGTGAATCTACTGGAAGACTGCTGGGACCCTGAAAAGGTGCACAGCTTTTCAGAGCCCTGGAGGAGCCCTGGAATAGTCTAATAAACACAGTCAAGTTGTATTTATTGACTGCTTTGATTGGTCCATCTGGATTGCTATTAGTAGTCTCCCACCTACTTGCAGTCGCAGTTTCAGTTTTATGGGTGGGGTTGGAAAAAAATTTGTAACTAAAACTTGGATGTGAGAAATATTTTTGCAGGGTCACATACTGAGTGTTGGTGAACCTCTTATGCTACTACATACATACTTTTTCTATCCAGGGTTGCAGTGGTTGGCCATGATTTGCCTAGAGGTTCAAGAGCTGATAGTAGATTGGCATGTAGACTGTAGCCTGTCTCCTTTTATTGTGGGAATATGTATTGTTTATTAGTTAATCCCATTGAAGCCATTGGAACAATGTGAAAAGTAGTACAAAAAGCTGTTGACCATCATACTGGGAAGTTCATTTTCTTTGCCTTCGTGTTATTTGGTGATTATCTTGGCTGTGTTTATCCAAATGGTGGAATTTTGGTGCTGATTGTTTCTACACATCTCTTACCATTGTTGCTACTTGCTCATTCAGGTTCACCAGTTTTATGCTTTGCAAATCAAAATGTTTGCAGAGAGGTACTGTGTCTGTGAAAGGTTTTTTTCTTGTTGGTAGTGGGATTTGCTGCTGAAACCCAAGTCCTTCAGCTGAGCTGTGTTCATTAATAACTTCTGTGTTATTTTGTACCCTTTTCCATTGAGTAGTCCTTGTTCTCCATGTCAAATTGAAGCTTTGATAGTTATTCTTGTAATTGCTTTTGGTGTTAAGACCAGCTTCATCAGTAGTAAGGATAAGTCTGTAAATTGTAATTTGGATGAAGTTCAAGCTTTAAATACTGCGAAACTGAGTTTAACCTTATAAATATGGAGAGGGGATAGGCTCTCCAAAAGGGTTAGTACAGGAATGTGATTGGCTCTGATTGGCTGGTCACAATGATTGGCCCATGTGGTCAATCACAATGATTGGCTCATGTGGCAGCATTTAACCGATCCTCATTTTGCAATGTCTAGTATTTCATGTTTATGGGTAAAGATGGGGAAATAACTTACACATCATTTTGGTTGTGGCAAACACTGATCTACTTTAAAAGATGAGTTGGACTAGTTTGTGATTTGCTCCCCTTGTAATGCTTGCATCTAATTCTATTGCAGGTGGGACTATGAAGCAGATTCACCTTTATGTTGAAATGACAGTCTACACAAAGTCTGAGAGACACATACCCTAGTAGTTGCAATATGTATGATGGGAAACCAAAAGTAACCTACATACTGAGCATAATTTTGCTTGACCCACTACTGTAAACACAAAGGTGGAGGGGAGAATTTCTGTCCCTCATCCAATCCCACTCAGCTAGGACTCTAGCACAACATACATCCTGTGCACATGTCAGACCCGATCAAAACTCAATTGCATGTGGGGACTTCTTGTACCTCTTTATCACTCTGCAACTTACCCAAACACCTCAGTCTCATTTAGACACCATCCATGCACCCCTTACAAGATTCATGACAGGTTCAGATGTGCAGAAAAATACGACTTAACTTTGTCAGAATAATGCCGGAGTTTGCCAAATTGGAGTGATTTAGATCAACACAGGATCAACACAACATGCTCTGTGGCATCTCAAAAATTGCTGCTATGTATTACCCTTCTCTCTCTCAATCAAGCACCCTGCCTTCAGCAAATGGTACCAGCTATCCTGCCAAGAATGCCAATTATATGCCTTGGATCTCTTGTGACCAAAAAGAGGGTCTGCACTGTTCTTATCATGTTCTAAGTACTCTGCAGACTCCTACAATTGCCCAGCAATAAAATATACCTTTGTTACCGCAACAGAATACAAGCTTGGGGGCTCACCATTTCTTATGCAGATGAATTAATTCCTCAGGTGTGCTCATTTCGATCAGCTCCCTCCCTTGTACTAATTCATGATTCTTCATTCTCTCAACCTAGCAAACTCAACAACAGTTCAACAGAAAATCTTTCCCACATAGATTTCAATACCCAACAGACTTATAATTCCAATACAGAAAGTATGACATAGCCACACTCATTTTCTAATTATACAAAAACGTCTTGATCCCCAATTCTGTGCAAGAATACAACTCCGATACCATTCAACACCCAAAACCTCCCACCACAACCCAACATAAAATTTGCATCCCACAGAACCCATAATCCCAAATAAGCTGCAGCATGGATAGCCCACAGACATTGACAAGAATAATCCATTCAATTTCATCAGCACATGAAATCAACCCTTCTGACACATACCACACTTCTTACTTAGTTCTGATTCTTGGCCCTACACCCAAAATCCTGTACTCAACACAGAATGCCTCCCATGTCTAACTTCACCAATTGGTTACAACCCCACGATGCAAACAACTGTATCGCAAACTGCTAACCCCAAGGTCAATAGCAGCACTCACACTTCACAACATCATCCCAACTTAGAAACAACAAAATTGTATTCCCATCTTACTGGAACCCTGGATTGATCTCAGAAGATCATCCTCTCAGTGAACGTATGAGGTGTTTATTAAGGGCATTAGGTAGTTTGCTAAAATCATGCAGTGGAGAAAAGATCAAATCTACATCAAAAATTGTAACAACGTACCCACACAAAAACAAAATCTAAAGAGTCCCCTGAGAAGTTGTGCATAGTCCTCCAAGCACTTGCTACTCTTATTCATAGAACACTCACATGCACAACAATACCACATCCAATACAAATCTTAAGGACATCTCTTCATGCAGCTGCTAATGGGTTTGACTGCATATATCCAACAGGCAGTGCCTCTAGCTTCCTTTTGAAAGCATATTAACAGTTCAGTCACTCTCCAATGTCCATCCTTGATCGATTAGTGATCAGGTAGCCTTTGTTACCTTTTGCTGTTCCCATGCCTCATTGCTATTGCACTACACTTCAATTCTAAGAAGTGCTAGAGGAGTGCAGCTAGATCACATAGGCTCATGGTTTGGTATTATTTCATCTTTTATCATCCATTATATTCATTTACATTCATCAAGTATTTTCATCCACATCAAGTATTTTCATCCACATTCATTCAAATTCATCCATATTCAATCTAATGATTCCAAAATCTTAGCAAAGTGGATGATATTATTACACTTGTAATAAAGCTACTTAGTAGTTAACTTCTTCCTCTTCCCTCCAAAGAGGTCGTGAGTTTAAACTCATCTTAAGAATAGTCTAAGGCACATAGGTTGGAGGGAAAGGGGGGGCAAAGGGCAAAGGAAATTGGTCAAATTTGAATTTGAATTTTAAAATTTTTTTTGGCCCCTTTTGACATTCTTGTCTTTAAAATCATAATCTGCCATGCCTATACAATATATGTGCAATTAAAAAAAAAAAAGAATCCAAAGATGAATTTTGATTTAAAAGTTTTTGAATTTAGTTTTCCTATTTTGGCATTTTAAAAAAAAATCATAATGATCCATGTGTATATAATATATATGGAATCTAAAACAAAATATGAACTAAATCTAAAATCTGATTTTAAGATAAAAATTCTTCCATTTCGACATTCTTGTTTTTAAAATTATAATGGTCCTTGTGCCTACATAATATGTGTACAATATAAAAGAAAAATTTAACTCAAATATGAGATTTAATTTTTATTTATTTGCCATCTTGTTTTCCAAACCTTCACGATCCATGATTTAAAAAATTAAAAATAAAAAAATTTAAGTGGGGTCATTGGCATTCTCTAGCTTTATAAAATAACCAACAAAAACCACTTAATGAAAGCAAAGTTCTATAAAGTTCTATAACTCTTTCTTACTTGGAAAACTATGACATTACCTTTAGGAATGGAATATTCATTACAACCTCCTTCTGCAACAATTGCACCCATGCCTTGGGGTTGTAATATGGTACCTAACATCATACTTGTTGGTACTTAATTTCATACTAAAAAATAAAATCAATGTGCCAATGGTATTTCCCTTCAAATTACTCAATGCACATTGGAAGTGATTATGGCACTCATGAAATCACAAGTACTCAAACTAATAACACTAATAGCAAAATTATTGTTGGAGGAAGCAAATAATAATTAACTAATCCACAGAAAAACTAATGACCAATAATTAAAGCTTTTATGTGACTTGTATAAGTTAAGTTATTCAATATCAATGTTGAAGGTAGTAAAATCTTGGTGGACCCAAACACATCTATTGAAAAGTAAAAATATACCATTTATAAATTCATCAAAGCAATTAAAGCAAGAGATTTTGTAAAATATGCTCAAATTAATGACTTAGAAATTGACATGTGTTCTTTGGATTGGGAAAAATAATTCAAATAATTTGAAACCTTCCCCCCCTCCCCCCCCCCGAAATTGAGTTTAATTCATAAATATATAAATTTTGAAATAAATGCCTATATAAAAAAAGAAAGTTTAAAAAAACATTCATTATTGGCAAATTTAAACAATAATTCAAAACCTAGAGCTACATGTTATTGATGCTTTATGTACATTATTCATCACTCTTAAATAACAAGCTTTTCAACAAATAATCTCATAACATGTCTTTTTTATGGGAAAAAAATGTGGAAACCTTTGTCAATGTTATTTAAAATGGAATTGAATTTAATTATAGTAATGATATAATTGAAGTTGGTATAAGTGAAGTGGGTATGGGGTTCATTTCACAATGTCATTCACTCAACAATTCCACATTGGAAGTTGATTTCAAAGTGATTCAAACAATTTTCAAGAGAGAAGTTTTTGCCACATAAGTAGTTTGGTTGTTTGTGTGTATGAATATGGAAAAGTAGCTCTTGTTCTTGCTTGTTGGAGAGTGAAAGAGGGTGTCTTCTTTTTGTTGTGCAAGGATATCCTAGTTTCTTCAAACCAAGCACTAATGGGAATGTTTTCCAACATTTAAAAAGTTTCCCTTTCATAAAAGTCTTGACATTTTGTTCCAAGTTTTGATTCCAACACTCATAGTCACTTTTATTTCTTTAGGTTGAGGGAATTGAGATTTCCTCATTTTTGTTTACCAAAGCAAAATGCAATATTTGAAATTCATTTGGTTGATGAACTTTTGGTTTCTTTCAACAATTTTTCTTGTGAATTTGTTTGTGAAAGAACTTATGTGTCCAAGAATGTATTTTTTTTTCTCTAGTGTTTTTAGGGTACATTAGAAGGAATCTGTCCTTTGCAACCAAGAAAATAATGACTAGAAGCCTTTAATGATTTAATGAATGACTACATTCATACAATACAACTTTTTAATTGTACGTGAAAAGTTAAATAATCATACATAAGTTGTTTTTGTTTTTAATGGATGATAATATTACATACAGTAATAACAAAA
>Ga0209208_10006244_pt1 | contig 16430 bp, 11 predicted proteins | sample S1TSphfallax_3_FD_187694 | JGI IMG/M metagenome (GOLD analysis project Ga0209208, IMG submission 187694) | Host-associated microbial communities from peat moss isolated from Minnesota, USA - S1T2_Fd - Sphagnum fallax MG (SPAdes) (version 2) | ecosystem: Host-associated > Plants > Peat moss >...
AACATGCTGTTGTTGCAAAGAAAGAGAGAATTAGTTTGTGATGATGCAAGGAACCTGCTGTTGTTGCAAAGAAAGAGAGAATTAGTTTGTGATGATGCAAGGAACCTGCTGTTGTTGCAAAGAAAGAGGGAATTAGTTTGTAATGACGAAAGGAAGCTGTTGTCGTTGCAGAGAAAGAGAGAATTCTTTTTTGTTTGGCACAAAGGAAATGAGTGGCACCCAATTGCACCTACAGGTGAAACAAGGGTGATGGACATCACATGGGTGCAAAACAGCTTGTGGGTTGCTTGCAGAATTGCTGTGTCCATTATATTAGGGTTAGGTCTCCTGGTGGCAGATGGTATTAGTGCTGAGAGTGCAATTGCTGCTGCACCCATTCTCAGTGTGCAGAGATTTTTTCCATGGGAACCAGTGCAGGAAGAGATTGTCCCTGACAAAGGCACTTGTGCCACATGCATTGGTGTTGTGGATGACACTCTGGGCTCCTGCAATGCTACAAGGAATTGTGTATCTTCTTTTGATGACAGGTGATGATGATCATCACCCCACCCTACCCCATCCCCCAAGAATCCTGATGAGCTCAAACTTTCAGGATTTTCCACAAAGGCACCAAATCCGCATCTCTCATATGTTTTTCTTGCTTTTTTTCTAACATGCATCTATGTGAAAGATTTTGGTCTGCAGGGCCATGTTTTTTGTTGCACCTTGGGAATTTCCTGGTAAACTGGAGGTTGCTATGGAGAAGCTTAACTCAGTGTTAACACAGTCTGGTGCATCCATCACAGAACAAAGTGAGAGGTATTTGATGGAATCCAAAACCTCCCTCTAAACCCTAAACATCTGGAGCCCAGTTGAGGTGCTTAGCTACTATCAATCATTAGGTTGTCTTGTCCAACAAACCAATGCAAATCCCAATGCACTACCCAACTCATGAGCTCAGCTCTACTTCTTGTGTGCAATTGTTATATAGAAAAGGGAAGTGACAGCGGGTTTTTTGTTCTGAAGCAACAACAGTGGTTGTTTCTCTGAAGCGGCGGCGGCGGTTGTTTGTTTGTCCCTGTGGTATATGTGTAAAGAAGAACAGTTTGTATACCTACTCATGTTACAAAAACCATGCACAGGTATATTCATGCTGTGTTCACCACAGAAAATGGGGAAAGAGATGATGTTGAATTCCTGTTTAGTGCACCATCTGTGGATGCAACTGTGAATATAAGAGCTGCATCCCGCACAATAAACTATCAAGATGGTGGTAGAAATCGAAACAGACTGGAGCAGCTTCGAATGTCCCTCACTTGGCAACAGGTTCGTGGCTGTCTCTGGCGTGCTAGTAGGGCTCTGCAAGTAAAATACTCATTGGATTTTGCAGTATTGGGTGTTTTCAAGTGGTTTCGTTTCTTTGGAGAGATGTTTTCTCTATTGGGGGTATGCAAAGTAGTAAGCAGTATACATACCTCCTGTTGTTGATTCATTCTTCAGGGAACGTGATAATTGGAGATTGGTTTTACAAAATGGAAAGGCAGAAATGAGCTTTTTTTATTACTGCTGAAAATGGCTTAGTCTGGATTTTTGAGGATGTCAAAGGCAAAGTCTCAAGGATCACTGCTGCAAGACTCATCGTATGACTTTTTTGGGGTGGACTACAGGTACCCATTTTAAGAAACAGGCAGCGACGCCTGTTCTTTATTGAGTCTCCTTGGGATACATTTGGGCCAGAGCCACCTCCCACTTTTGACTACAAAGATCGCTTGGAGTTTTTCCCAGAGTAGTGGTTGCCATTTGCCAATTGGTCAATTTCCCACTAGAAAGCCCAACACCTTCAAGAATTGCCATTCTGTGCATTGAACAAGATGTACTATGTCAACGCCTTCCTTTGAGACACACAAAACATTCAGAGTTTGCCCTTGTCAAACATTCTTTATGTTTGAACCTTTTCCTTCCTTTGTAAGCTACCATGCTCATCACAACCCTGGAGTTAATGGCAGTGGGTGAGCTTTTGATAAGCATGCTCAAAAGCAGATTCCCTTTCATGGAACATTGCTGGGCTCCTCCTCCAGACTAACCTTTCTGCTCCAACTTTCTAACCCCTCCATAAACAGAATTGCCTCTATCAATCGGGATCCCTCAGGTACCCTACTTACCTTTTTGTTTTGCACTCTATGAAATTGCATTGTGACGTTGTTAAGGAAAGCCAAAGGCTTGTCAATGACAAATCAATACTTGCTTTAGAGAAACTCCACTGGTGCTCAGTATGTGACCCTGCAAATTCAAATTGGATGAACATGCCGGTTTGGCTCAGCAAAATGATTTTGGCCATTTCTGCACAGTTTGCTGATAACCATCATCAAATGTGCTATGATGATTTTATGTTGCAGATTCTAAGAAAACCTCAAACTTAAAAGCATTGGCAAACTCCACAAATGTCACAATATATATTCAGTGTTGATATTATATAAATCTTTCATTGCAGAAAGCCCTTTTCAAAAATGTCCTCTCATTGTTACATGTGATGAAAACACAATGTCAACAGTATACTTCACAGAACAAGAAGCAAGAGACTGAAAGTTAGAGAGAGCTTACAAAGAAAATGTATCTGCCAGAATTCAAGATTGGTATAACCATATAATATGTTGTACAAATTCTCCTCTGATTGAGGAAAGTCCAACGCAAGGCTCTATTGCTGTTTGCACTCAACCATCATCTGTTGGGTTAAACCAAGCATCACAATTGTTCTCAGGAATTGCCAGATCAGTTGACAATCAGTTGCCTATTTGAGTACACCATGAGATCTGGTTTGGGAAGCAAAGTGTGGGATTAAAAAAGTATGCCACTTTCAAATGTCCTCTGGCACCACCGAAGCAAGGTTTTGATTTTTGAAAGGGACCCATGTTTTGCAGTTGGCTACTCATTGGGTGAGGCAAAAGCCTTTCCCCGTGAAGGGTGAATTGCCAACAATTTGGTGTCCACAGAACACAACCATATTGGATGTCCTGTGAGAGTCTGCAATACATGCAGAACTCATCTAACTATGAAGGCAGAACAAATTTCTGGTAAAATGCACCCTTGTGAGCAGGATATCATTCCTGATGAACTGAGCATAAAAAATGAAGTGTAGGTCAGGAGACTCTATTGACTGACTATGACCAATATGTATCCAGATGTAAGGGCCAATGCAAGAAGGTGGAACCCTAAACCCTGAACACAACAAGGTGGACAGACAGCAAGCTAGTTTTGGTCTGTGGACTCGAATGTGGTAGTATAAAGGGACTGTTATGTGTGTTGGTGTAGCGTGTCTTGAACCAGAATGGTGTGGTGAGATCAAGCTTAGCTTGAAGAAGTATTACTCATCTGACTGCTGAAGGGATGGATCCCATCACAAGACACCAGAGCATCAATATTGACATCTGTGGAAGTCATTGGCACCAAGTCCTCTTGTATCTGCACACTGTATGCCAATGCAACTGCATACCACCACCCCTGATTAGCAAGTGCATGCTATTTAATTTAAGAGAGCTTACTCTTGGTACTGTACAACCTTCCCTGCTTGTGCTTCAAATAACATATGGCACAAAGTGCACACTGAGGAGGGCTTAGAGTTTAGGGTAGCTGTACACTAAACAAAATGCTCAAGGGCAGCAGCAAAGAGGATAGAAATCTCACCTAGCAGTGGTTGTTTCCATCCTTTGTCTTTGGCAAGAAGCAGGTAGTTTTGAAGAAACAAATCATAGTACCTGCCACAGAGAACAGATTTGAACACAGAGAGGTTCAGACCAAACTTCAGGATCTAACTGCAACCTGGAACTTCAGTCCTGATTAGAAGGTCTTTATGAGGAGCCTGCAGTACACAGCCTGATCGTGAAAATGTACAACATACAAACCTAAGAAATCACAATAGAATTTACTTTCTGCTAGCAATGTAGCAAAAAGGGCCTCCAACTCTTCCTTCTCAGATAGTAGAAAGAATTATCTGCTTGGTACTTTAACACTCACCCTCCACCTCGGCCAAGGCGCCCACCTTTTTTATCAAATACCAATCCTGCTCCAAAATGCACAGGCATAGATCAACCTAACAAGCTTGTAGCGTTGTCATTTTCAAGAAGACCCTTGATCATCCCCTGGGGCTTGCATTGTCATACACCTCACACAAAAGGCAAGTACCAAAGCTAAAATTGGTGCAACAATTTATGGTGGGGAGTTGTAAATATGAGAGATGGTTTGTGGAAGCAGATGTACCTGGCAGTAAAAACAAGTCCACAGGCTCATTACTCTCCATCACTTTTAGGATCCCAACCCCACCCAAAACCCTTATGTTTATCAGACCATCAATTCTTCATGAATAGCAGTGACAAGCTGCCCATGACTTCCCAATGACTTCATCAGCTCCTGATGATGGGTGTAGTGTAGGTAAATAGTATATAATAATCTGCCAAAAATATGGGCAAAACCATGGAACAAAACCTACATCCCGAGTTTCTGTCACATTTCTGGAAGCAACAGGAAAGACTCAGTCATGATGTTGGCTAGCACTCAAGAGACACATACAGTGATAGTTTCACATACACTTTGCAGACAAGCTCACCTGGCTGGAATCACCAAGTTCAACTAGGAAATTATTGAACAAGAATGGTGAACAACACACTGGAACACCCAACTTCTTCACTGGAGCTGTGCATTTGACTGATGCAGCAGCAACTGATCAAACCCAGTGGAATTAGATTGAAGGCAAAATGAAATGAAACCTTACTGTTAGCTCGAGGATTGCCCAAAGGCATCAATGGCGTGGGTTCCAGGATGTTCATGGAGTTGGCCACCAGGTCTTCATCAATATTGGTTATGTGCAGCATGCACATGTGGCTCTCTTTATCCTCAATGCGTGGCACATATACTTTCTTCTCTGTTAACCAAATAGGTAGGTACTCATGTTAGCCAAGCTTTACACCTTCAGCAGCAACAGGACTGTCATCATCAGCTTATGCCTATGGTCAATGGATGCTGCTGTGGGGCTGATGATGATATCAGGATACAGAAACAGATGACAACATAGTTCTGTTGTTCCATGCAATTCATTAAAGAAAGCTCCACAGAACAAACTGCAACTCTCCAAAGAACAAACCCTAAACCTACAAATCTTTACAAATCACCTCTCTCCAAAGAATAATCGGCAACTCTCAGCAGAACAACATACATGCATACATTTAAGGAACATGATATCTCTCTCAATCATACCTGGAAACTCATGTTGTCGTTGCAACAAATAGGCCATGATCTTGGAGGTTTCAACCTCCCGCAGATTTGCACAGCTCACATATACACAGACTGTTTGGCTATTTCTAAACCAATCTGTCGCCAGCACATGCTTCTGGATTGCTTCATCTGCATTTACCCATTTCCCGCACCACCAAGAAGACCATTCTCAGACAGCCAGCCGTGAGTAGAGAGCTTAGGATTCATGGGTACCAAGAGCAAAGGACGCGAGAGCTTTTGTAAAGGACGAGACCCATCCATACCTTCTTCTTGCTTGGCAAGGGGAGGAAGAGCACGCAATTGGCGACGGACCAATGTCCGAAGTGCTTTCTTCTGCTGGCGCACGGCGTCGAGGGGAGGGGATCCAGAGATAACATGCGTGGCCATCGTCGCTACTTTGTTCTTCAAGTGCAACAACCTAGCCATTCCAAAACCTGCATTCACTTAACAACAAATCCGGAAAAATTTCGCCAGCCAAAATCACAAATTCCCGCAAAACCCCAAAATTAAAAAAAACACGCAAATGCCGGCCTCGGATCGCATTAGCTGCAGCAGCGTCCCGTGTTTTAGGGTTCATGGTTTCAGGCTCAACCCAAAATCAGCTAGAAAACTAGGTCTTTACGGAGGAGAGCTTTTTATAGTAGTGAGAGCACCGCGCTGAGCGCAGTTTGTTTCCGAGCACATTGATTCCTTCCTTTCTCTTGCTGCCACACTCATCATCACTCTTGTTGCATGGAAAAATTCAAAACGTTTGTTACCAATTCATCAAGCTCTTCTTCCAGAGAGACAAAAAGCATTCCAACAGAAGAGGAGACATCCGCTTCTTCGTCTTCTTCTTCTGCTGCTGCTTCTACACAGACAGCAGCGTCAGGTTACACACTGCATTAGCGTTGTGGTAACTACCTATGTCGACAATCTCTGGTGCCTGAAAGTGTTTTGTACTACTTTGGCAACTAAAAGTGGTGATGCCATTATTGAATACAGAAAAAGACCAGTGCGAGAGCCTTTTGCCCAAATTGGATTTTTCTTTGAAACCTATTTACCTTTATACGACTGATATATCCTTGAAATTTTGTATTTGCCCAACACTAGACTGGGATACCCATCAAACTGTTATGCTCTTAAGCCTTCTTGTCTGCAAAGTTTGTTTACTAGTTGACCATTGTTGAAGCATGACACAGACTCAGACAGTGAAGTCATCATTTCATTCACATAAAATACTCCGACTTCTTGTGCAACTCATCAGTTGAAGTTTCATTTAAGCTGCTACCACATAACTGTATTCAAAATCAGTTTTTTTTAAATTAAATTTTGCTGCAATAGTTGAAGAGATTAATAGCTACCCAAAAACCCAAAATTGCTGCAATAGTTGGAAGACATCGATAGCTACCCAAAAATCCACTGCATGCATGGATTCAGTCCTGTTGATCAAAAAGAGTGCACTCTGGAAAGGGGACTTTGCATTCAAAAGACAGTTTTTTTCTTTAGCCTTGCTACATTCTTGGTCCTCACATTCAGCTTCCAAGATATTGATGAGATGGAGTTCAAGATGGAGTTGGAGCTTCAATTCCTCTTCTTCTGCAATACTTCAAATAATTTACATAGGGTTATGTGCAGCACAGCTTGCCTGGCATCTGTCCCAGAGATTGCAAGTAGCTTTTTCCTTTCCTCAGTCTTGTTGTGCGGACTGTTGAGACTGTGCATTGAGATCTGCACTTTGCTGCTGGAGAGTGGAAGCAGCATCGTTCGCCACTTTCCCCAAGGTTTCCTTTGCTTGCGCCGCACACTGTACTATGTCGTCTCTAGTGGTAGCAGTCTTCTCTGCTGCTATGTTGCCTATTACTACAGCATAGTCGCAAGCTTTACCGACCTGCTCTGCTGCAGTTGCGCAAACTGTTTGCCCGTTCTTGATGGCCATGTCGTGAGCGGCTGCGGCTTTGTTAGCAGCAAAGTCATAGCTATCTAACGCGGCTCTCACCGTCGTGTCCTTCGCGGCTGCAGCTTTCTCGGCAGCAAGGTTTGAAGTCTCTTGCAGTTTCTGTGCGGTAGCAGAACACGCATCCGATGCTGTCTTTACTGTCGTGTTCTTGGCAGCTGCAAGCTTGTCAGCGGTGGCGTTCCCGGCGCTCACGGTCACTTCTGCCGCTTGGTTCGTCGTTGCAATCACAGCATCCTTCACAGCGATCGCAGTCTGCACAATTTGGTTGCCAACATTGATCCCGATCTCTTTTGCAGTTTGCACTGTAGAGGTCACAGTGTTGGACACGGAGTCGCCAACGGCTTGCAAATAGCCTCTCGATAGCTGCACGCTCATGTTCGATTTCTCTTGTGCACTCAAGGACATGTTCTCCATGGCCTCCTGCGCATCGACAATTTTCTCGTTCCCGATATCGGTGGTCTGCTCCAACGCGGAATCCGTCGTGTCCTTGGCAGCCGTTGCGTTGCCTACAACAGAGTTTTGGAGCGACGTAGCGGTTGCAGACACGACATCGGCCATCGACTGCAAGTAGTCCTTCACTTGCTGCGTCGCACTAGCTGCGTTATTGCCAGCAGACTGGCAAACGTGCTTCGATGATGTCTCTTGCGCCTCACCAGCTTCCTTCTGACAAAATCTTATCACATCGCTCGCTGCCTGTCGTCAAGCACAAATGCAGCACAGCTTTGAGCGCTATTGTCTGACATCAAACGTCCTCAAGATATCATTAAGCTCCAATATCACAGGAATTGCAAAAGAACGAGGAAGATGCTGGTATCGTCGTAGGATTGAAAACGAGATTTTGTAACTCGAATATTGCCACAGGAAGCATGTGAGTTCTTGCAAGAACCAAAACCTGTCCAGCGCTTCCTTTCGCTGCAGAATACTTCTCACCGACAGCTTGTCCGGCACGCTGCGTACACTCTTCCGCAACAGCGGTAGCATCAGCAGCCTTTGAATTGACGGCATCGTAAGCAGCACCAGCAGTGGTAACAGCATTCGAAGACATATCATCACCGGCAGCATTTTCCTTGCTAACAGTTTCTTCCTGTTGCTTTATTGCTTGTTGCGCACTGCCAAACAAAGCAAAAGGAAAACAGATCACAAAACCAGAGTCCAAATCCAACACAAACAAAATTAGCTAATGATCTTGACCACCACAGGCGTAGCTAATTGCGGACAGTACTCGAACACACAACAATACATCGCACACGAAAGAAACAACACCGGCCCTCCGAGGTCCATTGATTCGTCAGCGAATTTACTGAGTAAATCGGGCAAGAAATAGCATGATCAGGAAGCGTTAATCATCCAAGATTCATTGACTCCTTCACTGAATGTACTAAGGAAATAGCGTAAAAAATAAACATGACCCGGAAGCGCTAATCGTCCAAGATCGATCAATTCATCAGCGAATGTACTGAGAAAATCGCGTAGAAGGCAAGCCTGATCAGGGAGTGGCTAATCGTGCTAGATAGCTTGATTCATCAGCGAATGCACCGAGAAAGCTATCGTAAAAAATAAGCACGATCAGGAAGTGCATCTAATCATGAAACAAGAACGTCATAATTCCGTGACTATACCTGGAGTCACCAATAGACAAGCTCTGTGAGCCCACGCTATCCATTCTCGCAGATGAACCGCAAACACCGTTCTGCTCTCAAATCACAAAGACACAAGGGGGAAGAAAATGTGCAGGACAGGACAAGGCGGCAAGGCAGGATCAGTTTTGATGAAAATCGCAAAAAATGCGGAGATCGCGGGGGAAAAAATTAGCCAAAAATGTTGTTAGGCAATCTCAGATCGCTCCAAAATGAAATTCAAGGAAGGGGACAAAAATCGAAGCGCAAGACGGGAAAACGAAGCGACGACAATGGAGTTCGAGAGGCGAGGGACGATGGCGTTGATTTATTTATCGCACCTCGGATGGCGCGAGATGGCGTAGTTTGGCGTGGGGGAGGACGACGTTTGAATTTTGAACCCTAATTCTAAACTCTCGTCGTCGTCGTCGTCGTCCTCAGTCGGACGTCGTTGTTGTTGCAACGTGTATAATTATCAACCTACAGTTTCTCGCCACGCGTGTGAAAGTACCCTGGACAAAAACCTATCTGTTGCCGCCACGTCTGGGTCCCAATCAAATGGGTGTACGACACGTGTCAAGTGTGTAATGCAAAACAATGATGAGCAACGAACGTGGTTTGTAATTAAGTACGAAAACTATATTTCATTTTATTTCATTTTATTTTATTTTATTTTATTTTAATAATAGGGTTTTATTTTATTTTATTTATTTATTATTGTAGCGGCGAATTAGTTTGCAATTTTACGTACATTAACGGCTCCCAGACGAATTTAAAATAATTTCATCAAATTTCTTCGACCTGAAAAATATGATTTTTTCGACCTACACAAACGATTTTCCATGGAAGAGGCCAAGTCATTTGACACCCAGTCATTATCCCCACGTGTCACATGGAGACTGGATACCTCCACGTGTCGGTTCTCTCCCTGCGTTTCAGAAGTAAGGGGGGCTTCCATGGCGAAAGCACCAACCAATAAGAACCACACTTGGAAACGTTCAAGAATTTGTCGAGATTTTCACATTTGCAGCAACAAAAAGCTTTGTTGATCATCAACAAGGAGTTTCTGGCGATTAAGAAGGGAGCGCAAATTGTGGATTTTAGAGCGATCAAACGTGAGATTTAATCACAGATCCAAGGTCTAGTTAAGGAGAATTATGACCTTGAGCTTTGGATAATTAGGGAGCTACTGAGATTAGTGGATTTATTAAGCTATGCTAATTACGATCTCTTTCTTGCTCTTCAGTTCTGTGGATCATTAGGGAGCTGTGGTTAGTCTTATGTTGTTGCTGGATCTCGTACTTCTGTGTCATACAGAGTTTCGTTGAGGCTTTTTGGGTTTGATCTCTGTTGCATAATTTTTGGGGATGCTTGTTTTCTTTTTGGGATCTGACTGCCTGCTTGCGAAATGGGTTTTAGTTTTTACAGGCTACAGTTTTTGTTGGGTTGGTTTCGTGTGCTTCGAGGATTATTAGGATCTCTTTCCATTGGGCTGCCGTGATCACAGCACACCAAAAAAAGGACAAATGTCATTTTATGATGAGTCGCAGTTTGAGTCATTGCTCCTGCAACTGGTCAGTGCTTGACCAGTAGAGCTATGAGATGATTTGTGATCACAGCTAGCAGGAAAAAATGAATCGAAACCTGCTGTGATCGCAGAATCCAGGATCAGAGGAGCCTAATGGAAAGATGTCCTTACTACTATGCAGGAAGTTTTCTTGATCAGGTTCATCAGCTAGATTTTTGTTTGGTGTCCACTTGATCAGTATCTGGGATCATCTTACATTTGATTCATGGTTATTACTGTCTTTGCAGATCAGTGATCAAGCAAGCTTACAAAGTTGATACTAGCTGCTAGATTGAAGGAGATTATGGCTAGCAATAATGTTCACTCCGGATCAGACGTCCAGCAGCAGTCCAGCAACCAGAAAGCGCCAGAGCCTGTTCAGCAGGTGATTAACAAGTCTTCAGAAAATTGATTTTTCACTACATTTGGTTATTGGGTTTGTTGCAAATTCTGCGTCTGTCTTGGATCAATTTTGCTTTACTCTTGTATGTGCAGATAAACCCTAAACCCTACCAGGTTTTGCACAGAATTTGCATCTGATGTGCAATCGACTGTGGGTTTGAGTTTTGCAGCCTTTGGAAGAAAAGCTGGGTCAATTGAAGGTCGCAGCACAAGGAAAGCTGGGCTCGGTTGCAGACGAAACCAAACAGAGCTTGGACAATGCACAGCGTGCGGCAAAGAAAAGGTACGCAGGCGGCAGTCTTGGGTTTTTGCTGCCTCATCTGTCCTCACTGATCTGTTCCCTCTGCTCATCAACTCTCAGCTTGGAAATTAGAGGCAGCTACTGCAAACACCAGACCCGTGATCTAGTTTTTTGGCAAGTGCTGATGCGATGATTGATGACATGGGCTTCAGGCATGAGGAAGCAAAGCAAGAGCTATCCCCAGCTGGTCAGGAGCAATACAACTCTGCTCGTAAGCAACTAGGAGAAGCTTACCAAACCGCACAGAACACCGGGAGTCAAGTGGCGCAGCAACTGGGATTGGCAAACAAACAAGTCTCCGAGGGCGTGCATGACCTCGGGGGTGCAGCACGCCAAGAAGCCGAGCGACACAGTAATGAAGTGGAGGGGCATGTACAGCAAGGGAAAGGAGCACTACAACAAGGAATTGCAACAGTACAAGATGCATTTCGACAAGGAACTGCCGTTGCCACAGACAAATTGCAACAAAAAGATCCAAGCCACAAGATTCAAGCAAATTCAGAACAACAACAACCACCACCCAACACTCTTCTACAATCCTTCACTGCCGTTGTCTCACAAACAGCATCATCTGTAAAGGAGGCTTTGGTGGGGAAGAATTCCACTCCTACAACAGATGAAGGAGCTCAATCAACAGCAACCAGCCATGAAGATGTGGGACAAGATGGAGCTCAAGCAACAAAGCCTGTGAGCAGCAGCATTGCAGATGCTGTGACATCTGTAACAAATGCAGTGAAATGGACAGTTGCTCCCACTGCAACTGACCATCCTGTTGAGGATGATAACAAGTCTAATGTGCAGTAGTAAAACCCTAATTTGCACATTACAAAAACATTGCGAGAGAGAGAGAGAGAGAAGTGCAGATCTTGAAGTGAAGCCTGAATTTGCGCATTGGTTTTCAGTGCTGATAGTTATGCAAATTCAGCGAAATACATACATTAGTGTGCATGTGAGCATTCAGTTGAAGGCTGCTGCCTGCATACAGTTTGAATTTGCACTTCATTGTCACTTTCCTTCCTGCTCTTTCTATTAATACCTATTTGTTTGTTGGCTTCTCTTTGTTTATGTAAAGCTTTGAGTTTTGCTTCTTGAGTAATCTGATGTTGTAATAAGCTTGCCATAGTCAATAAAGAGTTGTAGATGGGAGAAAGTTTGCAATTGTTGTTGCATGCATAGCTATAATTTGTAAGAGAGCTTGCTGTAATAAGAACAAGTGAGCGTTCATTTTTGTTATCTGTAGTTTGTGCATTCCAAAAGGTTATGGGCCCATGTTCTGTTGTTGAAACTTTGATGAATTGTTTTATTCTCTTGTTGTAACCATGGGTACTCTTGCAATCTCTACTCATTCTTTTGTCTTTAATCTTCCTAAAGAAGATGTTCATGTCAGAAAGTTTGATGACACCAATTTCCAACCCTAGAAATTTCATGAGCAATATATCTTTTACAAAGAGTTCATGTTGACAGGATTGCTGCACAAGCTGCTGCTATTGACAAGGGTGGATTGGAGGAACTTGAGAGAGCACTACTTTGTTCGATGGTTGATTTGGCTCATTTGGAACAATTGCTCAGTTGCAATAATGTTGTTGCTATGTCATCAAATCTTGTTAATCTTCATGAATCCAAGAATGCGAATAATCTTCTTGTTCTCCCAGAAAGTTTGTTTGATTGTCGAAACACATATTACTAAGGTTGAGAACATGGTGAAGCAGCTTGGAGACCTTGGTCTCCAGCAACCTAAGGTTATTGTAATGTCTGTGGTTCTTTCTGATTTACCTCCTAAGTATCATGTTGTGCACGCCACATGGGATAGTGTTCCTGATGCTAATCAGAATTTGGCTACATTGTCTACTTGATCAATGAAGAAGCTCAACTCAAGCTTAATTCTGATGCTACCAATGTTGAAGACAAAGCTTTATGATCCGATTAGTTGGGCTACATCTTCATCTTCCTACACTGCACAACCTCCTCTTACTCTTATGCAACAGCAGGAACATGCTGAATATATTGTTAATCTTAAGAAGTGTATGCGATGTAATTGTTGTGGTGAATATGGTTATTGTGAATGAGAAACCAACAAACCTGATGATGCTAATCAAGCGCATAAAGTTGTTTCTTCCTTTCCTAATGGATTTGTTTCTCTTGTTGATTCTTTTCTCAATCGCACATATGTTACACATGCTATCGTTTCTCTCAATGATGATACCTAGTATGTTGTCAATGATGCTATTGAACACACGACTCACCATAATGCTTGGTAATCCTATCCAAGTTGGTAGCAACCACATTAGTATGTGCGTTGGTGACATTTGTGTTCTTTGTGGATGCTCAATCAATAGGGAGCCTTGCACTTCGAAAAATTTGTTCAACATTCTTACTTTCTATCAATCAAGCGATTGATACGGGTTTACACATTGTATGTGACAAAAGTCTATTGCCTTACTCATGTTGAGCAAGTACAATGATTCTTATTGGTTTTCACCAAACCGAGTTGTATAAATTGTAGTTAAGTCTTGTTATTCCATCATTTGAAAACCTTGCAATTTCTTTATGATTTCTTTTAGCATCATCATTGATTGTTTGGCATCATTGTGTTGGTCAAGTTCATCATGATAATATGTGTTCAATGAAACACGACAAAGGAGTTCAAGGCATTAAGTTTTCAAATAATGTTTATGAATTTCGTGAGGGTTTCATTGTTGGAAAAAGTCATCGCCAATCGTTTCATGTTCAACTTTTTAGGCCTTGTGTTAATACACTTAATGTTTTTGTTCATATGAATGTATGTGGCCCTATGTCAACCCCTTCAATAAATGGTGCTCAATTTTTTTGTTTTGTTTAAGGATGATCATTTTTCATTTCATTTAATTCACAACATCAAACACAAGTTTGAAATGTTTTCTTGCTTCTACAAATCACTTCTTTTCTAGTTATTCAAGTTTTCCATATCAACCATGGTGACAAATACATCAACATTAATTTCAAATTTTTTCACTTCTTAAATGTATTAAACATAAATTAAGTGTGCCTTATTCTCTTGAGCAAAATGATGCCATTGAATATGATAATTAGACAATAATGGAAAGTGTATGTATTATATTTCACACTACTAATTTTGATTTCAAATTTTGGGCTGAATTTGCTTGCGTGAAAATCCTTTGAAGTATAGGATTCAAAATGAAAAGGACTTAATCTTTAAATAATTTTTCTTTTCCTTATATTTTGATCCCCATCAATATCAATGAATCAAAAAGTGTCAAGTATTTTACAATACAATATTTTAGACCACAATTATAGATTCCATCAATATCATCCACTTTGTATCCCAAGTATATTAAAATAAGATTAAATAAAAGAATATAAAGGAGGGTGACGATGTGACAAAACTTTGGTAACCCTTAACAAATCTAAACCCATTCATAATTTATGTTGTTAATTGTTCTAGAATCATGTTCTTGGAAATGTTATCCCATATGAACTTTCAATTAAAATTGCACAAATGATCAATCATCTTTGGATTTTTTGTTCCATTGCTTGTTTTCAAGTTCCTAAAGGTCTTCACACCAAACTTATTTTAAAAGCCATAAGCAATATTTTCTTAGCTATTGTGATGATTCTAAGGCATATTGTCTTTGAAATGTTGAACATCATAAATTCATCATTAATAGGGAGTGTTTTTAATGAGTTATTTTTTTAATCTAGTCCTCCAAAACTAATCATACATCTAATGGGGATTTTCTTGATATCCCTCTTAATTTTTCATGACATGTGTCACAACCATTTCCAATTTTCACTTCTCAAAAGACACCACCTCTTTTTGCTCTACCCTTTCATGACAATATTATTCATAATTTTCCTATTATAATATATGTTCATCCTCATTCGATTTCGTTTTTTCAAAACAAACAATCTATTTTGTCTATACCAATTGTAATAAGTTCACAAAATAATAGTCCTCAAAATTTGCTAGTCCTACCTTTTAATATGATTTTTATCCACATCATATTATTTTTCCTAACCATTTTTGAACTCTTGTTGACAAATTTGGTCAAACTACTATTGCTAAAAACTATTAGATGCACAATTTTGATAATCATCCTTGTTTACTTGATGTCAATAAGATGTCCTTGATCCTTGTGGTGATTAGTCATACAAGCGGCCAAGAAAATCCTTTGCTTGTATCACCTTTGATAATATTATTATCAATGGACCAAACAACTACAATGAAGTTGTCACCTCCTCTAATCATTTGATTGGAAGGTGGCCATGCAATTTAAATACCTATATCTTACGAAAAACTAAACATGGAACTTAATTTCATTACCTTTTGGTTGCACCATGGTTCATTGCAAGTGGGTGTTTAAACTCAAGATCAAATGTGATGGTAGCATTGATCATTACAAAACATGGTTAATAGCAAAAGGATTTTCATAGTGTTATGTTTTAAGTTATGATAAGACTTATGCTTCTATAATAAATTTTGATTCCATTTGCACAATTATATCTACTATTCCTACTAAAAATATGAATATTATCCAATTGGATGTTTCCATGTTGTATGTGTACACATTTTGTTTGAAAATTGGAACTACATACAATATTAAAAATAACATGTAAGATTTCATTTGCTTTGAATTATTGTAAAGATTACATATAAATGATTTGAGCCTCAAAATTAAATAAAATCATAAAAATCATGAATATGAAATTGAGACATAATTGTGCATTTGTGTAAATGTATACCAATAATTTAATAAAGTTTTTTTTTAAACTTTTATTTGACATCAATTTTTCATTTTGTTTTAAATTCAAATTATTATTATTATCAAATGATTAAAAAAGCATCTAGCCCACATATATTTTCAATGGAAGAAAAATATTCAATTAAAAAAAATCATAATCATTGACGATATCATACCATAATGTTCTAATGAACATTTTAAAATCATCCAATTTAAAACTTTGATGGGGAAGAATTTTTTTTATGGTTTTTTTTTGTATGTGTAAAATTTCATGGACAAATTATCATTAAATGTAGTACCTATTAGTCCTTTTGTTGGAATTGCATAGATGTTTCAAAGCTTTGTTGGACTATAACATCATCCATAGCTCATTTTATAAATGATAGCCTTTCATGTTATGTTGATGTTGATAACCTTTCCACAACGATGCAATATATGACTAAACATTTTGAAATTATATAACACCTTGTTAATCAATATGTGGGACTTCACATTATTCAAGATAGATCTCATTGACTTTTTTACATTAATCACACACATTACATTGATCATATTCTTGCAAACTACCAATATATGGACATTCATCAAGTTGTTGTCCCAATTAACCCTAATGTTCAATTTG
>Ga0209208_10006245_pt1 | contig 16430 bp, 15 predicted proteins | sample S1TSphfallax_3_FD_187694 | JGI IMG/M metagenome (GOLD analysis project Ga0209208, IMG submission 187694) | Host-associated microbial communities from peat moss isolated from Minnesota, USA - S1T2_Fd - Sphagnum fallax MG (SPAdes) (version 2) | ecosystem: Host-associated > Plants > Peat moss >...
CACTTAAATCTGGCATTATACTGTGGGACATATGAAAGAAAGCTCAAAACATTTTGTCTAGATCAGTTGTGACAATTGTTCCAGCAGATCAGCTTCACACTATTGACACTGAAACCAACCTCTGAGATCTCTATCATAAGAACTCGGAACTAGTCCTAACAATATGACTGTGAACTCGGATGACTTGTCATATAACATGTTGATCTGTGCTCGAAGCTGAAATAAATAAAGAAATTCTTCACTAGTCTAATTTTTCCAATTTGTGCAATTTTAAAATTTGAAGCAGCTGATTCATGGGCATTGATACCTTGATGATCTTCATACTTGGGGTTGTCAAGATCTGCAACAAGCAAGTACATTTGTGCAGGAGCTGTGACTTTTAGGGCCAATTTAGATGAGGGTCCAAGGTCCAGGGTCCAATGAAATAGAGCAATCTTATTGGATGAGAGCTATAAATCGGACCCACAGCCTTCAGATGAGGGTCGGAGATCTAAAAGTGGCAAATCAAGGCTAAACCTACATGGAAGGAAAATCAATTGGTTCAGAAGCACAACCCCAAAAAGAAAAAAAAAGAGCTCAAAAGGAGAGCTCATGATTTGTAGAACCAAGATGCAAGCTAAAGTTCAAGGCAGGATCCTACTCAAGGATTCAATTTGCTTCAAATGAGTCCAAATTGGTTCCTAGGAATTTGGACCTTACTATATGTGGACATTTAGTTAAAAGCATCATCAGAGTCAGTATTTGAACTGTAGGGTATAATAGTGCCCTAATTCTACTAGTTGGTAAAAACCTCTGCCCAGACTTGTAGTGTATATGAATGCACAATTGCAGATTGGACACTTAAAAAGCTGAAGAACCTGTCAAACAAAAAATGAAATGCCTGTGCATGTGAGCAATTGTTTTATGAAACTCCCAGCATTTTTTTTTACTTTTTTTTCTGTGATAACCCTCCAAGTATCATGATTTTTTTAATTTTAAAAAATCCATCAAAATTTACCCTGATCACATGTCTTTTTGTTTCAAAATATTCAATCTCAGGCAAATTAGAGTTGAATCATAAAGTCAAATACAGTAAAAAAAAATTCAGAGAAAAACCTAGTTTCTTGTTAGGCATCACTATCAGGCATACCTAAACTTAAGTAGACTTTTTGCTTCAAAGCCTGAAGTCAATTGAATTGGTTGCACCTGTCTTGATGCTTGCAGACTAAGGATACTCCCACAATGTGGGCAGTGCAGGAGTGAGAAGAAAGCATAAAAACTCCCCTCTGGAAGGAACACTACTTGGCCCCACTAGCTATAACTACATTTGCCCATCATAAGATTCCCTACTTGAAATTTTGTTGCCTTCGAGACTGTCATGGGACTTCCTTCAGCGACCACAATCTACAATCTGCGTGCTGCAAACCAGAGCCTACCAATGAGTGCGGTACACAAGCAGTGGTGGCTTGCGCTAAATTTACAAGTTGGTACACCTACAATACAGATTCTCGAGCCTGCCGTTGCCCGTGTACGCGGACGCCCATCCGTTGCTGCTGTCGCCGCGCGTGCCACAAGCCGCCAGCCAATATCATTAACGCGTGGAGAACCAAGCGCCTTTGAGACAATTGGCAGAGCCCCGCGTCTTTGCAAGGAATGCAAGAGGCCTGGACACGACGTTCGTAATTGCCCAGTACTTAGGCCATTAATGGGGGGGAATCAAAAAGGCAGAGACGGAGGTGGTGAGAATTAAAGGGAGGAGACGAGATAAGGGGGGGGGAGGGTGGGAGAAGCAAATCAGCAGGGTGGGAGGATTAGCCCCCTTGATTGCCTCTATTGGATATGTTGTCACAACATAGAATTAAAACAAGATTACCATTTTTTTTTTCACTCCTCAAGAATGATAATCCAATAAGATCTAATTTGTTTCTAAACACAATCAAATCTCCACCAAATGTAGCTAATATAGTATGTCAAAACATGAAAATATGACTACATAAGCAATTGGCATTGTAATCTTAAACCACATATACAACTGACTATGGCTATATGACTTGTAGTCCATATGGCCCTATGATATTTATTATTAATCACAAAAATGACATAATCGCAAATATCATTTGTGATTGTCTTTCATGATTGCAAGACATGTTCAATAATCAAAATTTAATTATAAATTTTTTTTATTAACTTCTAGTTGCCTCGTGATAGCCTAGGATGGATTCAAGATTTTATTAACCATTTATGAATTGACACATGACAATTTAGAATAATGAAATTGTTTTTCCTACTTAATTATATGATGTCACGTGATAATCAACTTTTAGTCAAATAATAACACTTGGGACCTAACGTAGACCACCTATTAGGCTAAACACTCTAGGCTAGACAACTTAGCCTACGTGTTAAACTAGGTTAGGTGACTTGACCTAGGTTTAAAATAACCTACACTACAATAATCACCTAGCCCTCCTCCTAGGAAGGCTACCCCATTTATATTCCCTAGGAATCGAGGAGGCATATAAGATAGAGGTAAATGGACTTGAAACCATGAGACCTCCATTTTGAGGGCCAAAGTCCCTTACCATTACACCACCACATTTTTTTGTAAAAATGAGTTTTCACAAACATATAAAGATAAATTTTTAAAGCCTAAATTAACCTATGTTGTCATGCCCATATGCATGGCCTCATGCATGACGGATGGTTACGGGCATGCCCATCATGCCTTTTAGGGTTAATGTACGTTTTTAATTGACTGTACATTATTAGGTGCTTAGGGTTTCAGCTTGTTGGTGGCTGTATAAAAGGTCAAGCCTTTCCCTTCTCCTTTTAGTTTTTTTAGAATTCCTTTGTCAGGGAGAACTTCCTCCATAATCAAAAAGTTTCTTTCATAATTAGATAGGATTTCTAGATGTTCATGGTGACCATTACACAGCCACCGTTTACATACATTACATGTTATTTCCTTCTTTGCAACTTAATTCTAGAAAAACTCTTCTTTGTTGCTTAATGTTGAAAACGGCAGATTTCTTTTGGCTTTGAGTTGTTGAGTTCCTTCTGTTGGTGTTTATGTTGTTGGTGTTGTTGGTGTTGCTATTGCAGGTGTTGTTGTTGTTGTTGTTATTGGTGTTGTTGTTGGTGTTGCTATTGTTGCTAAAGGGAACTTGTGTTATTTCACCTTTGCCAACCAACAGAACCAATAACAGAGGAGTTGGGAAGAGCATTAGAGGTGGGAAGAGCGAAACTAATTGGGGCTGTGATGTACCCTAGAGTATATAAGGTTTCAAAGCTCTCTTTCTTTCTATCTGTCTTTTTGATTTTCTCTCTTTCGCATGCACATTGAGACACAAAAGGTCTTGAACTTGTTGAAGTCAAGTAAAAAAAAGAAATAAATAAATAAATTCTTCTTCACACCATTGTTGTAGTGTTGCAATTTGCAGTGTGCCATTTTTGTGAGTTATAGCGTGGCGTTGGTCACATTGCCGCCCAACATCGTTGCGGAGTTCATGGTTGTTTTGTTTTCACCAGTCGCCACGTCATTGGACGTTATGTCGCTAGCTGATGTAATTGACGTTTGCTGATTTCACAATCGACATTCGTTCGATTTTCGTCGGAGTTTCGTTAGATGTTCATTTGACTTTTATTCAACTTTCATCGGATGACTATCGATTTTTGGTTGGTTTTTCATCGGATTTTCGTTTGATGTCCATCCAAGTTTCATCTAACAGAAATTTCAATGCGTTAGATGATCATTTTGTTTCATCCGACAATAGTTCTGTGTCGTTCAACCATAGTTCAGTTTCATTCCATCCGACGACAGTTCAATTTTGACCAACCATAATTCTATTTCATCCGAAGGTAGTTTTATCCATCCATGTCCTCTAATGATGAGAGGACTACCGTTTAGCTAGAGTCGAGGTATTAGTTACGAAGTAACACATAATTCTTTGAGCTTATTTATTTGATCTCACGATCTTCATGACGGTACCATCAAGGGTCTACAATGCCACTATCATCTAGTACAACTCCTACGAAGAATTCAGATTCAAGCTACACTACATTAACGATACAACATAGTCCATTTGGAAGGATTAATTAATGGGGTACGCCTGCTCCTATACCTATTTTCACACCAACACCGCATATTCCGTTACAAGTCATGACCTCTATACCAATATACAGCATGGAGGTTAGTAGTTCTTCTGGAAGAATCGAAAAGTTTAGCGGAAGGCCAAGTGCCATTTCTTTGAGGGAATTCAAGGTAACTTTCTGAACTGTGGTTTGTGAATTGGAGCTCAAGTATGGCACTATTTACACCAAGGCATTTGCATTCAAATAACTAGCCCATTATGTGCATTATGAGGCATTGGATGTCTACGAGTAACATTCTCTAAGGATTCTGGGTGTCATTCAAATCGTTAATCTAGTTTATGCCACAACCATCACCACTACCTCTCAAGCTACACTACAAGCCACCATTGCACGTCATGGGAATGTGCTTAATAATGCAGATGCGATACCTACTTTAATAAACGTTTATCTTTAATAATTCATTGCTACTACCACAAACATTCTTGCCACCAACAATGCACCAACTTTTGTTGATATAATGGGGGAATTCTTTCAAGTTCTTGAGTTCGAATTTTCGATTAAAAGTTCTGAAAAAATTCTACAACTCGCCACTTTTTCTTGGCAGAAAGAAGAAACCCTCAAGATGCTCTAGAGGAGGCTTCTCAAGCTTAAAGAAGATACTTAAAGCATCACAAACCTCGAAGCTGCCCATTGGTGTCTTTGTTTGTTGGAAGGTACTTTGACACTCCATGCATAGGTTTTGCAACGGGTTTTTGCAAAGTTTGGAGACTCGTACACTTTGCTAGATGTGTACAACATTTCTGAAAAGCTCGAACTAGCTCATGCACACTATGAGGCCATAAATATGACGCCTCCATCATGCTCAAGGTGTCAACTTCCACCAATTACGCCAACTAGATCATCACATTTTTCAAGGGCTAAAGCGGTGCACTCCGTTGCACCCATCCTACCTACTTGCAACTACTATGGCAATCCTACCCACAAAGCTAATGAATGCAACATCCCTTCTGAGGATCTCTTTTGTGATTATTATGGGAAAGAAAGACATCAAGAATCTGTCTGTTTTTCCAAGTTCTCGGAATGAAAATAACTCTGATTACCATGGCAAAATCTGCTAGCATCTCCTATTGCCCCTCAACTAAAAGCTAAGGCACCTGAACAGTCAACTTAGGCTTTCCCCACCAAAGTAATTATAGTAAAAATGCCAAGAAAAAGGAGCACAATGCTGATAAGAAGGAGGTATTTCAAGCCCATACCACTCAAGTTCAAACTCTACAGAATGAACTCGAATCATTGAGGGCTGAACTTGCTAATCTAAAAGGCAAATCTTCCCAACCAACTAATCATGCCCAACCTGGATAGTGTTCAGGATCACGGGAGGGACCTTCTAAGTCGTTCTACGGCCTCTCACACAATGCCATGGTTGGGGAGTATGTTCTTTCTAGTGCACACAATTTAAGTCTCGCACTAGAATTTACTACTTCTTTTTGCCCTTCTTACTTTACGGCACAAAAGGCTACTGTGGCACCTAGAGTTTCTGCCATTAGGCAGGTAATTTAGATTGATGGCCTCGCATTTGGTTCAAGTCCTATTACCAGGGCTAGAGAAGCTTGAGCATTCATGCCATAATCTTTTCGTCCTCTCAACACAAAAGAGGAACCCACCTTATTAGTGAAGGGGGAAGAGACTACTACACCACAAGCTACTAGGGCATCAAATTCCCATGTCCCAAGAGTACATGTACATCGAGAAAACACACAATTTTCCATTGATCAACTTATGGAGTGCCAACTTTAAATGCATGAAGTGGTTCAAAAGCTTGTGAGTACACCGTTGTTTAGTTTTCAAGATTTGAAATTAAGCACCAGGGACATAATTGCAGTATTAAAAGATACCCTACATCAGGTTCTATACCAATCCCGAATCCACATGTTATAGGGGTCCCATCCAACACTTTGAAGAAAAACTCATTTGGCTCACTTGTTACAAATGGTGTTCATTATCTGGTCATTAATTCTAACATGGCTAAACTAGTGGGCTCTCCTACTGTTGATTCTACATTCACATATCAGAAGGGAGTTAATAACACCTCATTTATGGATTTGTTACTCAACAAAGGTGTTGTGGATAACCATTCTTTCCACAAAGTTTCTCACTCATTTCCAAAGGTGGTGCCAAGTGAGAAAACTTCCATTGTCACCAGAGTTGCCATTGTTGACAATACTAAGTCAACAATCTAGGTGGGAGGACATACACCTAGAATGGTATTTCTCGATATAAGTGCCCAATTAATGATTCTTGGAGTTCAATTTGCCCAGAAGATGGGCATGTTCGATTCTAAACTATGGAAATCTATGTGGCAAATTTGCACTATTTGTGGGAATGTAAAAAAGGTACTTAGGGAAAGCTTTGATTTGATTGCACTTAATTTCAATGAAGGTATAGATCAGGAGCTCTGCCTTCAAGTTAGATGTTTAGTCACTAATGTAACCAGTCACGATGTGTTCATTGGGCAAGAGGCCTTGTTTCCACCAAGTTTCACAATTGACAATTCGTTCGAGCATGAGTACTACCGAGTGGATTAGGAGACTAATGGCCACCAATTGGGATACATACCCCTTGATTTACATGGGAACTATAGTCCTATGGCTCACCATTGTATGCTCAAGGAAGCACACTCCATTTCTTACATCTAACAAGCTAGCCATAAATGGATAAAGGGAAATGAGGAGGAAACAACTTATGCCCAAGCTACTGAAAGCTTGAGTGTGGTTGCTACTAACATTCAACATAGACCAAAGGTTTTACAAAGGTTCAAAGCAGCCCACGAGCCCTTGGTCAAAGCTTTGTCTAATTTTGAGAACATGAAAAGCCATGGCGAACCAATGAAACCAATACTTCGTTAGCTAATCACCTAGACATTGCTTAAGGAGGTGATTACATTACTATAGCTCTTTGGTGGTATTGGTACAGGTCTAGAAGCCCTACTACATTCAAAGATAGTGGTTTGGAGGTATTTATACGTAGACATTGATCCTATTGTAAGGCAAGTGGTGGCATCTAGAATGATGGGGCTCACAGCTAGATTTCTACCACTGTTTACAACCACTGCATGAAAGGCTAGTTTCACGTTCTTGCCCTTTGACATACAACTAATTCAGGAGAAGCATATGGAATTATTTGGCCCTATGGATTTCATCATTTCATGTTGGGAGTGTTAAGGATTTTCAACGGTTGGATTTGGAGAAGGCTTAAGTGACACAAGATCCGGTCTCTTCATGGATATGGTACGATTGATCACCTATGTTCAATCCATTTCTCCTATGTTGACTTATGTAATTGAGAACACCCTTTTTCAATTTGACCAGAGGGAGAAAGTCTAAGAACACTACACGCTGGTTAAACATTACCTTGGAAAGTCATTCCTATTCAATGCAGCATAATGTGGTTCCTATGCGCACCAACACTGTAATTGGCGTACCAACCTTGCGCCACTCTCAGTTCTACAATTGGCTTTGAGATACACCATCAAAGAGCCCAACCTGCATGTTTCTCACATATTGGATGATCAAAACTCTTGCCAACCAGTTACAAGCCAAGAGAAACCTCCTTGGTTTCCTACGAACACAATAGGAAAACCAAGAGATGTTTAGCCCACTTTTGTCTCTTTCCCAAGAGCACACGCCTTTCAAGGAGATGGACCAGGTTTGGTGTATCGTCATACTTCAGCCACTTGGGATGAACTAAGCCCAGAAGAAAAAGAAAGGGCTACGGGGTTCCAAACTGGCACTACTAATCACACCAAGGTGATTAAATTGGAATGTAACGCTTTACTGGGGAAAAGCATGGACCTGAACTCCTTTACATGGTTGTTAATAACCTATGTACTTTTTCAAATGTACACAACACCATCAGTAATTCAATTAGCTTGCAGTTCTGGCGATGCAACTATATGGCACCCTGACCAAGTACACTTGCCTATCTTCAACACTCTACACTTCACTCTTAGTGTTGGGGGGGAGGAAGTACCATGTAATTTGACTCAAGTTGTTTCTAATACACCTGGAGGTACATTAACTTCTGGAAAAACAATTATAACCTTTTATGAATCTACGTAGTTGGATAGTGGAGAACCCAATACACCAAGTTTTTCAAATACACTTTCCAACTCCATTCCATGTGTTTCCAACTACCCTTTCATTATGGGGAACCAGCTCACTAAGAAGGAGAAAAACTAGGTCATAGACTTGCTAATTAAGTATGAGAATGTGTTCACGTTCTCAATGAAAGATTTAGGAAGGTGTAAGACCATGCAATTTTTTATAGACCTTATAGATGAGACACCCATCTATCGGAGGAGGCATAGGTTGAGTAAGCATGAGTGGGAACTAGTAGATGAAAGATGCAAAGAGCTCCATGAAGCTGGTCTCATTCAGCCATTAAGTTTTAATTTTGTAGCCGCTATAATAATACCAACAAAGAAAGATTTAGTTGGATTATGGATTGAGAAAAGGTTGTGCGGGGATTATAGGCCTTTGAACCTAATTACACCTTAGGATAGGTACCCCATGCCCATCCCCAAAGAATTGTTTGATAACATTGGAGATTCAAACATCTTCACAATTGTGGATTTGAGATAAGGCTTCAACCAGATTATGCTCGTTGCAAAGGATCGCAAGAAAATTGCATTCCATGGAAACAACAAGTTGTGGGAATGGCTTATGATGTTTTTTGGATTGAAATATGCACCTATTTTCTTTCAACAAGTCATGGACCAAGTTCTCGAAGGGGTAGATTTCCTAAAGTGCTACATAGATGACATCCTAATGCATAGCAAGGGACTCTTGCAACACTTAGCTCATCTTGAAGAGTTATTCAAGAGGCTCCATGAAGTCAATATGAAGATCCATCCTAAAAAGTGTGAATTTATTGCCACCTTAGTAGTTTACTTTGGACACATAATCTTGCCAAATGGTATTATGGCTCATTAAGCCAAAGTAGTAGCCATTTTGGAGATGCCCAATCCTATTGATGTTCACATTTTGAGGAGCTTCATCAAATTATGTAATTACTACATGATTTATGTCCAAGACTTTAGTACTATTGCTCATTCTCTCTATGCATTGTTAAAGAAGGATGTTGCTTGGACATGGAGTGAAGAAGATCAGGAAACTTTCAACATAATCAAAGAAAAGCTTTCAGAGTTCCCCATTCTAAGGAGACCTGATTTCAACAAGCTTTTCATTCTACACATTAATTGGAGTGCTCTTGGCCAATTTGATAAGGAAGGCAAGGAATATGTTATCACATATGCATCTTGAAGCAACAAGGATGAGAGCAACTACTCTTCATACGAAGGGGAATGTCTTGCTAGTATATGGGTCATCATACATTTCAGGCCCTATCTTTATGGCACCAAGTTCACTTTGTATATCAACCACTAGCCTATCAAGTGGTTCATGACCAACGACAAGCTTACTGGTAAGTTAGCTTGTTGGGCGCTTATACTTCAAGAGTATGAGTTCAACATTATTCACTGACCTAGTATTACACATCAAAATGTAGATACCATGTCATAGAGACCCCTCATTACCTCTAAAGATTTCTCAGAAGCCAGGCAAGACTTTGACCAGATTTCAACAGGACATGTATCTTATGCATCTAGTTATATTGCACTACTGCAATGTAACCTAGTTGAACAGCCCATTATGGATATATGGGAGGGCTTGGACACTCTGAAGTTTTTTCAGCATGGGGAATACCCCCCCCAAATTACATCAAGTTAACGAAATCACATATAACAACGGTCCAAACATTATTCATGGAAGGATAATCACCTTGTCCAATGCTTACCACAAGGCGACAGAGTGGTTCCTCCACCACAAGAATGGTCTGATCTTATTCAGAAGGTACACTCAGAGCTTGGACATTTTGGAATCAAGCGTACTTATAGCCTTCTTACTCTTCATTACCATTGGAGAGGTATGTATGTTCAAGTCCCAAACATCATTGCTAGGTGTGAACAATGTGATAGAGAGAACTTCCTTCTCCTCTCGACAACTCACGCTTTCTCCACTCCCTATTTAGGGCATGTTCTATCGTTGGCCATGTGAATTAGCTAGAGGATTACCACATACCTCCAAGGGTAATGTCTACATCATGATTATGATTGAACATTTTTCAAAATGGGTCGAGCTTATTGCGTTGCCAGACAAATCATCACATAATGACGCGTTCCCAAGTTCCTAGTGAAACCCAAAATGGGTTTGAGTTACTCAAATAACGGAATTGTGAGGAATTCGGGGCACGCTCCCAACTCTCATCACTAAAAGGGGTAGAGGGGCGTGCTGAAGCTTTGGGATAGGACTAGGAAGAGTGACAAGCTTTAGTTACTTACTCGAACCTACATCAAACCAACCAACAAGTTGGTTAGATCACATTCTGGAGCACCTTTAATGCTAGGACAAACCACGAGCAACTTTGGACTCACAAGACTCACCACGGCCCAAACTTGGGGGAAGCCACCACCTTCCCCCATATACTCTCCCTTGTGCCTCCCCGCGGCACCCACATCCGAATGGCTTTTTGTCCTGGGACTCCCAAGGAGGAGTCCCGAAACTGCCACGGTTTTGACTCCCACAACTTTGTGGGACTACAACTCTTTGCTCAAACCTTTGATTGGGTCGAGGTCTAAAGCAAAGTTGTAGCTCTCATCGAGAGCTTTCCGCCAGTGTGTCGCACTTTCCCTGCACACATCGAGGTTGGGTCGATTCCTGACTTTTAGTGGTCGGGAGTCAAACTGCTAGTTTGACTCCCATCCTTTCTTTTTGCCATAACTTGTGCTACAAATGTCCAAATGGCTATGCAAGCCCATTTTCGACATCTACATTTTGATAGCTTTCTAATGGTATAAAGAACGCTCCAATGTAAGGTGTTTTGACCCCTGTAATTGAACTCTAAAGTTTCAGGAGTCCTGGAAGACTCCTAAGTCCCCATTTCGAGAGTGTGAGTCTCATCCTCACATTCTCTCAAAGTAGGGTTGTGACACACAGCATTAACGAAGCTTTCTTACAACATGTCCTAAATAGGTTTGGGGCTTATGTTGAGTGCCTTACTGATCAAGGAGTAGAATTTAGAGGAGAAATCAAGAACCTACTTGACCATGCTCTCATTAACCATCGCTAGACTTCAAGGGATCATCCCCAAGTTGATGGCCTTGCAGAGAGGATGGTTCAAACATGCAAAAAGGGACTTCGAAAGATTTGCCTCACTAGGAACAAAGAGGATTGGGACCTGGCCCTACCTTACATTGCCATGGTTTACAGGATGTCCAAACACGCCTCTTTGTATCATTTCTCTCTTTACTTTCTACTTTTTGGGAAACATCCCATTCCACCCTCTTCCATTATTGTTCAAATAGACCAGGTTCTGGATTTGGACTCCCTAGCCACTTAGGCTAAGGTTATCATAGAGAAGGCTGTTTTATTCAGGAGGGTTATGCCCATGGCCATAGAAAACTTGTCCATTGCACAACATCGAGACACCTTACGGTATGCACACACATGAGGTGGCAATATAAACCTAAGGTGAAACAATTTGATGTTAATGACTTTGTGTATTTCCAACGACAACCTAATGATACTTTAGACATTTTTTTAGGTCGCACTATCTTGAGGATTAAAGCAATTAGGCCTTTAGGGGTGTTGGAGTTACAAGAAGCTGACGGATGCATAATTCAAGATCACTCCAAAAATTGTGTGCCCTACCACTTGCCAAACTTGGATCTTACCATCATCACGTCAACTTGGATTTTTCCACTTGTCAGATATGTCAAAGGACAAACGATGCTAATCAGATGCTGCTTTGTGATAATTGTAATGGTATGGATACCATCTATTTTGCTTCAAGTCGGAACTCATTCAAGTTCCCAACGACATTTGGTATTGTTCATCATGTTTTCATGCAACACCTTGATTTCTACTCGAACCATGCCATGTTTTCCCGGGCTCAAGTCTAGGGGGGGGTACATAAAATTTTCATTTCAGCCTCCTCTTATGCATTGTATACATATGTGCATGCATTCCTTTTTGGTTGATTAATTTCTACCTTTGACTGGTTTTAGTCCTTTTGTTTAGTAGAGTTTATTATGAATTTTACACCCTTACGACACCGTACGTCATGACGCTACACGTCACAACAGTTGTCATGCTCGTATGCATGGCCTCATGCATGATAGCCGGTTACAGGCATGCCCATCATGCCTTTTAGGGTTAATGTACGTTTGTAGGGTTATTGTACGTTCTTAAGTGACTGTACGCTATTAGGTGCTTAAGGTTTTAGCTTGTTGGCAATTGTATAAAAGGTCAATCCCTTCCTTTCTCCTTTTAGTTTTTCTAGAATTCCTTTGTAAGGGAGAGCTTCCTCCATAGTCAGAGAGTTTCTTTCATACTCAGATAAGATTTCTAGATGCTCATGACAACCATTACACAGCCATCATTTACATACATTACATGTTTTTTCCTTCTTTGCAACTTAATAATACATGAAAATTTTATCTCAGCCTCCTCTTGTGCATTGTATATATATGTGCGTGCATTCCTTTTTGGTTGATTAATTTCTACATTTGACTGGTTTTAGTCTTTTTGTTTAGTAAAGTTTACTATGGATTTACACCCTTACGACACCGTACATCACGACATTACACGCCATGACAATGCCTCCTTAAGTTGACCTAGGTTAATCATAGGTTATTTAAAACAAATCTAGGTTTTCCTAAGCTAAACCTAGGTAACTTCGTCTTTCTTGGGGCTACTTAGGTTAAACATGGCAAAATTAGGTTATTTAGTTTAAACTTGGGTATATTTGGTTATATTAAGTTAAACTTGATAAAAGTAGGTTATTTAAATTAAACTTGGTTATACTAGGTTGTACTTGGTTATATTAAATTAAAATTACCAAAAGTAGGTTATTCAGGTTAAACTTGACAAAGTAAGTTGTTAAGGTTATATTTGGTTATACTTGGTTATATCTAACTATATTAAATTGAACTTGGCTATACTTGGCTATACTAGAATATACTTGTTTATATTTGGTTATATTAGATTAAACTAGGTTAATACATAAAATTTAACATAAACTTGACTATACTAGAGTAAACTTGGCAAAAGTAGGTTATTTAAGTTAAATTTGGCAAAAGTTATGTAGGGTAATGGTAGGTGCAAATTTTACATTAGAATTGTTCTTTGGCTACTTTTTTAAAAAAAATTGTATTCACAATAATACTTTCAACACTTACAATTCATTCAAAATCATCTATAGACTATATTCACACATTTTTTTATTATAATTGTATTATTCCATTATTTCCCAGATTTTGAATTATCATGAATAACTAGAATCTATGATTAGAATTTAGTTATTCATTTTAAAAACACAATAGTTCTAAAATATATTCATTTTTTCATCAATTTTCTATTGTTATCTTTATATAGAATTGAACATATCAAACATCTATAATCTAAAATGTAGAAATAAAAAATGAAAACATGAAAAATATGTGGTTCATAGTCTAAAAAAACTTTCAACTTCATATTGTGTCCTTATTTTATCTCTAGTAACTTTCTAAGTTTAACTTTCTGTGTAAATAAACAATCCCCCACCTTCATCAAATTCCAAAACTACATTTTAATTCCTTTCCTTCCAAAAAATAATTTGAAAATCAAATCGATCAAAGGTTTTAATCCTATCCATTAATGAAATGTTTCCATCCTACCTTGTTAACTTTTGCCATTCACCATGTAATAGTTAAACTTGGCTATATTTTGCTACAATTGGCTCAAATAGGTTATATTATGTTAAACTTGGCTATAGTATGTTATTTTGGGTAAACCTTGTTATATTAAATTAAACTTGGCAAAGATAAATTATTTGGGCTAAACTAGGTTATACTATGTTATACTTGGATAAATTTAAGTTACACGAAGTTATATTTGGCTATACTAAGCTAAACTTGATTAAATTTGGCTAAAATAAGTTATTTAGGTTAAACTTGGTTATATTAAGTTAAGTTTGGTTAAAGTAGGTTATTTATGTTAAACTTGGTTATACTAAGTTATATTAAATTACACTTGGTTAAACTAGACTATATTGAGTTAAACTTGATTGAAGTAAATTACTTAGGTTAAATTTGGTTGGATTGGGTTACCTAAACAAAATTAGGGCAAGACTAGGTTATTTATAAATTCAGTTAAACAAATCTACTTAAATTAAACTTATAAACTCAATTTAATGGAAGTTAATTCTATAAATTAAATTGAAGACATTAAGCTTAGAGGTTTCAATTCAATCAAATTAAATTTAGATGTTAAAATAGGTTAAACCAAAGCCAAACCTAGGTTAAGTGGAGCTGAATTTATACTAAACTTAGCCACATGGTCATTTTTTTGTTTTTTTAATAGTCTGTGAAACAAGGTCAACTATGTTCAACATGACTACTAATTGTGTAATTGTAATTTATAGTCATATTTATATCATGTAATAATGGTTGTACTTTGAAAAATGATAGCAATTGAAGTCCACATATGACATGACTATAATTGGATAGTAGTCGCAAGTTGTTATAGTCATGAAAACCATTTTTAGTGTAATGATATAATCCCCCAAATTTTCCTATCCACAGTTTTGTAATCTTAAATTTTGGAATTAACATTTGTTGTTGCAAACTTTGGATAAGGTCATGTGCTTACTAATGACCCTAAAACAATTGGAAAAACATTAGTTTGCCATTTACAATCAAGAGTTTTAAATGTTGATCTTTGGGAAACAAAAAGAAAATAATAATAATAATAATAATCAATAATGAAACAAAGATAAAATTAAAAAATGCATGAAATGGATTTGATGGAAATTGATATCAACATGGTAGCTTAGTTGTTTGATAACTATTGCCAAATTATTATACCTAGACAAAATTGTTTTGAAATAACTTGAAGCAATTCAAAAAAATAATAATAGTAAGAAAAAAAAACTAGATTTCATCGGAAAATCGAACAAACACGTAGAGCTTTAGGGTTCCATAAAGTTACACATAATTTTATGGTTAAACATTTATTTTGCAATAGGCTCTGGATATGGTCATGTCCCCACTATTGACCCCAAGACAATTAGAAAAAAATTGGAGCTTACACATAATGGAAACTTTAATAAAATTGGTAGCCTATTGCTTAATAACCATTGCCACACAATTTTTTTTAAAAAGTGCATGAAATGAACCTATTGCAAATTGAGATTAACTTGGTAGCTCTAATTGTTTGATAGTCGTTATTAAATCAACATAAGTACAAAACAACTTTAGAGTACCTTGAGAAGTTCAAAACTAGTAATAACCGAAGAAAAGTTAGATTTTTATAAGAAAAAACTAATACTAACCTTGAAACTTTACATGATAATCATTGTTAAATTACCGCATGCGCACACAATCATACGCATAAATGAAAAAATGAGGAGAAAACTTACCTTGATGAAGACCTATTTATCCACACATGGACAACAAGGAGCTCCTTCAAGCAAAAACAAAATCTTGCATTTATAATTGAGCACAAAACATGGTTTGAATTTGCAAAAATGTGAAAAAGCAATGTTGTGTGTAGTGTTGGGCGGTTTTATGAGAACCATTGCTTTTGGTTCTTCCCAACATTTGAGAAAATCAACCTAATTCTATAAAAGAATTATTTTTAGATTCATGAGAACCGATTAAAATATCACATTAATTTTTTAAAAATCAGATCAATTTTCAAACAAAGCAGTTTTCTCAAATGTGATAACAATCAATTTCATATCTAGTTTTCACAATCAAGATTTCAAGTTTATGGGAAAGATATGAGGTGTTTGGTGTAAGGGGGTTCAATCTTTGATGATGGGTGAATTAAAATAGATTAGGATTTTGAGCTTAGAATCTTGGATCATTGCATTTTTGCCTCCAAAATGTAACAATGAAGTTTTGTAAAACCCTAGTTGGTGCACTCATAAGGTTTTAAATCACTCCAAACATACTAAAAATGGAAAAAAATATGGGCTTGGAATGAGAGAGATATTTAAAACTATTTTTCAAAAAACTATCATTCATCCATTTCTTGTGTTTTTTGCGTTGTTCTTTTACTTCTAATGATGCTGAAAGAATAATTGTAACCCTCCTATGTGCGTTCAATGACAAAAAAAATCATTCAATTTGGTTAAGGAATGAGAAAAATATTGAAAATGTTTGGTGACAAACATGTTTGATGATGGGCAATTTTATCCTACTACCCTAAGAATTAGATTCTAGTTCTCTCATAGAACCAACCTGATTCTTTAAAAAAAAA
>Ga0209208_10006246_pt1 | contig 16430 bp, 12 predicted proteins | sample S1TSphfallax_3_FD_187694 | JGI IMG/M metagenome (GOLD analysis project Ga0209208, IMG submission 187694) | Host-associated microbial communities from peat moss isolated from Minnesota, USA - S1T2_Fd - Sphagnum fallax MG (SPAdes) (version 2) | ecosystem: Host-associated > Plants > Peat moss >...
AAATTCCAATTTACTTGAAAATCTAATTGTACTTGTTACGATAGATTTTTTTTTAAAAAAATGTTTATAGATCTAAAACTTTATCCTTTTAAAATTTGAAACTTTAACGGAGTGATAATTTTTTTTAAAAACGAACTAAACATAAAAAATAACAATGATTAGTTAAAATTAAGACTGTCAATATCTTGTGCTTATTTTCATTCACTATGTAGCACATTTTCGCCAGCGCATTTTCGCCGGGCATAGCATCCTGTGCACAAATGAAATGCCATTTTTCCTGCCCCCAAACGGCCATAATATTTACTCTTGCTCATCCAAAACCTGCTTTCATGAGCGCCAATGGGGATGGCTGTTAGTTGTGGATTTCTTTACACTGCACGTTCCAAATTTTAGGGCTCCAACTTCGAACTTGTGAACCGGCCGAAGGAATGAGGGTGGTGGTGTCCGGGGAAAAAACCCTAGCTCTTGGTGCCAGTGAACTCTGAAGCTCCGATGAGAAAGAGGACTCATCTGACTCGAATCCTGATGCGAATTCTGACGCTCCGGACGCATGTGACGCAGTGAGCGTAAGAAGAAAGAGAATAGACGCCGTTTGAAATCCAACATTGGAGTTTGACTGGGAAAGATTGGAGGAATCTTGCAGGCCGAGCGTTTCATGTCCACTAAAAGGGGTCAACGTAGGCATTCAAGACGACGGAGGCGGCGAGCAGGATTAAGAGATGTTCGAAGAGGCGACAGTGAGCAAGTATTGGGATCTGTAAGAGTTTGGGAGAAAGGGAGGGCATGCGAGTCTGACCGCATCCTGTGATGTAAGAAGCGGCGCAGGAAGGTTTTTTGTTTTTTGTTTTTTTGGTGTTCGATATGAAAACTTGAGTAGAAAAGAATCTCGGATGTGGTGGAACAATTGCAAAGAACCAAGAGGAACCGGTACCTACATGGAGGTGACAGACACAGTCAGACAGCGGGAACGGAGATCAGGAGCAAACGGCGGAGCAATGGTTTTGGAACAGATGGCCAGGGAATAGGAGGAGAGCAAATTTTGGTATCTCTTGAGGTCAAAGGAACACAAGGTCAGGTATGGCGGGTTTGTTGGCATGGGCAGCGGATGTGGTGGGTGGAAGCGGAGCGGGATCTGACGACCACACGCTGCGTATGACCCCTCAGCAATGGCAGGCTGTTAGTGCGTTAGATGCCCGCGCAGCGGCTTTGCAGCACAGTCTGCAGCAAATCAGGCAACGGATGCCTCCCGCGCACATTGCAGAACGTCTGCCTCATCTACATGCTGACTCGGTGGCGGCCCATTCCGCTCTGGCTCTCGAGATTCATGCACACTCTGCCACCCGCGAACAGGTCTGTAAAGGTTTCTTCACTCTTGAAGTATACAGAGGTTTATTGGCATCGGTCTCTTATTATGCATCATTCTTTGGCAGTTGCAATTGCGGGAGACCTCATTGCAAGCAGAGAATGCAGCATATGCCAAAGCGTTGACGGCCAGACAGGAGCATATACGTCAGAAGGCTCAGGAAGCTCGTCACCTGGAAGGCAGCTTGCAGGTTTTGTTGCACCTCTTCTCTATCTCTAGGTCTTTGTGGGAACACATGTAGCATCGACATGTTTCTTCAAACACCAATACAGATTGCATGACTGCAGGATTCTTTCTTTTTATTTGCCTACTTCATTGCTTTTGAATTTTTTCTGTTGAATGAGATTTGACATCAAAGAGATTGTACTCCTGAATCAGTTCCTGCTTACTTATCTCTCTTTTTTTGTGATTGTTCTGCTTACAATAATTGCAGGAGATGGAGCATAGAGAAACACAACTTAGGGATGAGCTTGAGCAGCTCCAAGTAGCTCTTGCTGAGAAAAAAAGCTCTGCATCACAAGCAATGTCAATTGAAATGCAGCAAACTGAGGATGACAGCAAGCTGAATGATGAAACCAATGCAAAAGGTGTCCGATCAAGTGATGAACAGGAGTTAGAAATAATAAAAACAGAGCTGGTAGGCTTCCATCGTGCATAAACCCATTTCTGGGTCACAGATAGACTCAAGCAAACTTCTATGTGTCTTCTAGCTGGTTGCTGGTGCATCTGGTTCTGTTCCTCAGAATTCATGTAGTCAGAGAAACAACTTGTTGTGAGTCCAATGCAGGAGAACTGGAAAACCAAAGTCTCAAAGTTGGAAGAGGAATGGATGTCTTTGCAACAAAACACAGCAAGATGGCCCTCTCCAGGTAGATTATCATTATGTTTGAGTTGATCTGCAATTCAACAGGTCAGCATGGAAGCTAGTCATGTGTTGAGGTGGAAATGTCTAGCATCTGAAGTTTCTTTAGAGCTTTGCATCAGTCTTGTGGTTTTTTTGAAGCAGTTAAGACATAGTTGAAACAAGTGTTCTGAAGGGGGCATGTGTCATGCAGTCCAACGAGAAAAAGATCTGGAGCGCAGGTTGCGAAGCTTAACTGAGCAATTGGTGACAAAGCAGGTGTGTCTGGATCTGTGGTTCTTCATAATTCTATCTGTCTAGAACATTTTTGCCAGTATCTTCACTGCCGATAAACTGCAAAACAAAGCAGATTGTTTCACAGTAATGAATAAGATTATCCCCGGTGGAGCTCAAATATTGTGCAGTGTGTAGATCTTTCTGGATGTAAGGCTAATCCACAAACAAATCCTTCTGGACTTGCTTTGAAGGTCATTGTGTTTGCAGTTATTTGCAAGCTGCAAATTAGGCTTTGCCCAAGTAGTATTTCTCCTTGCTCCCTGCTGGAATATATAAAGTATAGAAACCTTTTCGCAGGCACAACTGGAGTCCCTTGCCAATGAGCGAAATGCACTGGAACTTGGACTCGAGCGAGCTAATACAGCAGGGCGAAATCTTATTGCTGGAAATGGTGACCTTGACTATTTAAAAAGAAACAAGATTGGTCGGTCATCATCAGGACTATCATCAGCTGCAGCAGCATTTGCCTTGGAGGATTCCAGGCTCCGGTCAGCTCCAGTGCGCCAAAGGGGTGCTAAGGGAGTTTCAGAGAATGTTGCTCAAGTAGCTCTGAGAATGGATGCTTTCAGTCTTCATGCTGGCAGCCAACTGCGGCGCAGCAGGCTCCTTCGCTTGCTGACAGTGGCTTATGTTCTAGGTCTCCATGCTGTTGTGTTTGTGATCCTTTCTTCAGTCGGATTGGGCCACCTCCATCAACGCTGAAATCAAATCTTTGTTCACTGTTTCCAGAGCATGCCATCCTAAGTTTCAAAACTGCATTGGAGGGGTTCCATCTTGAAAAAATGCATGGAGTTAAACTCAATGGAAATCCTACAGTGGTGGAGACAGGATTCAAATGATCCGTGTGTTCAGTCTGATAAGTTCACAAAAGTAACACAAGTATGCAAGCAAGGGATAAATTACCTGTGACCAAGAAGGCCACAAAGTTCTCAGAATGAAAGTAAATATGTACCTATATAAATGATCAAGTAGCAAAGTAGGAAGTTCAAATTTGTTGACTGCACATGAACTAATTACTTGGACTTGTCTTGGATGGTTTTAGGCAGTCTCCATGTGCAAAACTGGTTGTGACATTCATGATTATTATTGTATGGCATTGATGATCAGGTGATTATCTTGGCTATGGCTATTTCAAATTGGGAATGTCTATTGGTGATTGCAGTGTGCAGTGAGCACGGTGCATCATCCTCCACAAGTTAGCATGTATAACATATGACTACCATAACATGGACATATGTCACCCTTCCTATTCCCATTAGAGTCTAGCTTTTCAATGTGCTAATCTGGTACCCACATTGACATATCATTACTTGCATCTAAATTGGCGATCCCACTGGAGCTTCAAGCCATTTTTGGGCATTACAATCTCCAATGCCTGGGTCACTCCATTTGGCAGATGTGGCAACAAACTAGCTATTTGAAACCCTAGCTATGGACACAATTATTAGATTCAATTGTTATTCTTCTTGTGTGAAATGTAATTATCCACACTTACTTTGATGTCTTTGATGTACCAAATGCTTTTTGCTTTCAGAGATGAATAGGGAGGATTGGTGCATGTGTTAATTCAAACCCACATATTTACACCTCCTTTTCATACTAAAGCATCACAATTAGGTAGTGCCAAAGTGGGAGGGGTCTGGTTGCTGGAGAAGCTTTTGCCATGGGTACCTGGCTACCTTGAAACCACCTAGTCTAGGGCCCCTAGGTGAATCATGCATATACCTAATTTGCAGACTTTTAAAAAGCCGTATCCATGTATTCTGCCTAATTAGCTCCATGGAAGTATGTTGTAACTTCCATTGAACCTTTTGCAATTTTGTGGTGATATACCATATTACCTTGGCAGCTTTGACACTAATTATGTTATTATCAAAAAATTGACAATTTCTGAATTTTTTACTCAAATAACAAAAATATGTGAAGGAGAAAATGAATTTTCAAGAATTTTTGTTTAAATGAAAATTACAGAATTGATTAATTAATTGATAAACATGTGTCAAAGCTACCAAAGCCTGATAATATTAAAGTTATTCATAATGTAATCCTCATTTTTACCCTCATTTTACCCTCTCATTCCTCTCGTTTTTGAGCTATCCATAAAGTCCACCAATGTGAAGATTATTCCTCAAAACTAAGTATAAACGCCCCCAAGTGATCACCATAGTTATTATTCTCATCACACTATAATCTACCTAGGTTACTACCAAAGAGATTAGGGGGCTACCTAAGGTAGATGACTTATTAGCTTAGGGTCTACCTAGGGGTTATCTATGGTCTACTTATAAAGTTACTAAAGGACTACTTATGCAAAGGACTACCTAAGGGCTATCAAAAGCTTACATATGTAAAGCTCCTATGTAAGCTCTTAAAAGTCTACATAAAAGACAAATTAAGATGCTACATAGGACTACTTAAAGACTTACCTAACTTAAGGGATATCTAAAAACTATTTAAAATAATACATAGGGTTTATATAACGTGGTATAAATCAAAATAATTAAATAAATTTAAGCTTCGGTTTGAAAATGTGAAAAAAAGATTTTAAAAATAGTAAAGGAGATGGAGGTATATCAATGTAATCATTTTTTTTATAAATATATTTTTGTAATCATTTTTTAAAATTTACAAAATGTACTTTGATATTTAAATGAATCTTTAAATTTTAATTTCATAATCATTTAGATTCACTTGTATGAGAAAGATACAAGAATACTTGTAAAGAAAGTGGAGGTTTATGATCAATTTAAAAATCATTTTTATTGAATATGAAATTTATAATCATTTTAAAAAATTATGAAATGTGTTCCAATAGTCAAATAAAATTTCAACTATATGCATCACTTTGAAAGCGAAGATTTCAAAGGATGTGTGAGAAAGAGGTAAACATCCTATATATAATTACAACATGTGTGTGCGTCTGTCTGTGCGTCCGACGACGGTTCTGCGTTTTAATTGACTGGCGAAACTGGCCCAGACAGTCGGATTCCGAGACCGGAAACTAGCCCGAACAGTTGGATTCTGCAAACTTAAAATCCCCCACAAAAAATCGTTTGTGCCTCTTGCCGCGTCCTGCGTGAAAACCAAGGTCCGGACAGTCGGATTCTGAGACCGGAAACCGGCCCGGACAGTTGGATTCTGCAAACTTAAAATCCCCCACAAAAAATCGTTTGTGCCTCTTGCCGCGTCGTGCGTGAAAACCAAGGCCCGGACAGTCGGATTCCGAGACCGGAAACCGGCCCGGATAGTCGGATTCTGCAAACAAAAAATCCCCCATAAAAAATCGTTTGTGCCTCTTGCCGCGTCGTGCGTGAAAACCAAGAGGCGAAATTTGCAATGCATGTATCCTGAAGGACAAGTTTTCACTGGGGCCAGTGCATTATCCATGCTGAGAAGTTATCCTATCTCTTATATAATTACAACAATGTGTCTGTCTGTCCGTCCATCCGACGACGGTTTCGCGTTTTAATTGATGCGGCGGAATCGGCCCGGACAGTCGGACAGTTCCGCATTTTAATGGACCGGCGGAACCGGCCCGGACAGATCGTTCGGCCTGGCAGACGGAATTTTCAAGGCGAAGAGACGGATAGATCGTTCAGCCTGGCAGACAGAATTCTCAAGGCGAAGAGAAGAAGCGCATGGGGGTTTCTCCCTCTGTGTTTGTCTCCCCCGTCTATTTGCCGTCTGCATTAACACGAGAGAGAAGAAAATCGCGTCTCATCAGTGCCGCACTCCACAAAGGAAGTCTTTCTCCTCCTGCTCTTGCTCTTGCTTCTGCTTCTGGGGTACAACGCACGACTAGATTTGATTCCTGCATTATTTTCTTTGCCTTTGATTAATCATGGTAGCTGCTGACAGGTTCCTCAAAACCAACTGCCTCTGGATCCACTACCTTGCAGATATTCTTCTGAGCAAAAAGTCCTTTGTAAGTTCTTCTGCTTCTGTCATGTTCAAATTTCTTACTGACAATCTAAAAATGTAAACCGTTCAAGTTTGTGATTATCCATTGCAAACAAGAAGTAATCAATTTGTGATGTTGTTTCTGGTATATTTTGCTAGAAGAGAGCGCTACTGTATGAGTGTGTAGGTGTTGCTGTGCAAGATGACTTCTTATATTCATGTGTTCCATGTCCAGCTTTTCTGAATTAGGCTTCGCCTGCACGCTACACACAGACTTTTAACTGAGGTACAGAACTCCCAGAGGTAATTCATGAAAGACCAAAACAAATGGTAGATAGAGAAAGGGGAGCAAGGATCAACAGGAGTAGGAAGAGCAGGAGGAACTGAGGTAAAACAAAATACTATGTCTCTCCATACAAACTCCCCACACTTGGTTTCCTCTCATATCAATTTGTGTAATTTTGTTTCTGGACATTGGAATGCAGGTTGGAGGAAGAGCAAGAGAGTCTCCAGAAACTGGTGACCCAGTAAGAGCAACAAAGACGGTCTGCTGTACAATTCGGATTTCTCTCAACTATAGAGGCCATGGTGACCCACTGAAAAATTATTAGTATAATCGTAATCACTTTCATCAGATGGCCAGAATGAAGAAACAGGTTCATAAGGCAAATGAGGATGAATCTCAAAAATCAACAGAAAAGGCTGTTGCGCTTGTTGCTCTTGCTACTCCAGTAGAAGAAGCGCTGATGGCTTCAGAAGAAAGAAGATCAACTTTGCATATGCCTTTATGAGTTCAAAGTGTTGGAGAGAAGATCATTCAGGAGATTTTGCTCCAACACTTTGAACTCATAAAGGAATATGCAAAGTTGGATCCCTCCTTGAAACTTTGAAGAGTCTTTGCTCCAACACTTTGAACTCATAAAGGAATATGCAAAGTTGGATCCCTCCTTGAAACTTTGAAGAGTCAGCAGATATTGACAAGCTAATTACAAATATTTTTCAAAGCAAAATGTCAGTCATGTGGGCACCCTACTCATACCTGTCTGTCCGTCCGTCTGTCTGTCTTGCTGGGCAGGGCAGGGGGCAGGGCAGGGCAGGGGCCAAATGAAGAGTAAAAGATAAGAAAAAATAAAACTTATAAAACTTCACAGTGGCCTTCGGCCACGGGTTACCCACTAGTAATGGTAAAGGAAGTAGAGATTTTGAAAAAGTATTTTATAAATAATTTTAAAAGTTTGCCTTTTCATGTAGTTGGGTAAGGGAAAGGAACAAGGTGACCAAGCTTGCAATAAGTAGATATTTTAAGAGATTGCATACACATACATGCATAATGTTGAAAATTATGTGATTATGTGGTGAACAACTTCAAGTAGTAGATTTTTAATAAATCCAAACAATAATGGTTTTTACTTTCACAACAAGATTAAAGAAAATGAAAAAAATCATGAAAAACAATTATGACACATTAAGGTATTTGTGTGGGACAAGGGCATAATTGTATAGGAGATTGTATAGGAGTAGGGTAAGAATAAAATGGATTAGGTACAAAGATAATAGAAGAAAGAAAACGCAATGGCAAATAAAACAAAAAAAAGAATATAGAAAAAGACCAATGCGAGTAGGTAGGTAAGTAAGGGGACGCGTTACAATAGTGGTAGTAACACAACAATGATGCAATGAAAGTAATGACAAGCAAAACACAACGCAATGTATTGTAAAAATAAGAAGGAAGAAGAAGAAAATTGACAACAACAACAACGATACAACTCCCATTCCCCCCACCAAAGTTTCTTTTAAAATAAAATAAAATTTAAGGGTTTTCTTTTGAACAAAGGATCTAAGATGTTTTTTTGTTGTATAAATTAGGTGTTACTTTAATTGAACAATCTAAAAAATAAAAGTCCAAAAGTTCATGGGCCTTTAATCTTTTTATAATATTTTTCAAAAAAGTATAGGTTGTGTTGAACCTAATAAAGTGACGATGATATTGTTCAAAGTTATGGCAAGGTTAAGGTTCGATGATCCTTTAAAATAATATTTGTCTTTTTGTAGTGATTATTTATTTTCTCCCTTTTGAATGTGGGTAGTAGGTTATTATCATTTAAATTTTTTTACCATCAAAATAGATTTATTAAAATAGTCCTTACCTAGTCCTTGGTAAATTAACCACAATATGATGCAACGTTTATTCAAATTCAAACATCCTTTACTAAAACTAAAACCCATAATTTAATTCAATAAATTTCTAATTTGAATTCCTCCACATTCATATTAATCATGTTTAACATAACTTTAAAACGTCAAGAAAAAAAAAATGTTAAAAGTTCACATTTTTCACCATTATTTAACATGGTTTTTAGTTGCTTTAATCATATTCGCACCTCTTCGTGATCTTCAATTGTACAACCATATCCCTACCATTCTATAACACAATGTACAAATGACATTTTGTTTTCCATTGAACAAGCTAACATAAGACCTTTATGATGTGGAAGTTTGACATTTGTTATTCTTTTTACCCCAATGGTGTTTTGTTTTGTCCTCTCAAACGAATACAACTGGGCATAAGGAAATGTGGATCGCTCAAATTATTTCTAATAAACAATTAAATAAACTTATAAGAAAAATTATTTTTATGGGCTTAAGCTGTGGCGACTAATTCGAAGTTAATGCCTCTTCCCCAACATGATCCTCTAGCTTATAAACATTTTTCGTGCAATTTAATTTTTTGACATGTTAGGGAATATTTCTGAACATTTCGCACTCTGACACCATTTTCTCCTACACCCACATCCTCCGATATCACCTTAACTTTCATTGTTTTACATCTTGAACAATATGGTTTAAACCCATTTATTTTGAAAGATTACAAACCATACTAAGACCTTAAACTTTCATCTAATTCCTTCAAGCTAACATTTTAATGCATGTTGCATTTATTTGTAAGTGGTCATTTTGGGATGGTTTTTGAACACCTCCAAAATTGTTTTCACCCAAAAGATTTCACAAATGAATTCCCATAATTGTTTAAACTTTGTTCACATATCACACAAGGTCACATTCCATGTTGAATGCACATGTTTTTGGGTCACTTGCTTTTTAGTCATGACCAAGTTTTTAGGTGGAGTTTGTCCCATTATTGTAAGAAAAATGTAGTATTGACTCATAAGTTATGCTTTATGGTTTTAATTTTATGATGGTTTTGTAACACATTTCTCTCCACACTTGCCACGAACATCATTTTCACATGATGAATAAAATTCATTCTAACTCATGTTAATTCATAGTTAATTCTTAATTCACCCTTAATTTATTTTTAATCAACTTGTAAATCACTTATAATTACTTCCTAAGTTCAATTTTAATGAACTTTTAGTGAATTTTTAATTAATTTGTAGTTCATTTGTAATTAATTAATTTTTTAGTAAACTTCTTAAAGCGATGGGCATTTCCTTCATAGAAGTTTATTTAAACTTTAAATTCTCAAAGGTGTATAAATAAAGGTAGGACCCCCCATTACATTTAATTTATTCAACATTAGTTTAAAGTATAATCTTGTTCTATAATTTTGTTATTTTATTTTTGTGTTTAAGTTATTTTTATTTCATTGCAATAAAAATTTATTTGTACAATTTGGTTTTTAACCTTTGTGTTCTTATTTTAAATCCTTTGTTTTGTATTTTGAATTTAGACTTTGACCTTTGTTATTTATTTTCATAGTTTTTGTGCTTGTGATAACACTAATCGGAAGTGACAACTAAAGGTGGTATGAAATAGTAATCCATAACATTAGGTGCACTTTAAACCCCCCCAATTAATATTTTCATAGTTGACCCAACACATGTGAATTTACTTCCTTGATTTTGCACAATTCAAAGATTTGTTGCTTCCAACCTAATTCAAGCCAAAAATAGGAGCTATAATGATCAACACACTACTAATTAATTCCTCCCTTTCATAATTAAAATATTTAAAAATCTACACAAACATGTTAATGTGTTCTCACACAATTGTGCCCATGCCATTTGGAGCCTTACAAGGCCAAAAGACCTTCCCCTTTTTGCCTTGTTTACCTTTTTTTCATCAAAGAATTTCAATTACATTGCAAAGACGCAAACATCCTTCATCTTAAGTTGGGCAATAACAATAGGCGTAGCTAGTTCCCAACTTCCACCCCTTCAAGACACCCACCATGGCGACAAGTGACCTATTACAAGCGACCAAATCGTTGAGATGGAGAGTTTTTGACATCTAGTTTGGACTAACTTGAAGTCCTTTAAGTTCTCCCTTATTTTTAATACCTTTGTACATTTTCCAAATCAGTGGTGTGTTTATAAATAAAGTTATGCAGGGTTTTAATAAACTTGTACATGAAATGAAGTTGATAGTATAGCTAGGTCTCTAGCTGTCACCCATGCATTGGTTCCAAATTCATGCCAAAGTTTACCCCAAATCAAAATCCCATAGTGAGGCAAAGTATCTTCCCTCTGGCCAGAGTCAACAACACAACCACAACAGCACCCCAAATACTCCAATATAGCGCATGTTTCAAACAATGTCTTGGATTTTACATCATCTTGCTTTCCTCAGTGTGGAGGACAGAAATGCGTCAAACAAAGAAGGAACCTGTCAAAAAGAGCTGGAGATAACCATATCAAGAGAAACTCAATAAGACTCACCTTCAGATTCAAGTTAAAATGATGTATTTCTCAATCCAAATCTCTCAAGCATCTTGCTAGTTTCAAGCAGCGCACTCCCACTTCGAACAATTCGGAAAGTACCCTTTACAGTGAGATCAGCAATAGTGGATCCAAGTCGTCCAGCTGGCAATACACCAGCATCAAATACCAGAGCACACTGAGGCCATAACTCCTTGAATTCCTCAACCCGCACCGTGCTAAGCTGACTACTGATGTTAGCACTGGTGAGTGCAAGGGCACCTCCGTAAGCCCGGCAAACCCCCCTGATGAAATCACTGTCTGGTATTCTGATTCCTATGCTGGCAAACCCTGGATTCAGTGCTGTAGACAAAAGGCTGGATTCCCCCCGTGGTAGGAGTAAAGTCACAGGACCTGGAAGTAGAGCTTCGAGGAGCCCAGTTGGGAGATGGGAGGTTTCACTGTACCGGGTGATGTCTCCAACATCAGCTACACACACTGCCAAAGGAGTACTACTGGATCGGGCCTTGATTTTGTAGATTTGGAGGATGGCAGATGCTGAGCAAGCATCACAGGCCAACCCATAGAGAGTGTCAGTTGGAACTGCAATCACTTGAGAGGATTTGAGCGCTACAATTGCTTCTTTCCAATAAGTTTCCACTGCCGGCAGAACCTTTGAATTCACACTCAAATGCTCAAAGCCTGAATCCATGATGCTGCTTAAACTGGCCTCATGTTCTAGCTCAGACCCCAAATTATCCTTTGAAATGCTTGAAGCAAAAACCTGAGATGTGACAATAGAATCAATTCCCCTGCCCTCATTACTTGAACTTTCAGTTTCTTGTAGACTAGAGTCCAAGCTACCTCCAGAATATTTTGGCACAAGAGTTTGGAAAGGGACTGCATTGGGCATATTTTGAACTGCTTCTGATGTTGTGACTGGAGGAATGCTACTTTGATGAGCACTTCTGTTTGACATGGAACCCATAGATGGACCTACAATGCTCAACCTGAAAGGAACAGCACTTCTGTTGTCCAAATGTGTTACTCTTTGAGCTCGATTTATGCCTAAATTTCTGCAACCAGCACCAGAAGATGACTTGACACACTTTGTTGATGGCAGCAAGAGTGAGCCCATCCTCTTGTAGCAATTTGAGAGACAGTGCATCAGACTATCTCAACTTGTTAGGAACAGTGAGCTTGATGAACCTATGCTCCATCATCCGTGGTGCAATAGAGATAGCTGGTCAAAGATGCAATAGAGATAGCTGGTTATCTTTGAGTTGAAACATCAGAACACAGAACAAATTGCACAGAAAAAACTTACATACAAACTAGCAAATAGGCTCCTTCAATGCATGTTGCCAAAAGTACTTGGGTGAGCACTTGGCAGATGTTGCCCATCACAGACTGCCAGCTATTTTTCACATCAGTTTCCTTTGCACTCCACACAATCCAGTTTCCTTCACATTTTGGTTTCATTATCTGATCAAAGTAACCAGTTCACTCTCCACACCATTTCTCTTCACACCAGAAAAAAATCCTGAATGCCCCCTTGCTTCTCCTATGTACCAAATTGAAGGTAACATAACAATAAGTGCAGTCCTAACCTTGTGCGAGCCACTATTTTGAAGCAACTGTTAAGAATGAGTTGAAAAAACTCATCTCTGCAACTAACTATTAATAACACATAAAGGATGCTTTGGATTAGACTCAAATCTAGTTACTGCTGCACATGCAATAATGAATACTAGAAGATGATGATGATTTTGATGCCATTAGAGAGCAATTCTTTTACAAAACAGTGATGTGAGTTTGTCTTCTGACTAGGATTGTTGCACCGTAAATTTGTTTCAATCACCTAACTCCTTGTAACATGCACTGACAATATGAGAGAGAGAGAGAGAGAGAGAGAGAGAGAGAGAGAGAGAGAGAGAGAGAGGAGTTGTTGAAACTTTGGATGTGTAATAGCAGAAGGAAACCAACACATGGAACAGGAAAAACACAGGGATAGGGCTGGGATAGATACATACAATTTTGTTGATGTTTTTGTTGTTAAATGGTTGGAACAACGCGCAGAAGAGGTGGCAAGTACTTCTTCTGGACTCGGTGATGCGAGGAAGCAAGCAACTTTGTGGTTGACGCACTAAGTTTTGGAGTAGGGGCAACCACCGGAATTTACAAAGGAAGAGGGTAGTTTGCTTCTTGTTGTGAAATCGTTGAGCTTGCTGCAACAAGCAGCTTTTTTCCTTTTCTCACATCGTCACAACAAGCGTAACAAAAAATCGGTGGCGTGAGTGATGATGCTCAGGAGAAAAACCACAAAGCTGAGAGAGAAAACAATACCAACAACAAACAACAACAAACAAAAACTGGGCAGGGAATTGGTAGGGACTGGCAAGGGAAGAAGGGGGCGCCAGGGAACGTGGTGAGGAACGTGAGAGGGAACGACGACTCTAGCGGGGTTTCGGTGTGCAGTCGACGAAACCCCAGCTGGTTGCTTACCTAAACGCCCACCAAACCCTGGCGCAACAATCCGGGATTGCCATCGAAATTCCAAGCATATTTGATGTGTGCACATGTATCTGCAGCGAGAATTCAAATCGCCGTGATGAAATCGGGCTGAAATTTGGGCTCCTGTCGAGTCTGGGGATGTGCTGAGATCCCAGTTTACGCCATGGCCTGTTGGCGTCGTCGTCGTCGTCGTATTTTGTCGTCGTCGACGCTGCTAACTCATTCTCTCTCTGCTAACGTGTTTCGCGCCGGGATTTCGCCCCCGACTTGCTGAAAATTTTCTTCTATGCTCGCCTTTGCAATATGGCTGCGAGCTCCCTTCAGCAGGTAATTACCCAAAAAATAAAATAAAAATGAAATCAACACGATCCATCGTCAATCCTGCGCTGCTTTGAAAGAATTTTTTAGGGTTTGGGGATGAAGAAAATGCATGGGTTTGAGAATTTTCTTTTTTTTCCCCTTCTTCTTCTTCTTCTTCCAATTGTGATTTCCCGGTGTTCTGGGATGTAGGTTGTTGTCGTTTCTTGTGGAGGACAAGATTGTGAAGCTCGTTTTCGTTGTAATACGGTCCCCGCATGCACATTCTGTTGTTGGATCTTACAATGCTTTTTCTCACGAAATCTCTCGTCGAGTTTTTCTGAGTAATTAATTCTCAGAAAGCATGCAAGTCGGAGATCTCATCACTTGCACTAGACCTCAGTTCTTTGGCTGCAAGAATGTACAATGGAGGTGATGCCACTCGATTGTATTTTGAAAGCTCTGAGTGTTGTGTATCATCATCATCATCATCATCTCCAGTTCCAAAGTTTGAGGTGGTGGCCCTTGTGAATCAATGTGAATTAGCAGCATTTGCTTACTGGAGTATCACAGACGTGCTGGGCAGTGCACATTTGGTTTACTTGCTTCCTCATTATTCAAGCTCCAAGCTTATCTGGGGTATTTGACATTACAATGTATGCTAGATAATTGCTAATTTATGCAAGGAATGAATTGAATCTTACCCTCACATTGAAGCTTGTTGCAGCTTGATGAGGATACTATTGTTGTTTCTTGATTAGCTATGTCTCTTGATTACTAGCCAACATCATGCATTCCCAAGTCTTTTGCATGGCTTGGGGGAAATGCAACAGAAACTCAGGGCACAGATTTTTGGGGTAATTCTTTACGTGTAGTAGTTTGCATTTTATATTGCCAACATTTGATTCTAAATGGTTGCAGACAGCAATTGGTAGGGTTAGATGAATTGGCAGAGTTTACAGTTGGGATGGCATTGCTTTTGCACCTGTAGGTGTCGATGTCAGCTGTGAAGTGGAGGGGAAGAGAACTGAATCTGGAATTGAATTAGGCACGCAAAAGGGTGAAGCAGTAGTGCTGGGACCTAGAGCAAGGGAAGACCCTGGATTTGTGCCAGGGTTTGAGCACTCAGTCAATGCAGAGCAAGGTTCCATGGGCGCAGGAGCTGGTGCTGCAGCTGCCATAGATCACAATGAACCTTCTCCTCATGGCACTGCCATTGAAAAAGTTTTAGCTGAACTCAGGTTCACAAACACACTCCAGTTGAATTCAAGGATGTAGTTGGCTGTAGAGATAGCACAAGCATGGGAAGGGAATGTTGGATGGGAATATAGCAGAGAGTTGGATAATTGCATGTGGCAGAACATGTCTATTTGACTGGTCTTCCTGTAGATGGATATGGTCTAGCTACTTTTGACCAGGAAGTAATCTCTAGTGGATTTTTTGTTGCTATGGCTGCAGGGTTCTATTGTACTTGCATAGAGAATATGTCTATATTTGTCGGGGAAACTCTTAGACCCATGAAATCCAGCTCTTGCCGTTTTTTGTTGGACTCAGGACATGATGTTTGTGGATCTTGTTATTGATGTAGGGTGGAGAACTGTTAGATTTTCAGTTCAGGGAAGTCCCCTCACTCACATTTTCGTCTCCATCACCAGCTGAACCACTAGCTGACCAGTTGTTGTTCAGGTGGGTGTGTTGACATATGCGTGCATGATATTAAATTGCTGCAGAACCTTGTCTGTTGGTGTTCCCAAATTTAATTACTTTTGCTTACTGCTTGCAAGTTGTAGGGTTGGTTTTACATAATAACATGTGGTTTTCCTGGTTCAGCACCGAAAAAATTGGTTTTCTTCTCACATTTAGAATTGGCAAAGGTTTAGTTTATCTGTCTATGCAAGTGAAGCTGACTTCATGTGACCTCACAAGTATTCAGTATTCCTGAAGTTGACTTGATCGCTGTTTTGGCAGTGATGGGGATGTTGGCAGTGTTGCAAAGGCCATCTCCAATGGCAATGCACATGAAAGCATTTCAAGTCAGGCACTTTCTAGAGGAAGAGGTGTGGAACTAGAAGATTGCAGCTTTCCTGTGAATGCAAGGGATGCAAAAGATGGGACTCCCTCCAAAGGCAGAGCTCCTCAACCAAGCATTTCAAACTCTGCTTGGACTCAGATTAATGTTACCACTAAAAGAAAGGGTGAGGGTGAAGGTTCTGAAGATGATCACATTGGATCAAGAAGTCCAGAATATGCAAGGAGGAATAAGTACCAGAGTCAACATCTGGGGAATGGACACTTGTCAGTTAAGGAGCAGGAGAAGCTGGTGGGTGTCTACAGTTCTTTAGTTGTGGCTCAACCCCCACAGCCTCCTGTTACCACAAAGGATGAAGCAATGGTGGATATGGGCTTTCAGGTGCTACCACATGAGAGTCCACATGCTGTCACTGGCAATCACAATGGAGTGCCAACAAAGCAGGAACTCGAACCATTGATTAAGGTCATGAGAAGGTGTGGAGCTGACTTGGAGCAGCATATGGCAGACACCAGCACTGATATAGAGAAG
>Ga0209208_10006247_pt1 | contig 16430 bp, 12 predicted proteins | sample S1TSphfallax_3_FD_187694 | JGI IMG/M metagenome (GOLD analysis project Ga0209208, IMG submission 187694) | Host-associated microbial communities from peat moss isolated from Minnesota, USA - S1T2_Fd - Sphagnum fallax MG (SPAdes) (version 2) | ecosystem: Host-associated > Plants > Peat moss >...
CTCTACTTTGAAATGTTTTCGAAAGTGATACAAAGAAAACTCATGTGGTGATTGGCATTGGAATTTGGGATGGTGGAATGGTGCCCCCCAGATAACAGGGAAAGAATGGTGACAAGAGCTGGAGGTGAGAGTCAAAAGATACGAGAAGGAGATTGGGAGGGACCCTAGGTGACTGTCTCTTCTCACTTCTGCTTAGCCTGCCTTAGCAATCTGGAAGGTCTTCTTTTTCTCCCTCTACTTGTCCTCCTCTGGAAGCCAAGTATTTTTAGGAATGCATCTTGGTGTTTTACACACCCCAACTTGACCTAGTTTCATATGAGAACCTGATTCCCATTGTCAAATTGTCTCAGAAGCATACATGTCTATTTCAGTACCAAAGAGTGCGGTGCCATCTGCAAACTCACACTTTGTTCACTAGCCAGTAATTTCAAGGTTGGGGAAATTCCAAGCCACCTTATTTAACACCTAGACAGATCATTGCTGAAGGGTTGCTGTGCATCTTATTGAATTTGATTTGTTGGTTTTTTGCAGAACTACAAGCACAAGTACCCAGATGTGATTGCGTTAGATCCTCCAGAGGCTATACAGCAACTGCAAAGCAGGCAATCCATGCTTGAAGGTGTTGCTCAACTTGACCTCTGTGACTGTGGAGGTTAGTGTCTTTTTCTAGCCACAATGTGTACCTCTATTCAGACTGCTGAGGCTTTGATTTACATCTTTGATCTTGGGTCAACCTTTTGAAAGCTGCTCACTTACCAGCAGATAAAATTGCAGGTCATGTGGGTGTACCAAGGCAGAGCCCATTATCACTGGCGATGCTGTTCTATTCCTAGGTCTGTAGCCAATGCAGGCCTCAAGCTTCCCTTGGGTATGTTTTTACCACTGCCACCCTTCATCCAAAATTGGTACTTGCTGCATAGAGGTGTGCCTTAGAGGTGAAAACATGAGCTCTCTCTGTCTGCACAATGCCTATGCTGCTAAAAAGCTCACTCTACTGACTATTCTCATTTGACCCATTTGTGCAGTTGCAAAGCCATTGGTGGCAGATGGAACAGCAAAGTCACATGCTGTGTCATTGTCCTATGATAAGTACTGCTTGACAGAGTTGGACCCCCCTCTAGTTCTACAAGAATTTGTCAATCATGGTGCCTAATGTCTTATCGCCATTTTATCTGACTGCCATTCACATTATTGCGGTTGAGAATTTCCTGGCCTTGTAAAGATTACATAGGCATTATCTTCTCTCTGTGCTCATGTTCTGGCTACATGTACTAGTCACAACTGGAGCCTAAGCACATGTGGTGATTTTCTGGGCATGATTGGAGAAGTGGACAATAAAACATATTCTTTTCAGATAAAGCTGGAAGCTAAAAATTTGCTTGTCTGCAGGCAGCATTCTCTTCAAGGTCTGCATTGTTGGAGACCAGATTAGAGTTGCACAGAGATTTTCATTGCCAGATGTCCACCAGGAAGGAGAGGACATTTGTAGTGGCGTAATTCCTTTCCAAAGAGTGTCTAGTGTTGCAACAGCAGATGAAGCTGATTTGGATCCCCAAGCTGCAGGTAAAGATCCTTGTTTCACCCCCTTGACTTGGGTCCATCTATCTGTAGATTGTAGAGTGACTCAATGCATGAAAGTTTCCAGATCAAACTTGAAAGATCTTTGAATAAGACCATGTCTGGATGCTGTACAGTAGGTATTTCATTTGAATTCTTGAATTAATAGCTTGAATTATTTTGCTATGCTTTCTATGTCAGTTTGATCAAGAAGAGTTTCTATTTATTGAGTATCCAAACACATGATCATGTTATTGTGAAAATGGGCACATTTCAGCTCATCAATTGTAGATGTCACTCTTACCAAACAAGTGTTGCCGATTTTGTGTGTCCACTGCTCTGCAGCAAAATTTAGTTGGGTATTTTGAAATTTTTTACTGTCACAAACATTTGCCCTGCCATGAGCAGTCCCATGATAAGTTTCTACAACTGGAGTTTCTGTGATGCAGAATTGCCACCCCCTCAGCTTTTGGATTGCCTCTCATAGGAGCTATGTCACAGATTGGTAATTTCCTGCAAACTATTTGTTCTTTGCAAGAATGGGTGTTGCCAGTGTGTTTATGCTAAGATTGCAAAGATACAGCAAGTACTGTCCTTGATCATTCAGCATTCTACTTAGTACATAGACCTGAAGCGGTATTCATTTTCATTCATTGCTGAGGTTTCTGAGGTCACTTCCTTGAAACAAAAGGGTTAAGGCTTTTCAATCAATTTGGATATCATCTGTGAAGGTGGAGTTGGAGACTGTTATTATGTCATTGATATAAACTACACTGGTAAGGACTATTGAGGATCATTTGTGTCCATTGAGAGATTGAACACATTCAAACAATCCTCCTTTTCTTCTAAATGGAAGACATGATGAGCCCAAACAGCAAACTGTTGCCACCAATGGAGAGGATTTTGCAACAACCATAGAGAGAGTTGCACTGTGTGGAATGCAAAGCCATGTTTTGTATTAAATGTGACGAGTGTGATATAAATGGCTTACCCCTAGGATCTCCAGTTTGAGGGTATGCGTGCGTCAATCCTTCTGAAGGGGTTGTCAGCTTCTTTGACTTGGCCAACAGATTATCACTTGTTTTTCACAGCTCCAGCCAGGTTCTCTTACTTGGTCAACACAAGATGCAAAATTGAATTGTTGTTGTGCACCAGCAACAACAACAGCATTGCCACTACATGTGCTCCGTCTGCCTTGTCAAGAAAATTAACACATCATAATATTGTGCAATATCTTGGTCTTTCTCTCTGCTGATCTTTGATCAAGGACAAAGGACTAGAAATGAAACAAAACATGGCCAGTCTGTCTTTTCTAACAGCTTGGCTAAACTTGTAACTCTGCAACCAAAGAGAGTGCAACAAAAGATCATGGGAACATGAGCTGATACAAAAGACATGAGCTGATTGAGTATAAAACAATGAGGAAGGCAGATATGAGTTTCAGAGTATCTTTTGAATCGTATTGCTCCTGCATTTGTCATTCTCCCAAACTATGACGTGCACACCTTCCAACACATTGTGGCGTGAGTTCCTGACAAATACCTTTCGGTATTTACTTCCAAGAATCGTGGTAGAAGAAGGGAGGGGATGTATGACAGCGGAGTTTAGAGTGCCTCAGAGAACGCTACCTTTCTTCTTTGCTGAGAAATTTGGGCAGCTAACTGAAGCTTATTTTGAGGAGACGCGCTTGCGAACAAAACGGAACTTGTTGAAGAACTAAAAACATGCTGATTTCTGGCACGAGCAAAACTTGCAGTTGAGAGACAAGCAAGAAACCGCAAAAGGCAAGGGAATTGGCCTTGATAAAGAAAAGAAAAGCAGAACGCAAAACAGAAGCAGCAGCAACCTTCTTCGCTCCTTCATTAATTGCGAACAATAATTCGTTACATGGTTTACATTTGGCATCTATTGCACATCCTGTCGTGGAATCGGAGCTCCGATAGAAGAGCAGATATGGAGGATTCATGGGCCGAGCAGCAGCCAGTGTAGTCGCAATTTGACTAGAGTCCAATTCAGTGAAGAATTGCTTACCATATAACAGCGGGGGATCAGGGATCGTTTCATCTTCAAATTGTCCCCGCCACGCCCCTATCAGCCGAAGCATTGCTCGCCAGGTACAGGACCGGGAATGAATCCATAATCCAAAAACTGCAAACCGAAAACAGCAAGAATGGCCAAGATAGTGAGATAAGAAAAGCCCTCGACAGCGCCGAGCAAACCAAAAGGACCAGAGGGAAGGCCTGATCCCGTCTTCACTTTAGTGTACACAGACCATCCGACAACTCCAAACACAACTAAAAAGCTCACTCCTTCCAGTGCACCGATTGATCCACCAGGACCAGGAGGGAGACCGCAGCCCGTTGTTTTGAGAGTGTAAAGAGACCAAGCAACCACAGGCACAGCGATGAGGCCTCCTCCAATGGCAGCATATCCACCTGCTCCCACTTGACTCCCGCCCGCATCCGCGTCCGATTTGGCTTCCGAGACCACCGTGAACCCTTTCGTCATCCTTTCGTTGCCCCCAGCCGGTATGCGCGACGAGATCCTTCCCAGTTTCCGATAACTGAGACAGGACGCAGAATGACGACGGAAGACGTGAGAATTGGACGCGATGTGAGGCAACGCCATGGCCAAGGCCTGTGCGGACGCCATCGCCGTAGACAGACAGAGAGCGCGGGACCAAGAAGAAGAAGAAGAAAAGCAGAAGGGATAGTGTGGGGGAGGCTCAGGGTTTGTTTTCCCAATTTTGTGAGATAGCTGGGCTGGCGATCATCCACAACAGGAATTAGCCAAATTTGGCTACAAGCCAGAGAGGAAAGTAGAATTTTTTGGAAGGCTGCTCTATTTTGGCGAGATGCTAGAACCTGTAGCCTAATTTTTTTCTGTTCTTAGCCAAATTTGGCTACAGGTCAAAGAGGAATGTAAATTTTTATTGGCACCCTGCTATATATTTTTGGCAACATGCTAGAACCTGTAGCCTAAAATTTTCCGTTGTTAGCCAAATTTGGCTACAAGCCAGAGAGGAAAGTAGAATGTTTTTGGAAGGCTGCTATATTTTGGCGAGATGCTAGAACCTGTAGCCTAATTTTTTCTATTCTTAGCCAAATTTGGCTACAAAGTAGAATTTTAAAAAACCCTGCTATATTTTGGTGACGTGCTCAAACCTATAGTCTTAAATCTGTCTATTAAATAGCCAAATTTGGCTACAGGGCAGAGAGGAAGGAAGATTTCTTTTGGGTCTCTACTATATTTTGGCGAAATACTGGAACTTAGAGTCTAAAATCTGTATATTATTAGCCAAATTTGGCTACAGGTCAGGAGAGGAAAAGTAGAATTTTTTTTGGAACCTTGCTAATTTTCTGGGGACATGCTAGAAGCTAGAGTCTAAATCTGGCTATTGGAAAAGAAATCCTCCAAATATGGCGACTTTGGGCCATTTAGAAATAAATAAAAACACACCCTTTGGTAGCCCACTTTTTGGGGCCCCTACCAAAAAGAAAGGCCCACCCAGACAGCAGAAAACACAGACACTCGTTGCTGTGTGGTCACTAAACTGTGCACTGAGGGACCCTTCCCACTCCAACAGATTAGGTCCACCAGTCCTAATACATAGAGCCGGCCCTTAAGTTTGAAACTTTGAAGTTCAAAACTGTCCACTGAGGGACCCCTACCACTCCAACTGATTACATCCACCAGTCCAAATACATAGAACCAGCCCTTAAGTTTGAAACCTTCAAGTTCAAACCATGCGCTGAGGGACCCTTACCGCTCCAACAGATTAGGTCCACATTCCAGCTACCACCTTGTCCTCCGCCCCTTGTTTGGGAATGCCCTTGCCCTATGGGGCTTTAACCCTACATGAATCCATCAGTTCTATCTTCTTAAGAATCCATGCAGAAGATCAGCTCTATCTGGAAGATCAATTCTATGTTGTATTCCATGCCCAGGATAGAACTTGGGGTCTTGATGCTCACAATCTATACAGCCTGTGACACTAATCACAAACAATTCAAACAAAACAGCAGAAGTTGCAGCTGTTGGATCCACATTTGTGTTGTGTTGCCAAACTGAAATCATTGTGGATAGAAGATAGAGACGAGATGAGATTTACACCAAGATATATATATATATACACATTGGATACACAAACAGATGCTACATTGATGACAAAAAAGTTGACAAAACCCAGGAAGTTGCAGTTACTGGATCTACATTTGTGGTGCCAAGAAATTGTCATGGATAGATAGACAAACTTATGTATTGGATACACACAAATGGCTACTACATTGATCACAAACAATTCAACAAAACAGCAGAAGTTGCAGCTAGCGGATCCACATTTGTGGATATACAAATGGCTACTACACTGTTCACAAGCAATTCAAACAAAACAGCAGAAGTTGCAGCTACTGGATCCACATTTGTGCTGCCAAGAAATTGTTGAGGACAAAAGATAGACAAGACACTCACACTGATGTACACAAATGGCTACTACATTCATTGATCACAAGAATAAGTCAACAAGAGAGCGGAATTTGTTGAAGCTACTGGATCCACATTCATGCTGCCAAGAACTTGTTCTGGATAGAAGATAGACAAGATATACACATTGGGTACACAAAATGGCTACTCCACAGATCATAGAAAAGTCAACAAACAGCAGGAAGCTTATTGGAGCTAGTTATTGGACCCACATTTGCGCTGCCAAAAAATTGTCGTAGATAGAAAAGATACACAAGATTTTAGAGGTCATTGGGTACACAAATGGGTAGCTACTACAGTGCAGTGATCATCGTAAAGAAGTCCACCAAAAACAAGTTCTGGAAGTTGTTGCAGGCTACCGGATGGTCCCACATTTTATGCTGCCAAGAAACTTGTCATGGACAGAAGAAGATAGACAAGATATACACACTGGATACACAAATCGCAACTGCACTGATCATCACAAGCAAGTCAACAAAACAGGGAGAAGTTGAAGCTACTGAATCCACATTTTGTGCTGCCAAGAAATTGGTTGAGGATATAGTGAAGATAGACAAGATTTTACACATTGGGTACACAAATGGATACCACAGTGATCAGAAAGAGGGTGACAAAAACGATTTCTGCAAGTTATTGTTGCAGGCTACCAGATGGTACCACATTCGTGCTGCCAAGAAACTTGTGATGGATAAAAGAAGCGAGACAAGAAGAACATTTTACTTACACATGGGCACCACCACCCGCATACAAATTCTTCTAGGTTGCTAGTTGCTACCTGATGGTGAGATCATGGACAGAGAAGGGTCTCTCGTGGAAGATTCTCCAAGCGAAGCTTTCCATGTTGGCAAAGAAGCCGTTGATGAGTTGATGGATATACTCCACAGTCTCCCCAGGAACAGCCAACAAGTAGTGAGCAAAGATACTCTCGGAGACACCCAAAAGGGAGCCAGCGATGACGTCGCAGAAGAAATGCCGACCTAAGATGATGCGTGAAGTGGTGGTAGCAACAGCCCAGGAATGAACCACCCAAGCGATTCCGCTGATGAGAAGCTGTTGCAAAGTGGGAAGGAAGCGGTCGAGAAAGATGACACGATCTTGCATCTTGTCGACAAGAAACGGCACCCACACGCGTTCCGCTTGGTCCTGCCACATGGGAATATAGAGCCAGAAGAATGTTAAACCCATGAGAGCTCTGGTGGAATGTCCGCTTGGAAAGGACCAGCGATCGACGGCGACGTTGATGAAATGGCCACGGTTGTACTCAGGTCTAGGTCGTCGCACGATCTGTTTGACGATGGAGACGAAGATGAGATCGAACTGGAACGCCATGAAAAGGTTGAAGAAAAAGGCACGAAGCTCAGGGGTGAGCTTGGATCTTGGAGCTAAGAAAGTGGCGGCTGTGCAAGGGATCAAAAACACACCATCTGCTGAAAACTCCAAGGTTCTGAGAAAGACATAAAAGAAGAGTCCCAGTCCTTGCTCATGTACCCATAAGGAAAACCTCTTGTCAAACCCCACTATTCTTTCTAAGAGATTCCTGGGCTTCATCATCTGCAGGTTGTGACAAGGATCATCATCATCATGATCATGATGAAGAGGAGGAGATGGTGGAGGACTTGGTTGCAACTGCTTTGTAGCAGCATCAGCAATTGGGTTGCATGCTTTGCGACAATGTATTCTTGAGCCGGAGCTGCTGCGTCTACTGCAAATTTGTCTTGTTGAAACCATTTGCACACACAAACACCGCAGGTCCACCAACTTGTGTTTTTTTTCTCACAAAATGCTCAGGAACTTCGTGTTTTTCCTCAACACCCTTTCTCTCTTTTGTTGCATAATTGAAGAAGATTCAATGTTCAGGATTTGTTGCAACTTGGAACTTCAAGCAATGCAACCTGCAAATTGATTTTGGATAGCAATTTGATAAAGAAGATGCCAATTGATGATTCTCTGTGAGAAACAACAAGAGACCAAATAGCTCAAATCTTGGAAATGCTCATCTTCTGTGAAATGCTCAGCTGAACTGTTCTCCAGCTTGTGTTTTCCTCACTGAATAAAACCTCTGCATAGATAGATTACAATCCCCAATGTTACCCTTTTTCTCTTTTGTTGCATACTTGAAGAAGATTCAACAGGATTTGTTGCAACTTGGAACTTCAAGCAATGCAACCTGCAATTGATTTCCAGCAATCTGTAAAGAAGTTCCCAGTTGATAAATCTCTCTAAGGAACAACAAGAGGTCTAACAGCAAATCTTTGAAACGCTCAGCTGAACTGTTTTCCAGCTTCTGTTAAATTCCTCCCTCAAAAGAACTTCTGCATAGGATCACAATCTCCCACACCCTTTTTCTCTTTTGTTGCATAGAAGAAGAAAATTCAATGGGAAATTGGCACGGAACTTCAAGCATGGCATGCAATTGATTTTAAGCAATTTGTAAAGAAGTTTCCAGTCCAGGAAACTCTATTAGAAACAGGCGACCAAACAGCAAATCTTTGAAATTGCTCATCAGCTTATGTTTTCCTCACTCCAAAAAACACTCTGCATATAATGGCACAATCTCCAACATCATTTTGTTTTTTGGATTTTCCATACCAAGACTGAAACAGATTTTTGCAAAGGAGCTTCAAGCATGGCATGCAATCAATTTTGAGCAATTTGTAAAGAAACCCAATCAATGAAACTCTACAGTTTGCAACAGGAATTTGGAACAGGGGACCAAATGGCAAATCTTACGAAGACTTTGAAATCCTGAATGAAGGAGTTTCAGGATTTCAAAGTCCAGATGATCAAACACAAAGCACACACAGTTGATCCAACAACAAACCCTTCTTCTTCTTCTTCTTCTTCTTCTTCTATGCTATCATGAAGGGCAACCAGATTTCCAAATTCAGAATTTTCTTATGGAAAATTTTATGTATCACAATTCACAACCACACACAAGATTTTATTGCCCCCCCCCATGGATCTGCATCAGTTAAAAGATGGATTGATTGATTATTGCTATTTTGCCCCCCCCACTTAACCAAATTGTTTTCTTGCAGAGAAGAGTTTGTTAATTTCAGGTGGGTGGAATTCTCAACACATTGAGACATCATTTGCAGCATGGGGGAGGATGTGGGTACCATGGAATAAGTGATTCTTTTCTTTTGGTTGTGAGTTCTTTTCATGCTCCTTTGCTTCTACTTAGCCTCTTTTTTTTTTTTGGAGATTGTAATAATATGTCCAATAAACAAGGAACCCAACTGCAGATTCATATTTTGCATGTCATCTTGTCTCTTTGCCAACATTTTTCCCCCTGTTTTTTCCACACAAATTGCATCAGAAAGCCCAACTGAGGAGTCCAATCCCTGTGTTGCTGTTCCTTCATTGTTCAACAGAATGATGATGATGGGTGCATGTCTGAAGATTAGCTTCTACTTCATTGCCATTCAATCCATGCCATTTGTTGCTTAATTTCTCCAAAATCATTTTAGCTTTCCCATGCAACTTTTGAATCAGTTATCTCATGAGATTATCTGCACCTTTGAATTCAACCACATTCATTCATATGCTATTATTATTCATAGTGATGTTCAGCGGATTCTTGCCCAACAAACCCCTTCTTTGAAAGAGATTTGCTATGGATTTTCTTCACCATAGAATTGCCTGACTTCCATGTACACTTTCACCCTTTGTATCAAACTTGCTCATGAACCTTTTTTTTTTGGGTTAATAAGAAGACAATTGGGTTTTCCAAAAAATGAAATCTATCAAGCCTTCGAAATCACAACCATTCTTTTTGGCCAAGCTTTGTTGCCACAAGGCACTTTCTCTAGTGTCTACAGATGTGACATTTGACCTGCTTGACTGGTCACACAACCTTTGCCAAATGTGTGAAGTAGTGGTGAATTATCTAATTGAACATGTGAAATTCATTTCATAATGATATTATATAATTATATAACAATGCATGGAATTATATCCATATTATTTGTCACAAGTTGGAATGATGGTTGGATGTTTAGGGAGTTGGTTTGTGGCCAAGGAGGTGAAGGGATGAATCACTTTCAATGTCATTGATCTCCATACTTACATAGTTGAAATGGACACTTGTGACCTAGACCTATAATTGAATCCAATTCATCACTTTGATCATGATGTATATGATCACATCAACATGTTGTGATTGTTGGCAAAGACTTTTTTTCAAAATCTTTTAATATAAAAATTCAACAATGGATTTGTCTAGAAATCAAATCTATTGGAACTTTGGACAAAATGTTCCAAACAAACTTGTCACCAAACCTTTCTTTAAAATATTTTTAAAGTTATTTTTTGGGAAGTCCCACCATGTCGATATAGTTGTATCCATCTTGGTCAAAGTGACAAGTCTAATTTGACTATGGAGTCATGTAATCATGTCTCACATATGATTACAAATGTTATCATAGATGGAGTCATAGTAGATCCATGCTTTTGGCATAGTGATTTGAAAATTTATTTTGCATTAAAATCATTATATTGTCGTTAAATATTATAACTTGGGCTAAGTAACAATGAAATGATGGGAAAAAAAAGTGGTTATTTTGTTTTTTAATATTATGATTAGAAAATTAGATGAAATTAATGAATGTCAATGCATGCAACTTGAATTGAATTCAAATTCAATTGAAGAGAAGCGAGATGCAAATTGGTGCACAAGGTATATGTTTATCACTTTCATCATATTTGACTATAGTGTTGAAATTATTTTCCAAAAGACACCTTTTTATTCCATTCATAGTAGATTTTTAAATGAAATCCATTTTGGTAGGATGAGTCGATTATTGGAACTTAAACTTGTCTATCCCCATGTACCAAACCTAATATTATCATCAACATTAGAATTAGCATATAATAGTTCTTATGGCAAGGGGGTTGCATGATGGATGATTTTTTATATTTGATGTTTCAAACATGCATTCATTCAACAATAATACAACATGGAAATTATAGTTCAGGTGGCACCATAAAACAAACAAGAAAATTTCGTTCAAAATATTTTAGCCATATCTATTATATATGTATTAGAATGGGCTAAGCAATGGTCAATGCACAATATTATTTTTGTAGTGGAATTTACTTGTATTTACTATAGAATTGATATAAATTAACAACAATACAACCTTGGATGTCACAAAAGTTTGAAAATTCCATTGAAAATATATCTCAATTTTAATGTGAACACATTTGTATTGTATGCTTATCAATGGTTCATTGTGAAACACTTTTACAATGTTGTTTCCATGGATTGTTAACTATACCAACTTATAGAGCTCCTTCCAAACCATTAATAAAAATTGTACTATAAACATATGTCAATTTCATCACAAAGGTCTTAGCATATTTTATTTATCAATTTTTAATTGCACATTAGTATTTTTAATGTTATTTTCACATATTTTCTATAATATAGATGCAATTTACTATAATATCATATTGGATAGCATTCTTTGAATTTTACTTTTTTTGAAAACACTAATGGAAATTTGTTCCAATCTTATCACATGTGCATTAGTATAGGCAAAATTAACAAAAAAATTAATTGCATGATTTAAATATATTTACGAGTTACTTTCATATTTTTTTAAAATTCCAACAACACAATATTGGATGGCACCTTCCAAATTTCATGAGAAATCTCAAAAGATCTTTATATAGGGAAATTTTTTTTGATTATCAACTCCTTCAAACTAAGAATTACAAACTACAAATATAAAAAAAGAAGTGATGATTACAAAAGTGCTTTGTGTAAGATTAATTAAAACTAAGTTTACTAGCATGCTTGGTTGCATGTAGTCCATAGAGTAAAATTAATCAAATGTCTTTCAAATTAATGGCATTCCTAGGTGCACATAGTGTAATGTCTTTCCATTTATTAGGAGGTCCCTAATCTATGTAACTTGTAAACTAGCTATTTAGGATTTCTTATAAAAAAATATGTAAAAATATCAATGTGGTAGGTAACTACCTACTATATGTATATCATGTACATATATTCTTGATTGCATGGGATTTCAATTTTTTTTTTTAAAATGTTTTTTAAGAAATATTTGACATGGTATTGAAGTTAGAAACAATGTTCCTCATTGAGATGAGTACAAAGACAAGCAATAATTGAATTTTCTTTTGAAGATTAAAATATTAATGATTAGTTAATAGGAGTTAGGGAAACTCCATGAACATGGGTGAAGGTAGTAAGTTGGAAGGTGTTTCCAACTACATGGTATGGCAAGTAAAGGCCTAAATTGTTTTGTAAGATAGAGATTTATGGGATATTGATGATCCAAATGAGGATTTTGATGAAAAGATGGAGTTTGAAAATAATGGGATTAGAGAAATGTTTTAGCGGTTTTTTATGTAAGTGGGATTTTGTTTTCTAATTGCTTTTTGACAAGTTTGTATGTTATCCTTTATTTTACAAAGTGGGTGAAAAATATGATTGGATGGACCCACTAGAACCACCTCAAGGAATGGTTAATGAACTAAAATTGATCAAATAATATTCATGGGCCTTTTCCTATAAATGTTTTCATGACTATAAAGTTTTTTAAATCATGATTATACATTACATGCCAAAGCATGTGGCCATAAGTTTTCATTGGAATTTTTAAAATGGGAATCATTGCAAATTTGTATTACTAATTATCGTAACCCTTTCAATCTAATAACATTCTTAAAGTTTGAACATTCATAAGTAAATTATACATGTTTAATTAAATACCTAATAAAAAATAAAGTAAAACACCATCTAAAGTAACTTTGAAAATTATATAATAAAAAAACCAAACATTATTTCAAAAGTGTTCCCAATGAAAAAGTTCAAGGAAAGTAACCATCATTACATTCCTAAAACTCTAAATGCAATGAATAGGAACATCCAAATTCAAAATATTTTTTACATTATTAAAGTTTCAAAGTATACACAATTTGGTAAATGTATTCAACATTTTTATTATTAAAACCTTTTTTTAAACGTTTCTTATATTTTTCCAAAGTTTGATGAATCCAAAAAAATGAAGGTGTGATGTTCCTAGTGGTACCACCCAATCATACTTTCACTCGAGCAACATAATTTGATTTATCTATTGTTGTTTGTAATGAGGTTTTCGTGCACCATTATTATTTGTGATTAAATTTTTGTAATATGTTTTTTTTTGTTTGGTTAGATTTCAAGAATTATTTTGTTATACAATGTGTACATCTCAATATTTTCTACAATTGGTTTGTTTTGCAACTTGCTACATAAATGGCATTGGTTTTGAGTCCAAGTAAAGTTGTAGTTGTCAATCCCAATAAGAAAAAGGCAACACCTCTAATTGTTGTCTTCATTACAAACATCCAACCAAAATTGTTGGGTGCTTGATTCAAGAGGGTTACATTCTAAATTGTTATGGTTATGATGTCAGAAGAAATGACATGGCTAATGAGTCTAAGTTTATGACTATTTATGACATTGGCACTTGGTTCAAGTTTTGTGAGTGCATTTTTTTTGCATTTGAGCATTAACACATAGGTGAGAATCACCAACTTTGGGGTGATGCACAAAAAGAAAATATTGAATGGGGAGATTGGTTGTGTTAATGGTCGGGCCAACAAACATTATTGAAAATATTGAACCATTCCCTATTTTGTTGGGAGTTGTTTCTACAAGTAATATCCAATATTATATTCATCAAGATGATTTCAAAGAATTAAAAACAATTGAAATGGCAACTATTGAAATCTATGATAGATCTATTGGAAATCTTTTATTATAATTGTGGCTAATGGTGTTGATGTTGAGGATTCTCATGATCCTTCATTTTTCCCCAATTTTTATCTACAATACATGCAATTGGTGCAAGTACATAACACAAGCAAACGGGCAATGCTCCTTGTAAAAAATATTAAGAACATTATTTATAATGAACAACACCTAGTTACAAACTACACAACTTTTGTGATGCCAACTCTTGATAACATAGTTGCAAAAAGGTTGAGTGAAGTACATATGGTGAGAATTGAAGGGAACAATTTCAACACCACTTTTGATATGTGTTCTTGGAAATTTATGTATAGTTGCAGTTTTATTCTTGATGCACATAATGTATGTTTGTTGAAACAATGTGTTGTTATGTAAGATTAAATATTTTTTGCAACTCAATTAGTCAAACAATTTTGGATGTTTGTATGATTTTTTTGTATTTTATCAAAGGTGAATAGTCTACATTTTTAACCTAAAGCATGATTGTAGGAATTTGCAAAGTTTTGGGTTGGGGTTAATGTCACCAAACTGGATTTTCAAGGTGCATAGATCATTGTTTTTTCAAGTTAGTCATTAAATCTAAAAATGGTTTTTGTAAAGTTGTTTTGGGTTTTTTTTATAGTTGTTGGGAATCATGGTGAATAAATTAAATTCCTTGTGTTGTTATTAACCCTTTGGAATTTGAAAAGGTTTGTACAATTTTTTTTGAATTTTGACATATTTGTGCAATTTTGTTTTGATAGAGATGAATAGACTACATTTTAAACCTCAAGCATGATTATCAGAATTTGCAAAGTTTTTAGTTGGGGAGGAGGTTACCAAAGTAGTTTTTCCAAGTGCATAAGTGAGTGTTCAATTGAGTATTTTTAACTCTGAAAATGATTTAACAATTTTCTAAAGTCGCATTGGAGTTTCTAGGTTAAAACATGATTAAATGTGCCAATATTTTTTTTTAATTGTAATTTTTCAATTGTCCTTAAAAATGTACTTAGTGGCAAGATAATGTAAAGACCTACTGGACTTTGAAACATAGAATCACAAATAACATTAGAATTTTACTTTTGTTTTATATTTGGGTATGATTGCATTTTATTTTGATTATATTTTGGATGTAATGATAAGTGTCCAAAGGAATAGTTCAACACATCACATGTTAGTATTATGAAACATTGATGCTTTAAAAACATGGAAAAAATCAATCTCTAAAACATCCATATATACATATACAAATTATGGTTGTGTGGTCTCATATTTATTTGGGATAATGCATTGAAATTCAAGTTTTTAAAATATTATCCATTGAAAGGAGTAAGGGAAATTGGGGGAAATTGGTTAAGTCCCCTTTTCCTCAAGGAAGTTGCTTGAGGATTACATGTTTTTCATCTATCCATTGTCCTTTGAAAAAAAAATTGAATTTTAACTCTCCTTTTCCCCAAGGAAGTTGCCCAATGAGTACATTTTTTCATATGTCCGTCATCCTTGGAAATAAAATAAAATGAGAAGTTGAAGAAAGAATCCATTAGACCTTTGGGCTAAAGAGGGTGATCCTAACCACTACATCACAATTTTTTTCTTAAAATAATGGTGCAAGAAAAGCACTTAAAATGTTCATCACAATTCAAGTACAAAAGAGAAAATTTGAAGTATAGTTTTCATGTTAGGCATTTGTCAAACATTTGGGTCAAGGCTAATTCCACATTCAATTGGTTACTCCTAGATAGTGCCTGCCACAAGTGTCAACCATCTAAGAGGATCTAACTTATTTACTTGAGGAGATAATAACAACATGGTCCTTATGTTTATTAATGGTAAGTACAAAGGGTGCATGTGAAATATTAATGGATTGAAGCACACATGATGAAAGTGCATCTCCTCAAATTCACTTCATGTACCAATTTTGTTAGGAGCTGGGTGGAAGAAAAAAAGTTGGTAGAGATGAGGTTATGTGTCTTTCCAACTTCCATACAATATGCTTCATGGCTCACATTTCAAATCATCGTTGTATTTTGATGTGAACTTTTTGTCCAATCGCAAGGTGATGGACTTTGGCCTCATAAATATGCGTCATAGCTCAGTTGGCTAAATTACATGCATGGTAAATCTCATTCATGAACATAATTTCCTCCTTTTGCACAACACAATTCATTTCTATTGAAATTTTCATTTAAAACATATGTTTCATTCATATTGTGGTTTCCAAGTTGAAGATCAGAATTTGATAGCCCAACATGTCACAAGTTCAAGACTAGTCAACTGAACTCCGCATTTCCCATTAGCCACAAAATCAGAGAATCTGCACAAAAACAAATCCACCTACATGCTGTAGATTGCATTTGCAAATCAAATTGCAATAGAGCCTCACAACATTTTTGGTCAGACCCAATTGCACATTTGACACCTGAAGAAAAAAACTGTGGGCCCTTCATTTATGATGTCTAGCAAAAACTCAGAGTCATTTCCTCTCCTTCCAACTTGCCTCAATCAGCAATTGCTCGAGAACATCGAGATTTTTTTGTGCAGGTCAAAATTCCTTTCCTTCCCTCCCAATCTCGCCTACAGATCCACACCTAGAGCCTGTAACTGAGACTCAACAAGCATATCCCAGTCTTTGTTGGCCTTCGGATTCGCT
>Ga0209208_10006248_pt1 | contig 16429 bp, 10 predicted proteins | sample S1TSphfallax_3_FD_187694 | JGI IMG/M metagenome (GOLD analysis project Ga0209208, IMG submission 187694) | Host-associated microbial communities from peat moss isolated from Minnesota, USA - S1T2_Fd - Sphagnum fallax MG (SPAdes) (version 2) | ecosystem: Host-associated > Plants > Peat moss >...
AGGATCTGTAAAACAGGCCAAGTCTTTATCTTTTTAGTGTAGGTTAATAATGCCCAGGGAGTGGGGAGTTCCTAAAGGCAGTGCCCCTTGGCTCTTGGAAAAAGCATGGGGGACTTACTTCCAGAATCCCCGCTGCATTACCCCTGTAAAAATCACCTTGGGCACACCAGCACCCACACTGGTACCATCGTAAAAACTAAAAACCCCAAAATCCATTTAAAATTGCTTCCAAATATTATAAATATCCGATGCTTAAACTAAACTAGAGTCAAAATTGAACATTTTTTGCCCTTAATATTATCATTGCTTTGAGGCCTCACTAAAAGAGGTGAAGGTCCCATTGTGGGTGCTGGTTCACCTTCGCCGTAAAAATTGAAGCAATGTTTTTAATTTAAAAAATCCATGATACCCAGATACCCAGTAGGTATCTGGAAGAAGAAGTTTTTTTTTTATTTTTTTTTAATAAATTTTTCCCCCATGATACCCCGCACTAAGTGTAAAAAGGAAATGACATGAGGCATTTCGAAAAAACAGAATGTCCCAAAGGATTTTGTGTTTTGTAAGTGTACCTCTAAATACACTAAGAAATTTCTTGGAGGTTTATAAGGGTGATGGAAGGGGGGGAACTTGAAACTTCTGACTCTCTCTCTCTCTCTCCCTCTCATCTTCATGTCGTGCTTTACTGGTTCGTACTTCATGTGAATGCTCTGGCCTCTGGACTTCTTGTGCATGCTCTGGATGCCTATGCCTAGCTATGAGCGGACTTCTGACACTGTGCTCACAGATTAGCAACTCCCACTGGAGTCAGACAGTGAGAGAGAATGACATACTCTTCAGTCTTTTATTTAGTTTGTCTTCTTCCTCGGTAGGTATTTCTTGTGCCTCTGCAATTATTTTAGTTGTTGATCTCTGGGTGTTTTTGCCTGTTGGTGGACTGTTTTCACGTGGGGTCAATTTGTTTTTGCTCTCTGGTGGGATGGCTTATGTTTGGGTGTTTGTGGACTCAAAGAATACAAATATTAGACTATAGTTAGAAAGTGAAAATTACAAGATGAATATTTACAGTGTTTTGGGTTTCTCCTTTTTAAGTAAATTGAGGGAGTGATAGTAAATTGTGAGCTGAAGGGTTTTTTTTTTTCCATTTCTTTTGATATTGAAAATTTTGTGAAGCAAAGTTTTCCCAAAAAAATAGAAAATTTAGAAAAAATTACAATAAAGAATGAAATTTCTCCAAATTTTTCTCTATTTTTTGGGGGTCAAATAAAACAACAAAATTTCTCCCAAAAAATCACTGATTGTGCAACTAAACAAGGAACATTAAACAAGTACCTATTCTAAGGTTCTGGCTCCACACGACCAAACATGGTACCCAGAACAAATAGGATAGCCATATAATGCAAAACTTGTTGAAAATGTACTGCTCATTTTGCTCTAGCCAACAACAGCAAGATCACACAGCACCTTATGATCTTCCGTTGGATTCCCAGGACTAGCCAAACCAGCGCCAACCTCACTTCTTATGAAGCATGTAAACGTGGGTCACAAAAGCAATGTTTGTTGATGGGCCCAAACTCCATGAGACTGCAGGAACCACTTTCACCAACTCAGACAATCCAATCTACAGGATTTTATGCAGCTGTGTTTGTTTGTGTCTATGACAAAAATATTAAAACTTTCTGTTCACAATCAATTTTTTGAAAACCCAAACAGAATTGGCAACCTTTCCAAAGTTCAAACTTTATCCATTTAGAAAAAGATCGAACTGAAAGGAAACATGTGGGAAAACAAGCCTTAAGGCTGGGCATGCACCACAGCCAGATCTAAGCAATCATGGGCTTGTGTGCATCTGCCTAACTTTTAAAATTCATTTGCAAATCCATAAGCATTTGCGGGGGTTAAGAATGCAAGTTATGCAAGTCCCAAAGGCATTTGTAACCCCTGAATGCATGCATATGGATTTGCCAATGAACCCTGAAGGAGGTTACCTTTTGTGCCCAAGGGGCAGTGATTTTTTTTCTTTCAATTTTCTTATGTTGCATTATTGGCTAGCATCCCAAGAAGGATTTAGCATTAAATGGCAACAGCTTTTTTAAACCTGTTTAAATATTTTTAAAATTTTGGTTTTAAATAATGCTACCAAAGTAAAATCAGAGTCCAAATGTCATGAAATTCAAAATTTGGTGAACTTTTTCAGAAAAACAGGATTATTGCAACAGAACATTTATTTGCAATAAATACTTTTATTTTTCACATGGTGGAAAAAAAATTGCACCCAAAACTAAACACTGCCCAAGGGATTAAATGACAATTATGGGTGCAGGTTTCATATGAGTTTTTCTAGCAGATGTACACATTCCTCCTGAAAGAATTTGTGTGTTTTTCTAAAAAGCTCACAATAGTCTCCAGGAGCCAAGACTGGGGTTCCAGTCACATGAACCTCAGCCAGTGTTCTTGACCATTCTACATAAGACCCAACAGGATTTCCACTTGGAGAATGTACTGGTCACCAGCAATTTGAAGGTGAATAATGAATGGACAAGCATGATAGGCTTAAATTTAGGTACCTAAAGAAAAAACGTAATAACCTCCAGGGATTTCCACAGTGTATTTGGAGGGTGCATTACCATATGGAATTCCTGCTCCAGTTTGGAGTGGGAGATTTCATGGAGGCCCAACATAAGGTTCCTTGGTCGAATGTGGGGAAGGCACTGAGCTACAGTGCAATACAAAATATGAAAAAATCTAAAGTCGACTTGGGGTTTCCAACAGGTGAAGTCTGTTTGCTTTCATTTTTCAAAACCATGGTGTGAGTTGTGATGTCTTCTGTGTTGAACTTATCGTCTCCTCTGCTTGTTCGATATCTTCAGTGTGTTTTTTTTCGCTTACAAATCTTTTCCCCAGTGTGTCAGCTGTGGTGGCAGCAAAGTGCAGCCAAGAATTTGTTGGCTCAAAAAATTTGTCCATTCTCAATTCCTCAACTGCAACCACATGGTGCAGTACCTCAAGGTTCATATTTTTTTGATCTCCTTTGTGTTCTTTCAGTTCCTTCTGGCCAACTTTGGGGAATGGGTTGGGTGTCTATATCTGGTTTACATCTCACCCACACCGTTGGCAGCTGCCCCAACCAGTGAACAAGCTTCTTCTCAATTTGTTGTTGTTTGGATTCCAAGGAAAATTGGCCAAGAAGTTCCATCAAATCACTGCATGCTTTGCCAAGACACATGTAGCAGTGACTCTGTTTCTTTTTTCTTTTCTCTTTTATGTCATGACAAATTTTGGCCATTTCATGAAAAACCAGTTTTTAAAGAGAATATTCTGTCACAAAATCCCTAAAGTAATCACCAAAAAAAGAATTTTAAAACAAAAGAAATCAATAAAAGTTATCACAATTGCGTACAATATGAAAGCATACTTAAGATTTTTCTACTTCCATATTTTGAATATTGCCAAATTTGGCTGAATATACTGATGGATGATCGTCACTTGAGCAAGGTCACTTGAGCAAGATCACACAATTGGAAGGAAAACACACACACACACACACAAACTCTCTCTCTCTCTCTCTCTCTCTCTCTCACTTGTAGTCATAACTTAAATCAGGTTGTGCTTTTCACTCTTGTGGTTTGGTTTGTGAGAAGTACCTACCAATTACTTCCCACCTTTTTATTTATCTTGACAGATTGAATTACTTATGTGGGTTCAGTGGCCCAGCTAGGCACCTATTCAGTAGACAATTGGAAAATAAGTTAGCTGCACTTGGGAAACACCAGTGTGTGTCAGAAAAAACAGCCATTCTCTTTGCTGAATCCATGCACAAAAAGAGTGTGAGATCACCTTCAGTAGGAAATCTGTAACAGTCAGTTGTACAGCTTATTTGGAGAACATGCAGGGGAGGGGGTACCCATACTTGACAACTTCAACAGTAACTGTCCCTTGTTAGCAGCAAGGTACTGGGTTTGATTTTATGGTAATTAGCATTGTTGGGTTGGGTAAATCTGTTACCCTCATATATATATATATATATATATATATCTACCCTACTCAAATAATAAATGTTTTTACTTACCCTTTTAATTACCCAACCCAGTTAGTAAAATAGTTGCAGATTTATTATGTCTTTATTTTGCTCAACTAGTAATACAGGTGAGATGTACCCTTACCTGTTGGGGGAGGGTAATTGTTTTGGTATTTTTGGTTTTCCAAGAGCATTTGATGGCTTACTATTATTCTTACCCTATGCTCTTGGGACCCCTAAACCTTACTACTGTTTTCCATTAGAAAAATGCTTTGAATATATTTTTAATTCTATTGATTGAATGAACTCCGTTTTATTCATTTTTTGATAGGATATTTGAAGTTTCATGTTTGCAATGCCAATTGCATACTTGTCTCTTTTCACTTTGAAATGTGCCATACTTGTGTCAATTTTTCGCCCTACATTTACTTTGCAGATAGGGTAAATGTTCATTATTTATTTTTCCCTTACTTTGATTGATGATTTTTCAGAACCTTCATAGCCTTACCTATACCCCATTTGGAATTTTTAATAGTTTATTTCCCTTTATGTTTCATCAAGGACATTTGTATCTTGCAACACTTAATTTGAACTTACAAAAATTTGAAACAATTGAATTTATTTCCACAATCCAAAGTATCCAATATTTGTACTTTCAAGGACTCAAACTAACTTCAACAACATAATTGCATGTTAGTAGCCAAGCCAATTTGGGTGGCACCTCTTCATTTTATTTATTATTTCCTCTTATAAAATGTAATCAACAATGAACACAAGTTGAAATCAAATAAACAATTGTAAGTGAGAACATAAAGTTAAAAGTAATTTGTTTTTTTCATTTTTGGAATCAAATATCCAACCATACAAGAGTGTACATATTCATACCCATGTGGAGAGGTAGTTTAGACTAAACAAGTTGAACAAAAAATCAACTACATAAGTTGAAAATAGATGAATTTTGGTTGCAAAATCAAAATTACATTTGCAATATGACTAAGTTGTTGGATGCTTAATAATAGCGGCATCAACAAAGAGTTTACTACCAAGTTGCAAAGCACACATTAGCAAAACACACTATAAATTTGACCTCATCAAACACATTTGCTTTTATTAGTGTCATTTAACACACTATTAAATAGTAATGGACTTTCATGGTCTTATAATGTGGTGCTACTTAATACATTTTGGAGGCTGTCTAGGGTGGATAACATGCTTCATTTATCACAAAACAAACAATTATGAAATAATTTTCATCATCAGTTAGTTGCAACACCATGAAGATATACACTTCGGAGCACACAAATTGTCTTTATTTCTCATCAATTGTTTCTTGTCATCAATATCCAACAACACAACCTCCTTACCTATCTCATACTAGAACCCTCCAACAATGCACATATATTGAACATTAGCAATGTAAAGACCTAAACATCTTTCAATTTAGCCCAATGTTAACACACAAATGAAAAACCATTAATCACAATACATAATTATAACAAACCCCATTTTCAAATTTTAAAAAGTCAAAACTTAATGAAATTTTGTGCACATTTTATAGACAGAGGATGTGAATATGTAACGTGCCAAGGCAGTCTCTATTTTGAAATGTGTTGTTGAAGTAGGTGAGGGCTCTTCTAAATTAGGCATCCTTTCAAGAGGTCCTCCCCTTTCTTTATTTGATATGCTTCTCGTGACAAGAGAGGTTTCAAGAACTTGATGTTCCCTAGTGGTTTGCCCTCTTTGGTGTTTTTTTTGTCTTCTTGGGCATAGGTCTTTCTATTTTGATCCTTGTATTCCCCATTTTTTGGGTGCTTTGATTTTTTTATGATTGGTAGGGTTTCATCAATTGCAATTGACACATAGTTGAATTTCAACTCAAGGTGTCATTTCCAAAGAAACTTGAAAATAAATCTTACATGTGTGATAAAATATGTTATACATTAAAATTATTATTGGTTATAATGTGATCACTTGATAAGTCAATATTAAATTGCATTTTCATTTAAGCAATGAAGTTATACTCCAATATAAAATATTAATCCCCACTACATTTTATTATTCATAAGGTGGATGCACTCCATAGTTTAACAGAAACAAAATGTCTTTGCCCCACACGTAGTGGGTTCACAATGTTTAACATGAATAAAATCCTTTTCAAATGAAAACACCATAGTAGAAATCAATTCCATAATGTTCCCAATTTTTTCTCATCATAGCTATTTTTGTATATTACCAATAATGTTATTTGTTCATTTTGTGTCCAAAATCTTATTAAAATATGAAATGAAAACTCTAGTAGCATAACTATAAAGTTTTTCTCCTATGTTGATGTTATAATGTTATGAGAATGAAGGGGCAAATAAGGAACAAATTAAAAACAATTATCCCATGTTTAATGAACAAAGAAAAAAAGAAATTTAAAAGAGAAACAATTGAATGACCCACCTTATAGCAATGACTTGTATGCATCAAATGTGATGAAATTAAATTCATCTTCTCCTAATTATTGTGATCAATTGAATGGAGGTCAAATATTTAAACAAAAAGCATGTCGAAAAACACATTGAACCAAGAAGCAATAACAAAGCTTGAAGAATAGACTTTATTATTAAAAAAAAACTTTACAACAATATAAAGGAAAATAATCGTTTGGTTGCACATGGAAAGAGTGAATGCACAAGGAACATGGATTCAATTATGCCACCTATCCACTATGAATGGCCCTAATTGAGATCTATCGATTAATTTTCAATTATGTAGATTCACACGGTCACGATTGGTTATCAATTCAAATATTGTAATTCAAAGTTTGAATTTCCCACCAACACACTCCTATTAATATGGTACTTCATTCATCCAATTTGGAAGCCACATCTTCAAAAACAAATGAAGATTGTGAAAGCAATTGAACATTTGACTTACCTGATAGTAGTAATATTTACCTAATGATATGCATAAATTTTTTTTTTCTCACATTCCAAGAAGTATGAATTGGAGATGGCATCCAACCTATGCATGCCATGCCTCTACTAAGTGAGTGGATTCAAAAAGGCAATGTGGGACTACCAACATATGGGAGCACATTCCATGACCTAGATGTTGCATTGTTTATTCCATGAAACATTAGAGCCTCCATGGATTTTTGTTTATGGGAACCATTTTTGAGTTCATGTTGCATCATCCAATAGGACTATTAAATATGAAAGTGATGTGGCTTCAATCTATAGCCAAATAATAACATAGATGGAAAAGTCTTAGGACATTGTAATATGTTGGGGTTTTGAAAAAAATAATACATTTACATCATGGCATGATCTCCACTCTAGTAATGTTATTATGATGTGAATGGGTTTAAAATGGCTTACATAATTAATGTCTCCCAAGATACAAGTGTGATGATGCAAAATTTCCAATGACTAATTTTCACCACATTTTACTCAAAGCAACAAGAAGTTTGTTTTCCTTTCATAGGTTCAACAAGTATCCCATTCCAATGATAAACTCAAATCCAAGGTGGAAAATTATCTTAGACATGGAAACTCAAAGTAGGCACATATTTCTTAACACATACAATGGACATTAGCACAAATAAACTTATAAATTTGCTAATGCATCAAAATGAACTATTAGAAACCAACATGATTACATTAATAAAAGGATAGGGTTCATTTTTAATCTTTTTGATTTCTCCATTAAAAAAAAATTGAATGATTTTTTTTGCAATTTGTTGGTAAATTCACCTAAAGATGTCTTCAAACATCACATATTCTGTTTTGATCATTGTTTAGATTTATGAATTTTCAAAAAGTGTGCAAATTTGTGTTTCATTTTTAAAAATGATTATCATTTCAAATCACATCAAAATATGCTAACTATTTTAGGCTTTAATTTCTTGTATCATAAGCTAAGACTTTGTTTTATATGTCATGCAAACAAAATACATGAGCTCATATGATTACTTTAGAAAAGTATTGCATGTCTTTTTTACCAAAAAACTTTTTCATACAAATGAATTTTGGAACACTATTTTTTGTAATTTTTATAATAAATGCTTATACTTGTCCTAATACATGACATGTTTTTTTATTCATCATTTTTGAATAAATATGATTTTTTGAAAGTGTCTTGATTCCTTGTAGATTTAATGTTCCACTTATAAAAATGATAACAATTTCAAATCATAATCAAATATTCATTCTTTACATTCTTGTGTTTTCTTTTAATCTACAATTATTTTTAACATATCATGTACATTATACCACATTTCTATGTGGTAAAGGACTTTCAAAGTTCTAAAATTTTGGATTAATTTTGAAAAGTTATTTAAATTTTTAATTTCTTTTAAAATTTCACATATTTTAAGGTATGAATGTTTTTTCAATGTGGCTAATAGGTTTTTATCCTCTTAATTTTTTTCCCATCAAATGTGTTTTATTATATGAATCCTTTTGATAGTCCTTAGCAAAATTGACTCCTATCTGACACCACAGGTGTTCACTTTCCAAGGTCCTAAATCAAAACTTAAACTTAAGATTTCATCAAATGGATTTTTTGTTTGCATTCCTTGACATCCATATGAATGAAAAAACATTAACTTGTTATGATTGACATGGATTTGAATGGTAAAACATAAATATGTATTTAATTTTGATTATTTTTCTTTGTGATATGGCACCCTTGCTTGTTGGATTGTGACTACACCCATACATTACACCCCTTTTACATGTGATAAAGGACTTTTGAGATTTTCAAATTTGGTAACATACTTTGAATTTTTTTAGTTCCACAACTTCTTAATTTAGAATTTTTTTTCAATGTGGCTAGTAAATAACTATCATTCAATTTTTTATAATAAAAAATTCTTTATCATAAAAGTCTTTAATATAGTCCTTTGCAAATTGATTGAGGGTTCAAAAATGGTAAATTGGACCAAAAAGTATGTCCACTTAAATCCAAATTTTAAATATGGGAGTTTTTCAACATAAACATAAGAAAGTAGGTTCAAATTTTGTTTAAAGTTTCATTATGGAAGCCTCCATGCTTCCATTTAGTTTTAATTATTTGAATACAAAATTTGAAATAAATTAATACAATAAAAATAACTAACAAGTAAGAATGAAACTAACAGGTTAATATTATGTTCATTTTTACTTTTACATTAAACATTAATATATTTTGATTTTACTATGAAAATTTCAAAATCCACTATTATATTTTACATGTTGTTGGTTTAAAAATAAAATAGATCCAATATTTGATTTACTTGTGCTTGAATTTTAATTTACTTTACAAGTTGTCACATCTGTTTGAATTTTGATGAATTTATAAAAACCTACTTTAAACATATGGCTTTTAAATATAGTTGTAGTGAAATCAAAAAAATCATATAATTTAACATTAAAGTAAATTATATTTTTGAATTCAATATACCAAAGCCTACTTGATGGCCACTTTCCATTTATGCTACAAGGTAATTCTCTAGTTTACTTTACCATGTTTTCGCCCTTGTAGCTGATGTAGTTATTGTTCAAGTTCAAAAGTCCTTTACTAAAATTGAAACCCTAAATTAAATTATATTAACTTTTGAATTGTATTTTTCAATGTTCACATTATTTCATTCAACACAATTTGGAATGATTGCCATAACTTTAAAATGTCCAAAAAAAATCTATTTTAAATTGTAATTCTTAATGAATCCCAACACCTTTTTTATCTTTTAAAAGCTCATTTCGACCCATATGTACCACATGTGCCACACCAAATGCACCAATAGTCCCAAATAGTGCAATACCCTTTTTTTAAAAAGAGTGATTATCATTCAATGGATGAATGCACCTTAAAAATGAACCAAGAAACTAAGTAGTCCCACCTTAAAAGGTAGAATTTAATTAGCAACCTCAATTTGAAGGCATGTGATCTATGTGTTGAATAATTTCAGTTATGGAATATATTACAATTTTAACTTTTTCCATGTGTATATGTGTGTAATTCACTTGTATACATGATTCTAAGTTAATTACATCCCAGTTGCATAACAAAGTCACAATTAAACAGTATGAAATTTGAACTTTGTGGTTAATATGTACATGCACATATATACCAAAACAAGTGTGCCAAACCTAACAAAAATTACTTGTCATCTTGCATCCAATCAATGAACAAGGTCCACCAACATGGTCAACCATTTGATTTTGACTATGCCATGTGTTATCATAAATGTGTGATGTGAGCAATGGGACATGTCATGCCCAACATGATACCAACATTAAGTCAAATGATTCACTATAGTGAAACCATAACATAATTAATACAATAATTCAAAATAATTAAACTAATTAATTTTATTCAAAAAAATAATAGTGTTGCCTAAAACTAGTCAAAGGATTAAGACTCCCATTGTAGTCAACCTTTTTACTTGGTTGCTTGATGTGGTGACTTGATGTGGAATTTTTCAAAAATAATTAAAATTAAATTTTAAAAAATTCTTGACAATTACAATTGGGTTGATTTTTAAAAATCCCTTTTGTTTCTTGAAATCAATTTTGTTTTGACATGTAACCTTCGGCTTGCAAAATTGAGTGAACAATGAATTGGTCCACTAGTCCCTGGTGAAATACAAATTTACCAAGTCATACTTGTTAGCTAATTAATTAGGTAGCATGAAAATTGATTAAATTAAAATTATTTAATATTTAATATTATTGATAATTTCATGATTTTTTAACCTATGAATTATTAACACGTGTCATTATTTATGTTCGTTTAAAAACCTAGCCTAAATACATAAGCCATATAATCAACTTAAGTAGACACCTACTTTAGGGAATTACATAAGAAAATATTCGATCAACTTGCCACTGTTGACCATAAACACACCATTTGTGAGGTTTTATCCTTTGACTTTTAAAATGGAGGCAAACATCCTTACCATAAAATCATCACACTTATTGTGATAGTATGTTACTTTGCATTCTATTTATCAAATACTTCATTTTAAACATTACAAAAACATAAACTTTGAAAATTCATATTTTATTGAAATTTTGTCCATATGAAATGATTGAAGTTTAATTTTTTTTAAAATTTCAATAATGTGCATAATCACATTTATTTCCTTATGAAAATGTAAAATTATGATTTTTTAAAAAATATCATTATTCAAAAACATTTCAACAACCATTATTTTGAAAAAAAAAATTAATAAATGGATAAGATTTTTGTTAATAAAATAATGTTACCTATGTTAAGCTAATTTGAACTATTCTAGGGTTACTTTTCATTATTTTAAATTATTTCACCCTACATTATTTAAAGCTACTTATGAATATTTTTGGCTAATTTTAGTTATTTCACCATAGGTTATTTTCGGTTAATCTAAGTTATTTTTGGATATTTCATATTAATTTTGAATATTTTAAATTATTTCACCTTAAGCTATTTTAGATTATTGTAAGTTATTTTAAGTTATTCTATGTTGTTTTTTTGTTATTGTAAGTTATTTCACTTTAGGTTATTTGCGACTATTATATGTTATTTTTTATTATTTCAAGTTCTTTCATTTTAGGTTATTTTTTACTATGTGAGGTTATTATAGGTTATTTTTGGCTATTGAAGGTTATTTCACCTTATGTTATTATTGGTTATTATACACTATATTACCATAGCTTAGTTGTGGTTATTTTATTGGTGGTTATTGGTGGCTCTTTTATTAGTGGTTATTAATGGCTAATGATAACTATTGTAGTGGCGGCTATTAATGGGTATTATATTTATGGATATTGGTGGTTATTCTATTATTGATTATTCTATTGTTGATTAATAGTTGTTATTCTATTGGTGGCTATTGGTGATTATTATATTAGTGGCTCTTGTTGGCTATTTTATTATAGACCATTAGTGGTTATATTATCAATGACTATTGATGATTATTTTATTTTTAGTTATTAGTGGCTATTGGTGGATTGGCTATTATTGGATATTTCAAACTATTATTGACTATTTTTTATTGTTTTACCTTAGATCATTATATTTTATATTTTATTTATTATATTTTTTTATTTAAGATAAAAAAACCTATAATAAGCTAGTTGAGATTCCTTAAAGGAAAATAACATATAATAGTTTAGGGCATAATAATTTATAATAACCTATAATAACTTATAATAACTTAAGGTATAAGTTAGAATAATTAAGGTAGTTTAAATTAATATAGGGTATATCATAAAGTAGCATATGGTATTTAAAACAACATAAAAATAAACCTATTTACTACAATAAATTATAATACTAAATTATGTCAACTAGTATTCAAACATGATGTTTACATAATGATATTATAACGAAATAACTTTAACCAGGGTGAAATAATTAAAGTACAATGAAGTTATTTCACTTTTAAACTCCCATAATGACTTAGGCTAGTGAACTACACCCCATTTTTATAGTAGTGAATCCTTGGTCTTTATTTTTGATGAAGGATAAGGGAATTAAATGATTCCATTTAATTAAAATGGAACAATGGGACAAAGTGTGGAAGTTAAAAAGAGGCACTCCTATATTCCCTTTTCATGGAAGGTGGGTTTTTTTATATATTCCCTTGAAACATATTGGTCTCAATGGAATATATTTACATAGGCTTCATTAATGTTTAAAATGTGAAATCTTTTTGCCAAGTAAAACAAAACAAGGCATTTAAATAATAGACATGATACTACTTGAATGAAAACATGGTAAAATAAACACAAAAAGTGCATGTTGCATTGCAAAAATTGAGGTCTTGGATTAGTATGCATCAAATTTCAATTTGTTGAATTATGGACAAAAAATTGAATTGAATTTTATTATTGTAGGTATTAATTATGGTTTAATGGGTAGTTTAAATTGTTGTATTTTATTTTGGTTGTTATGAAAAATTTAAATTACAAGTACTAGGAATTCTTTGAAATGAAAGAAGGAACTATTGGCTTATTATATTCAATTTTAATGTGTTGGATGTTTTTTAAAAATTTCATGTCTATGAAATGTGCTTGCATTATTAAAATTGTGCCCAAAACCGCTATAAACATAATGAATTGGGAAATATTTCTTATTCATATTTTCATAAATTTAAATCTAATGAGGAAAATCATTTTGAAATGTTTTGATGCATAAGGCACAATGGATTCAAAAATATAATGTTGATAAACTTTGTTTTAAATGAGGCTTACATGTATGTTAAAAATCTTACAAAGTTTTTTTTGGTTTACATTTTTAAAAACAAGAGAAAAAGTAGAAATTGGTTGCCTATTTTATCATGCTTTCACATGTGAAAGTTCCATGTATAGGGTTGGTTATGTAGTCAAAGCACCAATGTTTTCATGTTTGTAATGAAGATTGTTTTAAGGAAAAAAGGTCATACAAACATTTTTTAAACTTTAAAATTGTTTTCATGGGGCTAACCATTTCAAGTGTTTATTACTCTTTCAAGCATAATAGTGGAAGGTCTGATTTTGCAATTAAATAATGAAAACAATGAGTGTCCCATTGCTTGAAAATCATTTTTAAACCACAATTTTGCATAAATATGTATTAAACATTAAACAAAATGTTCTAGAAACCAATATTATCATCAAGAAGTGATTGAACAATAAATTCACCATTCTTAAATTGATCACCAAGCTCACAAATATCTATTTTTGAAACTCAACTTTACTAGAAGGATTGCAAGATTGATTTCATTATTACAAACACACAAATTTGCCCTCATGGATTAGTTTTGGAAGAAAAAAATTCTAACATTAATGCATTGTCTCATCCATATACCATTTCTAGGGATTAATTTTGCATTTAAGATGGCAAAAATTTATTAAAAACAACATTGAAAGAAGACATCTCAATAATTTTCTTTCAATTTAATGGAACACTTTGCAAAACAAATTATAACCCAAAAAAATCACAAAAAAGGCATAATTGGCCAAAACTATTTAATATGCTTGGAAAATTGTGAGTTTTATTGTTTATGTCCAATGGTTCATGCTCCATTGTCCAATCCTAAGAGGATTTCGCCAAATTATGCTACGGTAGGACAATGAAAAAAAAATTATAATCATATTGTTATTTGATGATGTGCAAAAGTGGACATTCTATAGCCAAAACCTTATTTTTTTGACAATTATTTTCAAAAACGTTAAAAAAAAACCTATGTAGGGGTTGCAACCTTAGGTTTTTTTGGGGTGCATCTTGGTCAAATTTCACACCCCAAAAAAAGTTATGACCAATAGGTTCGTTATAATGGCAATGAATAACCTCATCAAAAGTCAAATTGTTAAAAATGCCAAGAACAAACAAAAGGAGGCATGACTCACAAATAATATAATTGTGACAAGGTTTGAGATAACTTTCATGATAGTTTTAGACAATGCGTTATAATTATAAGTCACTATGGGATAATTCATGAACATCACTTAATAATGCCATACTAGTAGAAGTGAAGTTAATTCCTACATAATTATTCCATAATATTCTAACAAAAAAATTGCCCTTCACATGCATACATTCATGATGTTTGCCTAAGTTTTTAGCACACTTAACTTTGCCATTCATTAAAACACCAATTTCATGGTTATTTCATATAACCAAAATTTGCACTTCAGAATACATTGTAAAAAACTCCAGAAAAAAAAATTACAATTCATTTCATCATATTCTGATACTATAACAAATTCACACAATAATCTAACATAGAAACCATTTGTAAAAGTCTATACTTCTTTATTTTATTGAAAAATAAATTAGAGTTACAACAGAATTCCATGTTTTGTTGAAAATGAAATCAAAACAACAAATAAAATCTATGGTATATCCAAAATAGAATATGTGGTTTTCTATTACAAAATATTTATAGCTCTTTTTACTCTTCCCAAAACTATGTGTTTAAAAATCCCCTTCCTTTTTTCAATAACTCTTTTTTTAAGGTAGTCCTAAGTCACATCATCATGGTTGCAAAAACAACAAGAATTCAAAATTCAAATTAACAATGTTCCATGATCAATCTTTATCCAAATACCTTGTTCATTCAAACCATGTACTCATCCTACACCCTTAACACATACAAACGAACATAAATAGTTTTGTGGAATGCATAAACAAGTTTATGCAACATAATCATAAGCAAATAAGAAATGATGTTGGTATATGACTGCACATTCAAATCATTATTAGCTCCATTCCTTCTTGCTTTGCATATGGATTAAAGTTTATACTACCCATTGAAGATGAAATAACAACTTTTTCATAATTGGAATGAAGGATTCTAGAAGCAAAAGGTGGATATAATTAACATAACTAGAAGAAAAACATTTTCTTGTTTGACAAAATATAAAGGTGACCAAAAGATGTCAAGAGCAAGTTTCCAACAAGGTAAAGTTAACAAATCCATAAGTATTAAATGATTAATTTATAAATGGATAATTGTTAATTAATTTTCAAGGTAAAAAAACAACATGCGTGAATTGAAATCAAGAAAGTTGATTTCATATTTGCTAATTATATTAAATTATATGTTGGAAGGTGTTAAGTAGTGTAGCATTTCATACAATATTGATATATATATTGAAATATTAATGTGTGATACTTTCATAGACTTAAAGGTAATACATTGATGATGAATGATAAATGTACGTCATGCATAGATGAAGAATACAACTAATTGTCCATTTTTTTCAAAGTTTTTAGAAGGTTGTGAAGGGATTAATCTTCATGCTTTCATTATGATTTATATAATGAACTTGTAATGCAATAAATCAAACTAAATGTTCAAGAGGTTCAAATCAATGTTAGTCCTAGTATTAGCTCTTTTTTCTTTTAGGCTTAAAAAAAGGTAAATATGAAGTTAGTATTAGTATGGGGGTTGAAAGCACATTACAATGAACCCTTTTCGGGCACTTTTGGGTCCAATATTATAGTAAATATAATACAATTGTTCCAAAAGTGTGGTGCATTTAATTTTGGGTATCAATTAAATTTTTTGGGCCATGCAATCATTATTTTTACAAAACTAATGTTATGTAATTTGTTTTTAAAAATAACAATAAATTTCAATATAAACATAGTGTATATTTATACATTGGTATAATGTCTCATTTTGATTGCACTAATTTTAAATGTTCATTAGTCATTAAAATAATCAATTTTACTAGAATTTAAAATATGGCCCGTCTAACTATATTGCTTGTTTTCTTCCGTGTGAATGTGATTACTTGTCAAAAAAATTAATTATCACACATTTATCACATCTTTGCTAAAAAAAATAATTTTTTGGAATGAAAATTTTGAAATTAATCACATGGTATTCAAACATGGTTCAAACTATGTGAAATGACATGATTCAAAAGACCTTCAACTTTCATAGAGATTTAAAGTTTTTTTTTTTTTTTT
>Ga0209208_10006249_pt1 | contig 16426 bp, 14 predicted proteins | sample S1TSphfallax_3_FD_187694 | JGI IMG/M metagenome (GOLD analysis project Ga0209208, IMG submission 187694) | Host-associated microbial communities from peat moss isolated from Minnesota, USA - S1T2_Fd - Sphagnum fallax MG (SPAdes) (version 2) | ecosystem: Host-associated > Plants > Peat moss >...
GAACAAGAGGAATTTGATGGGAACTGTTTCGGAACTTGATGAGAATTCAACTCCCCGCCCCTTGGGGGGCATGTTGGCATCACCCAATTGACTCGAATCACATGCTTTTTAGGGACAAGCTACTAGGATAGGTGCTGCCCATGTATGAAATCTTATATATAAAAGCAACAGTGGTGCTGTCTGTCTGTGTGGGCAGTGCCTGGAAGATTTTTCCAATCACTGCCCGTTCCCTGTGGAGTTTCCCCATATGTAATTTCCCCATATGTAACTGACTCCAGAGAAAAAAAAATCAGGGGCAATCTGATTTTTTGAGGCAAAAGATTTGGTAGACCAGAAAAAAAATATTTAGGCCTTGGACAGCCCATAATCATTTTTATTTTTTTTTGTATTGACCAAGACTACCTTTTTTTTTTTTAGCTATTGTCCGTCCCGATTAAAGGGATGGATGAAATGTCCGTCCAGTTTGATGACGGGACGAATTTTGGGGAAGACCAGAAAAAAAAAAATTTAGGCCTTGGGCAGCCCAAAATCAATTTTATTTTATTTTATTTTATTTTTATTTTTTTGTATTGACCAAGACTACCTTTTTTTTCTTTTAGATACTGTCCGTCCCAATTAAGGGGATGGATGAAATGTCCATCCGGCTTGATGACGGAACGAATTTTGGGGAAGCTTTTTTTCTTTTAGCTACTGTCCGTCCCGATTAAGGGGATGGATGAAACCAAGTTTAAAGAAACCGGGGGACTTCATAGTGGCCGAAGGTCACGGGCACCCACTAGTTTTTTTTAAAACAAATTGCCTCGGGCAAAGAGAGAAAATTAGATAGACTGGCTAAGAAGCTGGGCAAACTATGTGCACATTTGTTCTGCCTGCCTGCCTGCCTGCCTCCCTCCCTTTCTGCCAGCGGATTTCAACGAGCAGGCAGGCAGGCAGGCAGAACCCCCCAGGGTCTTCACAATCAAGTGCGCGCCCCAAGATGGGTTTAAACCCAAGGTGGGGTTCAAACCCAAGATCTGTTACCACTTGATGGGAACCGTGACTCACCCAGGCTCCCATTACCAACCGGGTTTGTCGCATTCCAACGTGGAACTGGATTCTTGTGGGCCCATTCCATAGTATCACATCCATTCTGTTCTGTTCTGTTCTAGTAGGTTTAGGGTTTAGGGTTTAGGGTGCATGTGCAGGTCCTTGTAACAAGCCTACCAATCTCAATTTTCATCATAAGTTCTGTCATGAGATCTGACACCCCCACCCCACCCCCCAAATCCCATAAGGATGGATTTAGACCCTAGTGACTTCCACTGACAAACCCTAAAACTTGACCAAATCTGTGAAAGTTGTCATTGCAAATGAAGGGAGAATTCCCTCACCCATCTACCCACTTACTCATCTACCCACCTTGTGCCCACTATACAACCCACCCACCTACCTACCTACCTACCCACCTACCCACCTACTCAATAGGTGCAAAGCGACATCTTAGGCTTTATCCATCATGAAGCACAAGATGAACATTATCATGAACCTATTATACATGCACATATATCATGATGAGGGATAGGAGGGGGGAAGAGTTCTCATGCCTACCCCTTAAGAGTGAAAGGCATCTTACACCTAAGAAGAGGCATAAGGGGATATTCATATATATAAGGTCCCCCTCCAAATTCATTAGGACACAAATAGTTAAGCAAAGATTAACCGTGATTTAAGGTTACATTACATTCAAAGTCATATGTCTACATATGTTCAAGACCATGGATAAGAAGAAACTATGAATTGAAGTTTGTGGATGTTAGGGTTCTTCACAAATGAGTGTTTCCATCCAAGTTTATTACTTTTCAAAATTTTGAAGAAACCAAATTGAATAAGATTTTTTTAAGGATGAAGTTTCATAGAGTTGGGGATTTGGTGGATAGTGAGTAGAATATAGTTATGTGTTTCGTAAATTTTCCATTGTGCTAAAATTGTCAAAACCAAATATTAAAGTTGGGGCAAACAAAATGTATATGGTTCAATGTTTAATCAAAGTCTAAATGAAATATAAAGACCAATGTTTTGTAGTTATTTGATTTTTCTATGAATTATAATTTTGAATTTCAAAATTCATATATTAAAAAATACCTTTATGTTTTGTTGTTTTTTGTTATTTGAAGGGAGCTATATAGTTTTAGGTTTTTGGAATAAAAATTTTGTCAAATTTTTATGAGGTTGATTATCTCCTAAAACCAAAATATGTAATTATATATATTTAATTTTTAGTCTAAAGGACCTTGACATGTAAAAGAAAGATGACAATTATAAAATGATTTTTCAAATTTGATTTATGAAGTGTAAATTGCACTTGCAATTTATGTACACCTTTCTTTTGCAAGTCAAATTGTTGTAAGCAATTGTGTAACAATAACACATTTCCATCTATTGCACAATCCTATTTCATTAGACACATATCATCAACACATTCAAACAATAAGCATAAACAATAAGCCAAAAAAATTGCATAAACATTTTTGTTCTTTCATGTTTTACATATATTGAAAGAAAAAAAAGTAAAAAGAGACACATATTTGAATTCAACTAGCATTTGATGCCTTCACTTGCTTTTATGTCAACATGTGTTTTTAAAGATTTGTAAGGAACTCTTGAATATTATGTTGGTTATATATTCCTTACCTTTTCACTATATATATCCAAAAGCTCCCTACAAACCTTCAAAAGCACATGTTGTGACCAATTTGTTGTATAGTTTTTTTATTTTTCAAAGAATTGTCGTTTTCAAGTAGATGAAAATAATAATAATACATAAAATCAATTGGTTTTGAGTTTCTTAAAATCTTGTTTCCAAAGAACCGGTGAATTTCAAAAAATAAAAAAATAAATTTGTGAGAATTAACAAGTTTTGGGGATTTGAAAATCCAAACATTGATTTTTTGGGGTTGGTTTTTAAATATAAATTTGATCGGTTCCTTTATTTGGTTTTCATTTAAATCCATTGACCCATTAATTATGATGATTATTAAACTAATTTTTTCATCTAGTTTTTTTAATAAAAAATACAAAGGTTTTAACAAAGAACCAAACCTTATTTTTTAACTTATCCTTCAACCAAAGGCAATTTAATCAAAAAATCCACAATTGTAAGTTAAAGGCAAACATCACAACCCCACAACTTACTCTTGTTGAAATCAACCATAGGAAAATTAGCCATGCAAAAATAAATACTAGTTGAGGGATCCATGAAGTTTTATGAAACTTCATGAACCAAAATACATCAAGCAAGTTCCAAAAACTTGGTCTATGGAGGATGAGGAACATCTAAACTCTAAACAAACGATTTTCAAATAGGGAAATCACAAAGGTTCAAGAATACTTCCTATTCAATATCACCCTTAAACCCTGCATCAAGCTTTTCTACCAAATTTGATTATGTCATACATGCACCTACAAGGTCACCTACAACATCAAAATGTTTAAAACACTTGATCCTTGGATCATTGGGTCAATTTTTGTTCACAAAAATTATTTATTCTAGGTGGTCAATTTGTAACCAACACTTCCAAAATGTAATGAAAATTCAAACAATGGAAAAAATCCTCTCCATTTTGAATTGGCTTGTTGGAATTCCAAGAACTTGTTGAACCAACAAACCCATTGTTGGAAACTTGTGCCCTTCCTTGCACCGCTAAGACAATGCACATTTGCAATTGTCCATATTGGTTATGACAAAATCCATCAAGCTTTTGTGGCATAAATGTAGTCAAAGCTTTTGCACTAGTTTTCGTGGTTTGAAAAAAATCTTCACACTAGGAATTTGAGCTCTTCATGTGAACCTATTCACCAAACACATATGGCCCATCAATATCTTATAACATTGAATCAACAAAAACAACAACAAACCAACATCATATTGAACAACCAATGCAGATGTTTTGTTATGACCTATGTAATTGGTCACTAATTGTAGACTTTTGAACCTTAGATTGAACATCAAAACCAACATATTGTGACCCCTCTTCTTTTGAAACCCATCCAAAAAGGACATGAAAGGTTGAAGAACTTCCAAAACTTTGGGCTTCATATGAACCATGAGTTCATCTAACTATACATCAAAAACATTTGCCTTTAAATCACCCATATTGTTAGGCACAATTGCATCAACAACCTTATCATGAAACTCCCATGTCTTGGTGAAGAAAAAATGCAATGTGTTCCTAAGAAACCAATATTCATGGCTTTGATTTAACACGTAGCCAATTGCAATGAATGACAATGTTTTTACCATTGTTTCACATGTAACTGATGTTCTTGGAGATGGAACATGGTTTTGTAGTGCAAATTATTTATTAACTATAGTTTAATGCAATCACATTTTGATAAATCAACACATGATTTGTAAACTTGTAATCAATCATGGCAATAAATCACAACATCAAAATAAAACAATCATGAATGGGAGATGGATTTTCAAGAATTGCAATGACATGCCAAATTTCTAAACATCAAAACCCACAACCTAAAAAGAATTCCCAAGAGTTGCAAACTTTTTAGAAATTGCCAAAACATTTTTAAATTGCTACATAATAATCCTTAAGGCGTAAAAGGAAAATTTGAAAGTTATATGAACTTCAAGAGTTCAAAATAATTGAAACCAACCACCATATAGCTCAAATTATCAAAAATTAAGTGTCTCAAATTCAGCCATTGAATAAATCATAAATAACACAATAACCCCCGTAATAAAAATTTGTTTTGGCCGAATATGTTGTTACAAAACCATGGAAAGATTTAAATTTTAGCCACTATGATAAGTTATACATGAGGTCATGTTTATAGGTACAAATGAAAGCCCTAAAACAACAATAATATTATCAACAGCAGCATGAACAACAAGCAGCACAACTTTTGCAAATGAAATTATAGTTATAGTAGCAAAATCATGCACTAAAGGTCCAACAACTTACCTCTTCATTAGGGTGTTCAATTTGTGGGGGCTCAAACCAAAATCCACACTTGCCTTTTCCCATGCTTGCCTCCCCTAGTTGAATTTCTTTGGCCATGTGATACCATTTTGGATGTCAACATGGGCAAATTTAATTGATGCATAATGTAATCCACGAACCACCTTTTCATCTAAAGTGGCATATTAACATACGTTTGATAGCGCATGCCCACAAAAAGAACCATCATATGGCTTAGTTGTGCCAAAATCACCACATGACATCACTGATTTGAAAGCTTGAACACAAGTTGGCAAATTGGAACCCTCATCCTTGATGTAGGCCAAAATCTTGTGTGGTTGAAAACTTGTCAAAGATTTATTTGAGCTCCACAACCATGGTAGCACCACGCATATCATGGGTTTTAAACAACCCACCAATGATGTGTTTCAACTCTTGTTGGTAGAGAGAAAATTCACAACCATTACAAAAATGTCATGGCCCCCTTTTGACATCCAAAGGTCAAAAATGCATGTGGCAATTAGGCATTTTGCCAAGGTAGGTTGCACATACTTTGTTAAGGTCTTGTTAACCAATGTAAGAAGAATGTCATCAATGAAAGCTTTTTTGGATGGGAAGTTCACCCTTAGGCGCAACCAAAAAATCAATCTTTACAACCAAATAAATTTGATTTACCTTAATGGAAAAAAACCTTTAATGAAAAAAACATTATGTCTTCCAAGAATTTTTTTTGGGTTTCATGATTTTGTGAGAACATGTTTGAATAGGAAAAAAAAACTAGAGATTGAACTTGGGCTTATATTTTGTCATTTAGTTTTTAGTTCTTGATCTAAAATAACTTGGGGATGAATGTGTAAAACTTCTCTAAACTTCTTAAGTAAAGAAGCATGCTCTTGCTCCACATGTCTCATCATGGTTGATGTGCCATGAACCTTGTTATAAACAATGAAGCCTTTACAACTTCTTATGCACAAGGTTAAAATTTCAAGGCCCATTGTCTCGTTATAGCAAACAATGCATGGCATACATTGGCTTCACTTCAAGTCAACTTCTTGGTTGTTATTTACCTTGAAAAATGCCCATGTAAGTGACGTCCTTTGATGATGTTTCCATGCGATTAGTTACATCTTCAAATTATTGAACAACACTACCTTCGTTAGTGCATTATTAGTGCTAGTGCTAAACAAACCTTCTTGTTTTACTCCCATATTGATAATGTTAATACTACTACCATAAGTTGCAAACTGCCTATAAACACATAGCACGTTAGAGAAATTAACATTAATGCTAACATGAACAAAAGAATCCATAGTATAAAATTAAAAAAAAAGAGGGGTGAGATTGGTAAGTTGTTGAGAGTGATCAAAAGAACTTTTGTGATGAAATAACACTAAGAAAAAATGACACAATGACATGTAATAAACAACAAAAACCATTAACTTTTCATTTTTGAAATCCAAAACAAGAAACATAAATTACAAGTTACAATAGAAGAGAACATACATGAGATAAAAACCAATGATAGTAGAGAGCATAAAGTAGAGGTTGAATGAGGGGAAAAAAAAAATCACTTTCATCCATATCTGCGCAAATCATTTTGAATAAAACTGTCAAAGTAGAAACAAAAGTGGCAACATCCTTTTATCGTTCCAAGGTTTCATTCAAGGAGAAAAATTGCATTGAGATTTCTCGATTGCCAAGATGGAAGCTTGAACTCAATGATTGCAAACTACTAACCCAAATCTTCACAACAAAAACATGAGGTTTTCTAACTTCGTTTTGGGTTTCAATAAAAAAAATTGAAGGTAAATCCCATTAGTGTTTGGTTACAAACAAAGAACCTTGAGTATTTAAATCACAAATGCATCAGGTTTCTAGCAAAAAACCTCATCAACTTTTTGGACCCAGGTTGGAGGCAAAGTTGAAGTTTAAAAGGTTTAAATGTCAAATTAGAAATGGAGGCGAGTTTTTCTTTTTAACAATTTCTAGGTTGCAGACAAAGTTGGGGGGTTTCACAAATTTAGATTCGAAGATAAAACCACATACCCAATCTAAAAACTAGTAAAAAACTAGGTGTGTTTTGAAGAATTGCACAACACTAGTTTTGACCTACGTCTTGGTTATATGTTCCCTACCTTTTTATTTTATATTTTATTGGTTTTTTTTGTGTTGGGAAAGTCCTTAATGCATTTATTAGTTTGTTGTTCAAATGGTATTCAAAATTGTTTTAATTGAATTGTATTTTGTTTTGGTGTTTATTCTCAAATAGGGCATGTGCACAAACAATTTAATTTGGGGTTCTTGTATGTTGTTTTTTTTGTTCACCCATGGATTAATTTCCAAACATTTGTTTATATTCGTTTTATGCATGAAGCTTCAAATTCACAATCACATCACTATTGTTAAATGTTGCCTTGGACCCTTATTATTAAACAAAAAATTGCAGAGAATCAATTTTAAATATGTGTTTTCCAAAATGTTACCTTGCAAATTTTTGTTGTCTTATGCCCTTATTTATGAACACTTAATTTCCCAAATGTGTTTTGCATTTTAAATATTTTAGAACACAAGATTCATGGCTAAACATTAGGTCATGAATGTATTATTTTAATCTTAATCGACATAGGACAAAATTAGCACTAGTGTGCAAATTTTCTAAATTAATTGTTTGATCATTAGACTTTGATCAGTGATGGGTTATTCTAAACATGGAACAATTGTGCAAAGCCTAAGTTTATAATAATTATGTAATGCCATTCATTTATATTCAAATATTTTTTAAAAAATTGTTAAACAAACTTCTATGATTATTGTATTAGTTTGTTATGGGAATCAAAATTATATCACAAGGTTTAAGTAAATGATGAAACCTTGCCAAATTTTGTAGAAAGAAAACACCCGAGAAAAGGAGAGGAAATGAAAAAAGGGCCAAGGATTGAAGTCCAAGCAAGCAAGCAAACAACCATTCGGTCGAGAATTAGGGTTAGGGTTTGGCGCACAAGAGACGGTATAGTCTCGAGAATTAGGGTTCGGTGTGCAAGAGAAGCTATGCGCTCGCTCGCCTGCTGTGGTGTTGCGTTGCTCCTTTTGTGCAGCGCAATCGGAGGGGACATCTTTGGCTTTCCAGCAGCACAATAAGCGGATGAGGAACGAAGGCGAGTGATGCTCTGAGAGGGATTTTTTCTCATGTGAGAACTTATGTTTTAAATTCTGCAGGGAAATCCGTCGCAGATGCATCCGAAATTTGTTTGATGTAGGAGGTGGATGGAGCTCCTTTTTAGTAGTTTGCAGAGCTGACTGAAAGGCTGTGTATAGAGGCAAGGGATAAAGAGTTGAAGAAGCTGGAGGCGGCATAGAAGAAAGCAGAGGCTACAAAAGTTGCAGCAGCAGCAGCAGCTCCGTCCTCAAAGAAGTCGGACCAGAAAGCAAAGAAAGCAGCAGCTGCATCAAGCGATGGTCTAGTAGACCCCTTCACACCTGCAGGAGATAAAAAGCTGTTAGCTCCAGAGATGGCCAAACCTTACAATCCCAAGTCTGTTGGAGCCCTTACCTTGGGGCCCACTAAGTCCAAATTCAATCTCCATTTTCAAAGCTATTTCAGCACATGTTCGTTTGATAGACCATCATCATCTGTGGCTATCCGTTTTCTTAATCCTGGAAGAAAAAGTGTCTCACTCGCAGGACATATTGGTCAGATGGCGGTGAATGCGTCGGTACAACACTCTGTGCGTTCGTGGGGTTGACCATGCCATTATTGCATCTCAGCTGAAAACTCACTACATTCTACTGTATGGCTTATGATGGGCACAACTCAAAAAGGTCCAGTCAGTTCAAAATAAGGCAGATGTTCCGAATTGAACCATTTCAGGTTTAATCATGGTAGTGTGGAATCAGGTAGTAGTTGAGAAGAAACTATGAAGGAGCAGAAAAAGACTAGGCATGACCTGGGACGAGATCAGTTGTAGCTGAGGTACTTGATAATCCTCCATTGTTTTTTCTGATCATCTTTTGTCGTTGCTGATTCTCACACTATTGGTCTTCCCATTTGTTGTACAGGCTTTGCAATTGTTTTTTTTGTTGTTGTAAGGGTTTGAATTATGGATGTATGTGAGTTAAGACCTGTGGATATTCTGTTTTCTCTGCAGATTACTCCAGCACATGCATGACTTAAGATGATTTCAAGGTCAGAATGCAACACAATCTAGAGTTCATGAATATTTTCACAGATAATGGGAAATTCAACAGTAATGGTGGCAAGGAGTACAAGGGCATGAAACACTTCGATGCTCATGTGGCTGTTGAAATGGGCTTTGGAGCAGAAGGTGTCTAAGGTCCATTCAATTTTGAGTCAGTGATCTGCACAGATTTGTCAGATTCTAAACAGGGGTCTATTTTGAGTTGTTGAGTGTAGCACATCTTTTTCAGGGCATATATGAATGTGACTGATGCCGTCCTTTGCTTCTTGGTTATAGGTTAGACTTTTTTGCTAAAATCCACAGTGCTGTTACATTCCTTAGAAGCCTCCAGCTGATCATACGACAGGAGCATGTTATGCAAAAAAGAGTTTGCAGTTTTTTTAGTCTGAACTCAGAAGAGGGCTTGCCAAAATGCAATGACCTTCCTTTGTTCTCTTTTGAGCAACATAGTACAGGAATATCATTGGGTTGTAGCCCATGATGGAAGTGAAGATTGGAAAAGGAGAGTTTTCCAGGAAAGTAGCTCAAAATCAACCAGGAACCTGATGTGCTGGACACCTGGTTCTCATTGGGTTTGTTCACTGTTTGCAGTAATTGGGTGGCCTGACAAGACTCCTGATGTACATGCATTTTATCCAACATCACTTCTGGGGACTGTACATATTATTTTGTTCTTTTGGGTGGCCCATATGGTCATGTTGCGGATGAAACTCACAGGGGAATGAATAACCTTTCAAGGAGGTACTTCTGAATGCTGATGTAACATGCTAGAGCTTTAATGCCTCTCTCATCAGAATGCATTCCTGCAGGTATAATCATTATGTCTAGATGGTTTGGTGCATTCATTCTTGATCTGTATGATGGTTATTTTGTACCCTGGTAAACAAATTGAGCAGATATTCAGGCAATCCTCTTCTAGAAAATACATACTAGACCTTGCTTTCAATTTGTACAAAACCTGGGATTTTGTGGTGGCAGGTATTTTTGCATGCAATGGTGACAGATGCTCATGGGTGCAAGATGTCAAAGTTTCTGTGGAAATGTTATAGAGCCATTGTAAGTGATGAATGGGGTTATTCTACAGGATCTTCATAAGCACATTGAGCATGGGAACCTTGATGCCCCGTGAAATTGAAAAGGCCAAGGCTGGTCAAGTGGCAGATTTCCCAAATGGGATAGCAGAGTGTGGGGCAGATGCCTTGCACTTTGCTCTTGTAGTGTATACTGCCCAGGTATTCTTTGTCACTGATGTCACTGATACTGGTCAGCTGGATTTGAGTTGGCCTCAGTGCCTATCTGACTTTGTTGCATGTGTAATTGGAAATCAAACCACATTTTGTGAAATTGTGCATAGTTGTAACTGCTTTTGTGTTTCAGGTCACTGCACCCACCTCCAGTCTTTCTCAGGGAACAAAGTAGATCTTTGTACAAGTAGGGGTATGTTCAGGTTCAACAATGCCCATACTACTACCCTCTATGTAGGCCTCTCTATACCTTATGCTTAGATGCTCACTTGTACAGGAGCAAGCTAAATGAAATGAGCCCTGTTAGTTGTGATGTGGGATATTTCAGATGGTGAATATAAATCTCAATATCCTGTGGGTTCTGGTATATTGTCAGTGGTGGAACAAGCTCTGGAATTCAATTCGTTTTGTAATGATGTATCTTCAGGCAAGTTTCAAGCCTTCAACCATGGATGTGGCATCGCTCCTGCTGAGCTGCAAGTGGATTCTTTCAGTCCTCAATATGTCTGTTGATAGAACTGTCAAGGGACTGGAAAATTATGAGTTCTCAGAATGTACTGCAGCTTTACATTCATGGTGGCTTTATCAGCTTTGTGATGCTTTCATTGAACTTGTAAAACCAGCTATGTTTGGGGAAGATGAGGAATTAAAGAAGAATGCACAAGATAGTTTGTAGGTGTGTCTTGACATTGGTTTGCGGTTGTTGTGGCCTGTTGTTGCGGCCTTTTATGCCATTTTTAATGGAGGAGTTGTGGCAGCAGTTTCCTCAGAAGCCAGGGGTTGGGAAGGCTAAGTCATCAATTATGTTAGCTGTTACCCAGCTTTCATCCCAGTTAGTTTGCTTCCCTGCCCATTCTGTTTCCATTTTGTAGTTATTGTTACATTTCCAAGTTTCATAAGGTGTCTGCTAGAATGTTCTGATTGGACGTTGCAGATTTTGTTTGAAGTTCTATCTTCTGTTAGACTTTCATGTACAGAAGTGCTGAAGCAAAAGATGAAAGCTAGGCTACCAATTTCAGAAATGGCCTTTCTACCTGTGAGGTGGTAGAGCTGGTAGACAAGGTCACTTCTGAAATTGTTACTCCAGCTTTGTCATCTTCTGTAAAGGTGTGCAATCACTTTTATATACACCCAAACTGCCCAGTTCAGTTCTTGATTTCCTTTTGACAATTGTCTTCACAGTTCCTTTCACACAATAGAAATCCCTCAGTTTTGCTTGATGTCTGAAACAGATGTTTCAAGGGGACAATGAGCCACCACTTGGTTGTGCAGTCTTGGGTTGTGTATGAGAATGTGTCAGGCCAATCTTCTTTTATGAAATATGGTGAATGCCAGCATTGATATATTAAGGCTTCAAAAGAAGCAAGTTGATCTTGTTGGGTACGTGGTATTCTGCAATCTGTCACAATCATGCAGGACCTGAAAGAAGAAGACTCTCATTTACTGTTGTCTAGCCACAGTCAATTTCCAAGGGCTTGTAATTGATATTTGAGTACATTCCAGTTACAGGGTGATTTAACATTTTAGAATCATGATCCAGGGAGGTTAACACTAGTTTACAGACCTAGGCAGATTTGATGCTTTGTCAGCTCAACTGCCCCCTTTGCATATGTCCTCTTGTAGTGACATTATTCTGCACTCCAATTTCAAAACACCGAGTGCAGCTTCTGTAAGCTACACTGATCTAAAACTGCAAAAACAAGAAATTGGGTATTGATGCAATTGAGCTGGAGAGATGATTTTAAACTTTCCAATGCTACAAAGTTGATGAAATCATTACAACAAAATTTAAAAGACACGATGTTCACATCAAAATGGTGATAAGGACTTATTGAGGTGTTGGTTTTAAGCTACACAATAAATATGTTACATTTTGAAACTAAAGTTCATGTGTAGGAATGATGGTGGGAAGCTAGGGTCTATGTAGATGTTTAAGAGGTTATACATGTTAAGGAATTTTGGATTTTGGTCTTAAAAAAATGATGTTTGAAACATGTCAAAGGAAGCATTGCATTTAGGGGGCACCTTCTTTCTAGATGAAAATCCTTCTTAAAAAATAGGTGGGATTTACTATTACTAAGGAGTGAAAAGGACCTTAATCGAATGCATCCTTGTACATGTAAAGCCCTCCCATGCATGAATAGTAGGTGTGCGATCCATTTAATCTTACCTTGTCATGATACATATGTTTAAGCTTGTGAGTTGTGACAATGTTTGCGTCATGTTTTGTGGTAGGTAAGACCCAATAGTGAAGGACAATTTCAAAATATAAGGCCAAACTTTGCTATCACTTTGTCTTAAGCCTTTTATTTTTGCCTCACCTTGGGGATTTAACTTACATAAAACATTGGGGGTGATGTGGATGAAGGGGTTTAAGGTGAACTAGCACCCATAGTGGTTCACTTCCTTGAATGATTTTTTTAATGGTCAAAGTAAACCCAAAAAATGTTAGCTTTGCATTCAAGGACCTTGATTTAGTGAATACATGGGATATTTATAATGTTAACAACAATTTATATGAATTTTGGGATTTTAAATTTTTACCATGGTGATGGTGTGGGTGTTGGTTTACCCCGAGGTAATGAAGGGACCCCAAAGATGAACGGGAAGAGATGGCCCACCCACACCCCCTATTTTGGGCCTCTACCAATGTGTATCATATTCAACAAAAAGTTAATTGTTTTCCCAATCTCATCCATAAATGAATTATGATATGAACCTTTTGCCCCCACCACCAAACATACAATTCAAATGACCTGCACATGTATCAAAATTTAATTAAACACATATAAGTTAAAGTTTAGGGTGACATATTATGTCAAATTCTTAATGACATTCTATGACATAATTTTCTATTGATGAATGTACATTTGTAATAGTGACCAAAATGTTTCTTGAATTTTTTACCATGCCTACCAATGCACCTTGAAGTTCACATAAAACCATCACCCCATCACTCTTGTAACAAAATATGGACCTTGGTAACCACAAAAACAACAACAACAAACAAGCTTAACATAATTTTGTGAAAAAAACACAACAAAGTCAATGAATTTAGCACAAAAATATGCAAACAATAGACATTTCATTAAGATGTTCCCATATACAAAAAACTCTTCAAAATCATGAGCTTAACATGATGGTCCTACTAAATTCACAAAATCATTGCTCAATGTTTCTTGTGATTACTAATGGTTTGGTTGAGGACATGAGGAAGATAATTGTTGTTTTGTTAAGGTGATGCAACATTCATGTGTTGGGTGTCATGTTAAAAGCTTTGATTTACATTGGAATGGAAGTAAAAGTTTATGAGGGCTCTATTGGTTCCAAACAAAGTGTTTGGGCACAATGAAAGTTGTGCATGAAGTTTTAAAAGCTTTTTTCAATGTCTTAAAAAGAAATATTCACACTACTAAAAAATGTGTGGACTTGAACCACTATAGCGAACCACCTAATTCAACTTTGGGTGGTTTTCACATGACACAAACCATTCATGATTTTGTTGAATGAGCAAATCCTACTAGAAATTTTAAGAATTTTATACCCAAAATGTTTTTAGGCATGGTTGAAAATTTTCCAATTCACCTTTTCAAACCCTTGGGTAGTTTTTCCTAATGGTCATTGTAAGCATTGTGCACAAGGTTAACTGCCTTACAAGGTAGGTAGGTAGGTAGGTAGGTAGGTAGGCACCATGTAATTTAAATGTCACATGTTTGTATTTAAATTTGTACCCATAAGATAATATGCAGAAACAAATATCAAATAAGTATAGGTAGAAATATACCTAAGTTAAACTAAATATATTTAGGTTGTGTTTCATTAACCTAATCTATTAAGTATGACCTAATTAGATTCAGTTAAGTTATACCTAAGCTAATGTAATCAATCTATACATAGGCTAAGTATATGATAGCCTACGTACCAAGGCTAGGCACAAGTATATGATTTCTTATGTATTTACCTAGGTACATAATGATTTATATTTATTTTAAGGTAGGTTAGGCCTATTTAAGTATACATATCTAGCCTAGGTATAATTAGTTTATATGTATATAGCCTTTATATATGTACCCTATACATAATTAGTCCTACATATAAGCTACACTACCTAAATACCCTACCTTGCCTTGCCTATACCTTACATATACCCTAGCCCTACATATAAATTGTACACTATGTAAATACCTTAATTTACATATGTAGGTTATGTGAATATTTTAAATGCCCTACCTTACATACATATGTTAAATGACTTATTTTTAATTTATGTATTATTTATTGTAATTTACAACTCCCATTATTTACCTAGGTATAATTAACTAACAACACCTAGGATAAGTTAAATACCTACATCATACCTACAATAATTGATTAGTTGGTTACTTAATTATTTACCTAAAATACGCTAATTAGTGTGTAATTAAGTAATTATATATTAAATATTTAAAATAAAATTTTAATAATATAAAATGAATTAGGTCAAATTTGTAAAGAATTACTTACATATGTTTGTAATCACTAATCAACAATATAGTTCATTATAATGATGTTGTTATTTTATGTAATTTAAATATTTATAATATGGTTGTAATTATTTATTACTACTATATAACTAGATATTAACTATTACTAATTAACATACTTTTTATTTACCTCTTTATCTATCTATTTAATTTATTCACGTGCATTCCATAATTAGTTAGAGACAATGTTTTATGAATTAAAAAACTCTAATGTTGTATGGATATGAAAATGTTTTTCTTTCCCAAAAGATTGTCTCATATTGTTTGTCATTCTTTCAAGTTACAAACAATGTAAATGGAAATACTCCAAACATTAAAACCATAAAAAATATTCAAAAAATTAGGGCCATTTGGGATGAACCAATTCAAATGGTTCAACATTAAAAGTCAAATTCAAAATAAAATTGGATTTTTTTACTAAGTGTAGGATTAATCTAGGTGGTCTACATCTAGGCCTAGTCTAATTGCTTAGATTTAAGTGCAACCTAGGAAAAGATATAACCTAAGTTCCTAAGGTAGGCCTAGGTTGCTTAAGATTAGGCTAGGCTCATAGACCTAGGCCTAGTTGCTTAAGCTTTAAATTTTACGTTCTTAAACTTAAGCTTAGATGCTTAAGCTTAAACTTTAAGTTCATGGACCTAAACCTAGGTACCTAGTTTTAATCCTAGCTTAAGTTTTAACCTAAGTTTCAATTGCAACTAAGGCTCTTGACTTTTGTTAGAACGGTGGCAACCATGTCAACTATTGCTTTTGCTTTGTGTTCTTAGCACGAGCTCATGAGTTTTCTTCTCTTTGCGATTATCTTTTGCAAGCGTCATCCCCACTCAATCTTTTGAGAAAAATTGTGCTATCTATATAGACTTTACCTCCAAGACATACACTTCACAACTACCATCCATATCCCCTTCTAGAAATTGTGACTATAAGGCAACTTCTTTGCGCTTTGTAGGTGTTGTCACAATCTTCTTCTTGTCCTCATGTAAATCCTCTCACTTTACTAAGGAACATTTCTCAAAATCAACAATCAATGGATAAAATAGAATACAAAACGTTCTTTGTGTGTTTTTTTCTTGTCAAGTTCAAGTGTGCCTTTGCAAGGGCACCCTTCTTGTGAGGTTCCCCCAATTCATTGAGTGCAACAACAACAAACTCATAAACAACCACAAATGTGCTCACATCATGCTTTGATATTACACCCCATTTTGTTGCTAAACTTGTAGCATTTCTAATTCCTTAAGAAATTAGATCTCATATATAGGTAGGTAGATAGATAGGTAGGTAGGAAAATAGGTAACTATTAGGTAAGTAGATGGTTTATACATAGGTAAAAGCGGTTTATACTACCTACCTACTAACAACTTACTTGTGAGTTGTTAGTAGGTAGGTAGGTAGGAAAATAGGTAACTATTAGGTAAGTAGATGGTTTATACATAGGTAAAAGCGGTTTATACTACCTACCTACTAACAACTTACTTGTGAGTTGTTAGTAGGTAGGTAGGTAGGAAAAT
>Ga0209208_10006250_pt1 | contig 16424 bp, 13 predicted proteins | sample S1TSphfallax_3_FD_187694 | JGI IMG/M metagenome (GOLD analysis project Ga0209208, IMG submission 187694) | Host-associated microbial communities from peat moss isolated from Minnesota, USA - S1T2_Fd - Sphagnum fallax MG (SPAdes) (version 2) | ecosystem: Host-associated > Plants > Peat moss >...
TTAGAGATAAAAATGATTTTTTTTAAAAATATTAATCTTCATCATTCATTATGATTGTTAATGATGATCTAAATTGTGACATGTGGCACAATTTTAAAATTTCCACGTGGCATATTAATTATATTTTGAAATATATATATATATATATCTATTTTAATAACTTGGTAGGTCGTACATAACCATAGGTAGGTAGGTTGGTAGATTTCAAGACCTACCTACCTACCTACCTACCTAGGTAGAAAAATAGGACCTATTTACTTACATAGGTAGGTATGTAGGTACGAAAGCAAAAAACTAAATGACCTAAAGAATAGCCATGAAATTTTATTTTTTATTTTATGTTTTGCCTTTAGGTTAAGTTTTTTTGAACTCATCCCAAAATGGCACTTGTATTTTAATGTGAGAATATGAGAGAACAAACCTTTTTTATATAGTTTGTAACATGGGATATGAAAACAAAACATATGGGTTAAATCTTTTAGTTGTTCATTAATTGCAAATTAAGTTGCAATTGAGTTGCAATTATAACATTTAAGCACATAAGGCAAGCCAGATCCAAGGGGAGGGTTCCAAACAAAACTTGAATTCCTCTTATTAGTACCTATGGGCCATTAAATTCATCAAAAGCAAAATAGAAATAAAAAAGGTTTGGCCCCCCAAAGTAGAAGGGGTTATAAACTAAGAAAAACAAACCATTGAATGCTACAAAGGTCAGTTCCTGAACACCTAAGGAAATCCTTTCATGTTGTTCTATTGCTATTAGAATTCAAAGATGATTTGTAAAACTTCAAATGCTATTATTATAACACTTTAAATCATTTTAAATGAATAAGAAATAAGAAATAAGAAAGTTATGAGGTTTGAAAGTATGAGGGGTCCAAAGAGGGAAAAAAAAGGAAAAAACTGTGATTTGTAAATTGGAAAGCTTATTTCTCTTCTTGTTATTTTTCATTATTCCTTATCCTTTACACTTAAAAGATGATTTCTAAAGTTTTAGGTAACACTCCCATAACATTTTAAATCACTCAAAATGAAACACATATGATGAACATATGCAATATTAATGAACATGTATTTTTATTAAATTATAAATAGTTGTATTATAGTTATAACATAGTTGTTGTTTTAATGACACATTTACAACAATTTTAAAATAGTTGCCACATGCAACTATAATACAACTAACTGATTTTTTGACATAACAATTTATTTACTAATACACTATATTTCTAAAGGGATAGTTGCACACTAGTTGTAATACCCAAGAGATAGTTGCACAATTGTCATATATGAATTGCTTTTTGAATTTTACTTGCAGAGTAGTGTGGTTTGACAGACTTGATTTTTCATAATGTCCATTAATGAGGATCACCAACATTCATTGTCATCAAATGACAACTATCCTAGGTGGGCTATAACATTTTCACAAAAGTGCTACTACAAATGGCAACCTAGGAAATGCCTAGATTTAGATGTGATAATTTAGTTATTTTATTTTTAAAAAGGTCTTTATTTCTCATTAGTTACAACAATAAATAATTATTGATAACAATGATCATGTTGATGTAATGCCTTTAGAAGTGTATTAGGGGTATGTCTAAAGGTAATATATCAAGGGGTGTCAGTTGGATGTTATTAATAAATAGGTATGAAGGTGACTATGTTAAGTAGGTAAGGTAGTTACCTTGGTTAAGCAAATAATTGAATTAAACAATGTAGTAAGCTAGTTAACTAACAAGCCTAGGCCTCATTACTAATGACACATCCCTAGGTCAAATGGCATCAAAATACACAACTTGTCAATTCTAGATTTATAACAAAATACAACCTTAGGCCTATTTGAGGGTTGTTTAAACTAACTAGGATATGTATGGGCATACCTTAAATTTTCTTATGCTATTTAGGGGTTTCCTAGGGGATGATTAGATCGACTAGGGTATGTACCTAGGGACCTACATAACGGTTGCTTAGGTTACCTAGTGTATCTAAAGCCTACTTGGGTTTTCTAGGGGCTACATGATCATAACTCATGAGGTACCTAGGGCACCAAAGGTACTTAAAGGTTGCATAGGGTACCTAGGTACATAAGGGCTATCTAAGGACCTAAGGAACTACCTAGGAGCTGCCTAAGCTATTTAAGGTATTTTTTAGGGGTTACCTAAAGGTTGGTTGCCTAAGCTACTTCAAATACTTGGGGTATCTAAACTACTTAAAATATTTAATGGTTTACCTAGGGTATTTGGGCAACAACAATCCATTGATTTCAAGCAATCTTTTTCAAATATTATATATTTTTCAACATGATATGAACTTTGTAAAATATCATTGTTTTTAATGACAAAAAAAGTCCATAAGGATAACATATAATTGACATGGTGTGAAATCTTTCAATTTTTTTGTCATTAATATGTTAAGTCATTAAATTTTGGTCCTAAATAATTATAATCAATGATTGAACCATTTTGAAGTACATTTTTAATAAATTGTACAATCCTTAATGTTCATTTTAAATGTTCGTCACTTTTTTAAATGTATGTTATATGCATAAAAAATACCTATATTGTATAGATACTCAAATTAATAACCTCAAATTAAGTCCCTAAATTGAGAATCATAATATTTAAAAGTATATTTGCCCATTTGAATCATAGTCACATTTCAAAATATGCCATTTTTAAGATAATTCATTTTGGTCCACTCAAGCTTGCATTGGCCCAAAGGACATATTAAGGGGTTATTTAGGGGTTGCCTAAGGCTTGTGATGTAGGCTACCTAAGGATTGTCTCGATTACCTAAAGTATTTAGGGGTCTATGTAGGGGTTTCCTAGGGGTTGTTAAGGTACCTAGGATTACCAAGGGGCTAACTAGGCTACTTAAAGGAATATTTAAAGGTTTCCTAGGCTATTTAACAGTTACCTAAGTTATATTGACTACCTAAGGGTTACTTAGGTGTTGTCTAAATTAACTATGGTGTTTTAGTGGCCTACTTAAGGGTTGCCTAAACTAATTAAGGTACTTATGGGCCTACCTAGGGGGCTATGTAAACTACCTAGGTTACCTAAGGGCTTCTTAGGGGTTACCTAAACTAATTTGGGTAACTAGTGGCCTACCTAAGGGTTGTTTAAATTACTTACGATACCTAGGGCTTTCCTAGGGTACCTAGGAAACCTTGGGGCATATCTAGCCGTGAATTACATGAACTACATACATTGCGTGCACTAGTTTGTCATTAACATATGTACATTTATAACTATGATATATAGTCATAATTCAAGTGGAACAAGATGCCACATGTTTAATGACTTATGAACCAATTTACTAGTTGCAAAAATAATTAAATTCTCATCTATATTGTTGAAGGGCACCAATTGTGGATGATATGTTTTCCATCTTCATTTTGATCCAAACCAATGATAGTTGCAAGTCATAATCACATCTATAATTTAAAACCATTTTGTAATTAAATATGCACCTACAAGTCATTTTTACCATGTATGTGATGAAGGACAATTGAAACACTAGTTGTAAAAATGGTTGATTTGGACATGTCACAAACACAATGTGGGTTGGCATGGACATGATTTCTTGTAGTGTCATTTCAAACAAATAGACTTAAACCACATTAATCATTGTACTTGCAATTTAAGGGAATTAAAAACATGGTTTTCTGATACAGTGCAATTTTCCAAACTTGTACAAAAATATTTGAAACTATTACATAATTTTGTGTATTTAACATTTTTATATTTAAAACATTGACATACATATCATGAAAATTTGAAATCAACATAATGAATAAAAAATACTTAAGAACATTTTAAAAATAGGTGTAACCTTTGTTTTTGTAGTGTGAAAAGATTCATACCTAGATATTTTGGGCAAATGTTTAATGTAAACCTTAACATATGATATAAGAACATCTTAATGAATTTTAATGATTTTTTAGAATAATTTTAAAAAACATTTCAAAGATATTCTTCAAAAAAAGAAGCGGCTTAAAAGGGCAAGTGTGGTTCATGATTGAATGTTTGCATCCAATAGTGTCAAGGGAACAATTGTGAAAAGTAGGTTAGGGAAGGTAGGTGGCTTATGTCTAACTTATATGCTAACCTATTAGTTATAGGCAACAACTATTAGCCTAGCCTACCTACTAGCTATAGATAATAATAGCCTATCCTAACCTACCTACTAGCTATAGATAATAATAGCCTATCCTAACCTACCTTTTATTAACTAGTTTAGATTAACAATCATTACATATAGTTAGTAAATTACATTAGCATAAACTTGATATTATTACCTACATACCTAGTTTATTAACTAAGCTACATAGGTTTTAATTTGGTAGGTAAGTGATAAGGCTAAGTTTAGGCTAGACAATTAAATAAAGTAGTTTTGGCCATCTACCTCCTTATGAAGTACTTATGTTTGTATTTACGTATGTAAGTAATGCACACAAGATGTGAAATAAATAATTTGGCAAATAATATCATTTAAAAAAGTATCATCTAATGGTTAAAAAATTGGTTTGAATCCTCAATGAAGTGAAGAGTTCAATTCTTTATAATTGCATCTTAAAGGCTAGCCTAGGGAGCTAGACTAAGCTAGCTATATAGGTAATAAAAGTAGGTAGGTAAGCTAGGATAGTTAATAATATAATGACATCATTTAGTTGTAAACCCCCCCCCACCATGGTGGATACATTTACGTTCCTTTTAAAACATGAAATCATGTGTGTTGACTACAACTAAGAAATAGTCATAAGAACTAATTGCAAAACTTTGTATTTTTTCTAGTACAAATTTCCATCTTGAATTTACCAAACTTGCCAAGATCATGGAAACAAAAGGAACCAAATTTCTTGGAAATGTGAAGACACATTACATCAATATGCTAGAGCCCCTCGAGGGTGGTAGCAAATATACAAATATTAGGTAGGTTACTAGTAGGACAATAGTTACATACAAGTTACACTATCTACTTGTTAAATAACTGGTCATAACTGGTCGTATATTGGACATATGATTAGTTAGAAGTTGTCATTTACTAGTTATATTGGTTAGATATTATTGATTAAATTTCATTTTTGAACATGATATGAGGGCAAGACATGCCATAGGAACCTTATTTTCAAGATCATTCTTGATTTAATTTTAACTTGTCTTTTGTTTTATGTTTTCATTTTGTTGCAAAAAGGTTTTAAATCTAAAATCCTACCTTGAAATCACTACTTATTTAGTCAATTTAGCACTTATTTAGAAACATTTATTGATGCAAATGCTAGGGGGCACAATTTCTTTTCAATTGAAAATTTTGTGAATAAAAATGCTATTAAGGTCCTGTATATTGCTTGTTGGATAGAAATTACAATTCAATTGATCAATAATAGAACTGTGTTTATTTTCAAATCCAACATATAAATGATGTAGGGTATGAATTCATCTTGGATATAAGAAATATATATATTTTAAATGTAACATATGTCCAAGGGGTTTAGGTGCTAAGTTTAAATAGCAATTTGTAGTTGCACAGTGCCCTTGCACTGACTTCCATATTACATATATGTTTTTTTTTTAAACTATGTTTTTACTTTTGAACATCCCTTGTTGGCTTGACATGAATGAACATGTGGATAAACTATGAACCCCTCATCACTCATGGCTTCAATTGAAATGAGAGGTTCAAACAAATTTATATACTCCAAAATTCAATCCAAAAATAAATTTTAAGTTTAAATTTTAAATAATTTAAATATATGAATATAAAAAATATTTATATAATAATAAGGTGAAAAAATCTAAGCTCCTTCACATGATGCCCTACACATTACCTTCTTTTTGACTCAGGTATTGGCAAATTTTAACACAAAATATTTCACACCCCCTAGGTGCAAATGCTTTTCATAGTTAATGTATGATTCATAAAGGCTAGCAAGAGCAAGTCAGAAGTATAACAGCTTCAGAAGGAGAAATAGGGCTAAATGCGATTTTATAGACAAAAATTTGATTGTGAAAGTGTTTCTTGAGAAGGACGAAGTGGCAACAACAGCCAAGAATCTCAATGTGTTGCTTAAGATTCAAATTGAGACAATTCTTGCCTTGCTTTGGGCCATGCCTTTGCTTGATGAATAAATTAATCTCCTGATCAAATGTGCCCAAACATGAGGTGTTTTTGTTTGTGACTTATATGTTGCTGCCATTATGTTCTACAAAGCGGATTTTTGGATGATATATGGTAATAGGGCAACTACCTATGCTCTTTAGCATTTTCTTGACATTATAAATCAGTCTTGATACAAATTTTGTTGACCCATCTTGTGCATTTATATCTTCACATGTTGTGCATATATATTTTCATACACATGTATATTTTCAATATCTCAGATATTTCCATTGATTTATATGATGAATAGGGTATATTATTTACTGGAACCTATTTCAGTCAAATCAGCATACCCTCATGGAGCACATATTCAAGGTATGTAAATTTGAAAGATTATATTCTGTTCATAACCTTGAATATATGTGGAAAATGCCCATACCCGAAGCTGGATTTGTTTAAGGTCAGAACTTTCAACAAACTGGACATTTTCCTTCATTTTTTATTATATAAGTTAAAAACACATATCCCCATTTCCCCCCGCCCCCAAAAGGCATATGATGGGGGTACCCATAACCTACCCATTCACAAAAAATAAAATAAAACTTATTTACCCAGACCTTAAGCTGATGGAAAAAAATTGAGAGCTAATATAGCTTTACCCAATGAGTAAATAAATTGAAAAAAATTATATACCCTTACTCAAGGATATATGAAAAACAACATACCTGTACAACACTGGTGTTGAGCAACCCTCTACTTTTACCCTCCATCCAAGCCATCATGGTTTGATGTCAACACTTTTGAGCTTACATGTAGGCTTGGTTATCTAATTGTAAGGCAAAGCCCTAGGATGATAAGGGGCATTCCCACAATAAGGGGCCAATGATGAGGCAATAGCAAGTCTGGCACTGCACTTTTGGGAATGTCTCCCCACCCATGAGCTTAAAGACCCATCCTCAAGAATGAGGAGAACATTGTCTTGAACCTGAATTGAAATAATAGATCATGAAGCGTAGGATGGCGAAGTTCTTGTGCCTGATATCCAAGAGTGGTAGTACACTACAATCATAGGCGTACAACCCCACCCAGATAATAGAGTTATCTGCAAAGTAAACCCTGTCTTCACTCTGTCTTTGGGCCTCCTTTCACCCACTATCCCCTCTTTCAGTGGTATCAGCAAAGTAGAGACATTTTATGAAATCACAGTATGACATGCTCCAACTCAGCACGAAATGCCGAAACTCAGCATCTAATGCACAAGGTTCGAGAGTAATTGTAGCAGTTGTACAGGTAGGAGCAGTGAAAATATACGTAGCAGCAGTGGAGGCGCTCAGGAAGAAAGGAAAAAGGAAAGACAGGATGAAACTTAGTTTACCAAAATTGATGGTTTTCTGAGTTTCACCCCCACTTGAATGGTAGTGTACTTTTTTGCAGGTTTTTTTTTTCAATCTCACCCTGTGTATGACCAAACTCAAAGGTTCTGGTGCGGTGTTTTGTCTTACTTTACGGATAACTCTAATATCAATATTAATCCTACAAACCATTTCCAACTACCCAAATAAGTTCTGCCCATTCCTTCAAATGGCCCCAATTGAAGGCCTCAACCTACTGCTATTCGTGCAATTTGAGTGGGCCCTAACTCCAGCCTTTTCAGTCCTCCTGCAACCCCCAGCAGCCTTGCAGTACTCTCCAGGAGCCTGCTTTGTCTTTTAATGAGGAGAGTTACTTGTAGCTAGCTCTATAGAAATCTATTCAAACAGAAATTGAAGATCAGACACCTGCATGTCTAACTCTTCCAAGACACAGGCATATGAAGAGACGCTGTGTTTCTGTTTCATCATCTGTAACTTCGTGCTTGGTACTTCAGTTACCTTCTTTTGTACATACTAGAGAATGTGCCTTAGGAGGCGCATTCTTCCTCTTGTTGAGACACTGGGTCAAACTGGAGGGACAAAACTGAGGCAGAGTTTGCCCCCTATGGTCAGTTCCCCAGCATAAAGGTCCAGACTACATAGGTGCATGAACTTGCAAAGGTTGATCATTATGTAGCTGAAGGTAGGTAGGAAAATATCATAATCAACAGTGGCTGCCAATTCTGCAAGTTTAAGTCAGCTTAAAAAGCTGCCAACCTTGACCACGAGTTTGCCACTAGAAACCACTGGTTAGGTAGATCCTGGCCTGACAGTGTATACCAGGATGCCATTCTCTGGTTGCATAACATCAGGACAATGTTTGGTACCTGCTAACATCAAGGATTCTCAAATTTTGTTTTAGTAACCCATGAAAATCTTAGAAAGAAAACGCCATTACTCCACAGTATCAGACTACAATAAATTGGGCATGGTTAAAATCACATTTTCTCAATCACAATTGACTTCTTTGCAATTAATGGAGCTGATCTGAGGTTTTCATAAAGCTCAAAGTTCCTAAATTCATGGCCACTACAGTGGGGGAGGGTAAATATCTGTACCCATCTTTGTCCTGGCCATTGGAGTTGTCAGTTTCAACAAACCTTATTAAGGGTTGCTAGACTTTTGCACCCAACCCCTCTCATGTAGTGAGAGGCCAAATAAGCACTACCACCTCTTGAACATCAGGCCACACTTGTATTGCAAACATTAAATCTTGAGCATTGTGAAAACCAACCTGGGAATGTACAACCCCCTTCCACAATATTCAAGTAATTTTCCTACCTTGTGATCAGTTGGTAACAAATCCACCTTACCCTGTAAGTAGAGCAGAGTTTCATGGACATGGATCCTTTTAATCCTTGATTGCTTTTGGATGCAACATTGAATCAATACAATTCAGACACCAAGGCTTCATCAATGCCAATCAAACCAACATCACCACCACATCAAGAACGCAGGTGTAACTTTTCTTTTCATCCAATAAACCAGTCCTTAAATTGTGGAAATACTAATCTGATGATGAATCCATAGAGGAGAGAGAGGCACACTGACTAGTGAGATGTGCGCTTAAGATGTGAAAATAGCCCGCCTAACTTCTTATCCTTCCGCTTTGGATCACCTTCTCCAGCAGGAAGCTGCATAGAAAGAAAGTCTCAACATCATAATTTATCAAGACACATGATACCAAGGCTGATTACAAAGAAACAAGTGCAGAATAAAACTTGAGACCCATTAGTTCATCCTGTCTTCTGTTCACATCACAATGAGACAGATCTCAGATGATGAGTACCTCTTTCACAATTTCCTGGAGATACGTAGTGATGGAAGAAAACTCTGGGCGCTCTGATGAGTTGGTTGCCCAACAACGTTCCAATAGCTCTGCTAGCTTTGGAGGAGTACTAGAGGGTATGGTTGGGCGTAAACCCTAAGAAAGCAAGCACACACCACAAAAATTGCTATATCAATGCTCGATGTTTGATAACAGAAGATTCAGAATGCTAAAATGTGAATTAACTCCTGTAGAAGATGTCTAGCAACAACTCAACTGAAAGGCCATGGAAAACCGTTCTGTTGCAGTGATCAAGCCTTAGAATCTCTCACACAACACCTATTGTACACAGGGTGTGAAATATTGGAAGATGCTTAGACATGGAGCCATACCTTTTGTACAACACCCACTGCTGCCTGAAGAGGAGTTAAATTCTCATATGGTATCTAAAACCCCATCCCAAACAAAACCAACCACTCATGTTAAAAGTTCATGGCAACCCACTTTATGAGAAGTGCTGAAAATTGATGGATGATCAAAGACACAGAGCCATTGTTTGGCCACATTCTGATTTCTTTTCCTTAAATAGAGAATCATTAAGCCTGTGCCCCTCTGTGAGGCATGTTTTGCATTGAAAGAAAGATTTACCTTTCCTGTCAAAAGTTCCCACAAAACTATTGCAAAACTGAACACATCTGCCTTTCGGTCATATGGCTTGTGCTCAATAACCTGGACCACAATAGAAAACATATATGTATATATCTCCATCAGTATCAAGAACTCCCCATACTTCTGATTTGAGTCAAAGCAAAAAAAACACAGGAAAGTACACAATGCATTTTACCTCAGGAGCCATCCAGCGATATGTGCCAGTCTCTGCTGTCATCACTCCAGACTGTGCTTGCACTCTTGCTACACCAAAATCTGCAACTTTCACTACCTACAACCAGGAACCCAATTTTTTCCCTTAGTTTTGGGCCACCAGCAAATTGCAGAAGTGTTACACCCATGACAGGTTGGTCTTTCTTGATGTTTTGAAAATATTGTCACTCTACCTCATTTTCATCCATTAGAAGGTTGGCAGCCTTCAGGTCCCGGTGAATGATGTTGTTCTGGTGAAGGTAGTCCATGCCCTTTGAAATATCGATTGCCACTCGAAGTAGCATTGGCAGTTTTAAAACAGCCTTTTGCTTGTGGATATAATCATACACACTTCCACATGACATAAACTCTGCATACAAAGCTTCTCTTCCAGATCAGGATACGACCATCATAAAAAGGACAAACTATCAAACTGCACCCACCTTCTCTTGTGCTGTGTACCACCAATAGATGATGCAAAAAAATATGAAGTTCCCTATGCACATCATCCTCACACATTATTACTAGTAAAAGGAGCATCAGTTTTTTTCCAATATGAGAGCAGGGCAGTGGGGCAAGATGGATAAGAAATCACTCCTGCCAGAACTGAGATGAAAATGTACGTGCCTGTCACAATGCACAAATTGGGAGGTTTGGTGCAAGCACCAATGAATTGCACAACATTTTTATGTCGAACCTTTCTGCAAACCATCAAGGCCTCATAAGTGACCCCAGGTAAATGAGAGCTTTCTTTTAGGTACACATACCCATGTCTGTTATTCAAGATCAATCTCTTGCTCCAGGTTTTTCATCTTTGAAATGTCCTGAAATTGACAGTTTCTGACAAAATTTGCCTCACTGCAGACATCATTATACATGTAGAAGATAAAATACTAATGCACTGAAGGGATAAGCTAGTCTCCATGTGATAAAACACACATGACAATTTTACAGCTTTCCCATCCCAAATGTTTAAATTTAGGAAAAGGAACCCACCGCATAATTGAAACTTCTTGTTGAAATTCACGTTGTAAGTTTTCATTCAAACGCTCAGGTTTCAGAATTTTGATAGCAACATCCTGTCCACAATATGTCCCTCGATACCTGCACGTCCAGAAAGTTTTCAGCTCAAACATCAAGGCAGGTGACATTAATCTAGATTGGATGTTCAACTCAACAAAGCCAAGGACATTTGATTTCCATTCATGCACCCCCTATCTTGTTTAACAACAAAATTGCAACAACTTTGTTGAGACCTATATCACTAACCACTTGAACAAAGAGAAACACCATTTAGAAAAGACCTCCAAAACTTAGTACCTCTGGGAAAAAAGATCAACTAAATTAGGGTCGGGAATGCATGTCAAGGTCAGCTGAAACAACATGACCAGAGCAAACGACTTCCAAAGTTGGAATAATCACAATCACTATTCAAACTCTTCTGGACTTCAACAATGCTCAAACCCTTAGCAGTTTCTGTATAATTAGAGAAATTTTGACCTAAAGATTTCATATACTTCCAAGATACTACTAGAGAAGGAGGCCCAAATCTTGTAAGGATTGAAGGAAGACACTCCATGATGGAAAGGAGTCTCAGAATAGAAGAGAGATGTGAGAGAGTTTGAATAGTGATTGTCAATCACTATTCAAAAGAGGGTCATAGGCAACAAAACTCAATCAGGTGACTATGACCTCAACCTCCAGCCAATTGCTCTCTAACACATATATTGTTTTTGCACATTTCATGAAAAGAATGGGAACTTACAAGTCTCCAAATGAGCCATTTGCCAGTTTTGAAATGTATTTTAGTTGGCTGTTATCAATCTCCCAGTCATCAGTACCACTTGGCAAAACTGAGGAATGTGCACTGTCTGGTTGCAGCATTGGTGCTGCAGCCTCCCGTGGTGGAGAATCAGATACTAGTGATGATGTCTTTTGCCACGATTTTTTCTGCAAAATTATCAGTCAGCATGTCCTCTGCATTATTTCATTTCCAACAGTCCCAGGAAATGAAATTATGGCAATCATCATCTTCATTCACCCAATGAAGGCTTGCAGGTGCATGCATTGGATAAACTATCATCAGGGAGAGCCAGACAAGCTTTAGGGGTGATAAAATGCTGCCAACATGGAATATCCATCATACAGAAAGAAACCCATCTCTCTCAAACATATACCCATATGAAGCAAACACAGGCATTGCTTCAACATGCAAGAAATAGTACCTCAGTAGCAGCAAGTGCAATCTGCAGAGCATCCAACAGATCTTCAGTCTCCTGTGACAAGAGAAGGCAAACAGATCACCAATATTAGCAGAATCCTGCTGCAAGATGCCATTCACCCAAGATGAAGAGGTCCACATAAGCTTCCTTCAGCAAACAGAAGAAAAGAGAGTTGATTGCACTCACCTTCCTGCTGCAATCCCCAAATTCAGAAACAAGAGGTGGCCACAAGAGCGACAAGACTGATGCTGTGTATAGTGACAATGCATTCCTGACATCTAAGCAATTAAGGCAGGATAAAAGAAAGGGCTACCTCTGTAGGCCAACCATCAACCACAAAGACATCAAGGGAGTACCCATCAACTGTTGAAAACACATGTGCCTCCCGAATGTTGAGTCCTACATCTGCAAGCAATGCAGACAGCTGCAATCCAATAATAACATCAAGATTCAACTCAGATCTGAAGCTAAGTGCACCATGAGACAATGATGCATATATCTCTACCCTTACTTGGGAAACAGAAGAGGACTCAGGGGCTTTCCGTCTTACAGCCACCAAGTGTCTGGCTATAGGTGAAAAACCTAATCTGTCAAATCTCTCAATTTCAGATCTTTGTAGTTTACCACCAGAAAAGTAACTGGTTTAGTTAGATGGGGTCACTATGACACCACCCAATAGGACAAATGTGCAGCCTGAAGGACATTGCCTCAGTAAAAAAGGAAACTGAAGAAATATTGCAGATTCATTACTGTAGCCTACTCATCCTGTGGGCTTGGTTACTGTGACCTACAAAAGATTTTCTCATCTACTGGCAACAAAAACAAGAACCAATTATTTTTTGTTGTGGTAAAAAATAAATAAGTGTTATTGTTTTTTTACCATAAACAAAACAGCAAGTGAACAAACCCCCCCAAAGTTCTCAATGCAGTTTTTTGGAACTCCTCTCTCATCTGCAATAGGATAATTTCAAGCGAGAATTTGAAATTAGGGTTTGGGGTGTGTTCATTTCATTCAGAACTAGGTAAAACATGGGATTTCTATCCATTCTTTCTAAAGCTGAAATTCACCCTTGGTAGAAAATCTCCAAATCAACATACCTGGCTTAGAAGCTTTGGCTTGTCAATGGTTGCTACTGTGACTTCATGCATTGGCAAATGTGGATATGATTGGCTGCATCCTACAAGTTTGGTGACACCCCATTAGTAACTTCTCTTAATAAAAATTCCCTGCACCAAAACAGCAGCTGGAACCATATAGCAAATGAACTAACACCTGAAACCTAACCTTGAAATTTTCCTCAAGTCTTCATCCTTGGGAATATCTATGAGATTGCAGAGGAAAATTCAACAATCTCCACTTTGAAGGTTACATAAACACAGATATGTTTGTCATAGTCTTGGTCCAAAATCCTTCATCCTTGGACAGAAGGGATCTACTCCCGGAGGTGTAGAAGTGATTAGGCACCTTTGTGAGTGATTGCTGCTGTCTCTGTCCTCAACAACAGGTGATGTAGCTTTGTTGGAGTCCATAGCTAACGCCTCCAAATTGGCTGAAGATCCAAATGCTGGAGGTGCGTGCAAACTTGGTACACATCATCATGGATGGCACTTGGGTGAGTAAAAACATTTCTGGACACTGACACTTTAATGCCATACCCAAATGAACAGCTAGTTCATTTTGGCATCCCAAGTGGAATTTCTTCAGTTTAGTAAAAGCCTGCACTATAGCAATGGTTCGTTGCAGGAATGAAATCACAGTGAAAATAGCTCATATTATACAGAGGACTTACTTGAGTTTAGAAAATGGTCGACTGGAAACTTCCTCATCCTGTGACTGGGGACTGGAACTTGGTGATTTGAGTGCCTCGCCTGGAAGAACCTGTCACCACCAGAAGGAGCACATTCCTTCCCTTCCATCAGGCTACTACTACTGCTACTACTACTACTACTATTAGTCTTGTGGGCAACAACTCCCTGAATCCAAAAGATCTAGACACTGCACATCATCAAGCAAATCTACACAGAAATCTATCAATCAAAGCAGAGACCAAGAAGAGAACAAAAGAAGAATAAACACAAGCTTACATACATGAACTGCGCGCACATGGAAAGTTGGCCGATTCTCTGGATCCTTTGCATTTTGGAGCAAGGACTTGTGGGTTAACACATCTTCTGCTCTCTCTGCGTTTACATCCAACGCATATCTGCAGGAGGGCATACAGCAGCAAGAGTCTAGCAGTGATTGCTTAGTTCTCGTGAGCAGCAGCAATGACACCCACCACTACACCCAAGCTCTCCAAAATGTAACCCTATACCCATCTCTCTCTCTCTCTCTCTCTCTCTGAATTTCCACCCATCCAAGATATTCACACACGCGCACACACATTTTGTGTGTGTGTCTCTCTTTCTCTCTGTGAATTTCCACCCACCCAAGATCTTCACACATCCCCTCTCTCTCTCTGTGTCTGTAACCTTGAATTTCTAGCAGGCACCCAAGATCTTGACACATGCAAATTTGCAAAGGGAACCCAGAAAGGGCGGCAGCAGAAACAGGAAGGAAGAGAGAACCCAGACTTGGTAGGAAGCTGATTGAAATGCGCAAGAAGCTCGTTCGCAAAACCGGGTTGGTCCGCCACCGGATTCCCCCTCTTCTTCAACGCTGATCACATCTAGATAAAATAAGATCCTTTGCATTTTGGAGCAAGGACTTGTGGGTTAACACATCTTCTGCTCTCTTTGCGTTTACATCCAACGCATATTTGCAGGAGGGCATACAACAACAAGAGTGTAGCAGTGATTGCTTGGTTCTCGTGAGCAGCAGCAATGACACCCACCACTACACCCAAGCTCTCCAAAATGTAACCCTATACCCATCTCTCTCTCTCTCTCTCTCTCTGAATTTCCACCCATCCAAGATATTCACACACGCGCGCACACACTCTGTGTGTGTGTCTCTCTTTCTCTCTGTGAATTTCCACCCACCCAAGATCTTCACACATCCCCTCTCTCTCTCTCTCTCTGTAACCTTGAATTTCTAGCAGGCACCCAAGATCTTGACACATGCAAATTTGCAAAGGGAACCCAGAAAGGGCGGCGGCAGAAATAGGAAGGAAGAGAGAACCCAGACATGGTAGGAAGCTGATTGAAATACGCAAGAAGCTCGTCCGCGAAACCGGGTTGGTCCGCCACCGGATTCCCCCTCTTCTTCAACGCTGATCACATCTAGATAAAATTGTTGCGGTCACCATTCGTCGTCCTCCTCCTCCTCTTCCATCTAGGGACTTCGATTTCAAGACCTAGTCCTGTCCATCCGTCGAGGTCTTGAAACCAAGATCGGCACCTGGACGGACAAACAAACGGACAGACGGACGGACACCATGTTGTAATTATATAAAAGATTCCTACACCTCCATCCACCAACACTCCACGCAACACTGATCCATTACATTGCATATCAATGATTGGATCACATTCATGTTCAATTACTATGACATTCAAAGGTGTGGGTACCTTTGGGACTTTAAGTGTTGACAACCCCTTCTTTAACTCCCTTCGAACTCATGACACCATTACCACCAATTGCCAATGGTGATGTTTGCGTTCTGTGATCTCACATCCTTCACCACCAAATATGGACTAAAATCTCTAAAAATTGGAAAATTTTGGAATCCAAACCTCTACCTTCGACTTTTCTTTTTTTCTTTTGGGGCTTTCGCCATCTCCTTGAACCTTTTGACATTTGCGTCATGATGAGTTGTGTCTTCCATTGGTCGTTTATTTTGGGCCATGACATCCATCATTTCCTTAAGAATCTTGAAGTTTTTTTCCAAACCCATCAAAGCCTTTTCTTGCCCTTCATTCATCGGTTTAATTAAATGGACTTAAGCTTTGCCCTTCTTTTCTATAGAATATCTTCGAGCAAAAGAACCCACATTTTCCTTGGTAGTCAAGGCTATTAGGTTTGGACATTCTTTTGAATAATGTCTCAATTTTCAACACTTGTAATATTGAATTGTTGATAAGTCCCTTTCCTTGGTTGTAGTAGATGGAGGCTCAAAT
>Ga0209208_10006251_pt1 | contig 16423 bp, 8 predicted proteins | sample S1TSphfallax_3_FD_187694 | JGI IMG/M metagenome (GOLD analysis project Ga0209208, IMG submission 187694) | Host-associated microbial communities from peat moss isolated from Minnesota, USA - S1T2_Fd - Sphagnum fallax MG (SPAdes) (version 2) | ecosystem: Host-associated > Plants > Peat moss >...
ACAGTGATCACAACATTGCTAATGACTCCTTCTGGCCTAACAATTCGTTTGTTAGCCATCTTTAAGGTTACTGAGGTTGGCCTATCAATTTTCAAACCTAAGTACCTCATTGCAAGAATTGTCATCACATTGATTCCTGCCCCTCCATCCACCAACACTCCACGCAACACTGATCCATTACATTGCACATCAATGATCGGATCACATTTACGCTCAGCTGCTATGGCGTTCAAAGGTGTGGGTACCTTTGGAACTTTAGGTGTTGACAACCCCTTTCTTAACTCCCTTCGAGCTGACGGCACCATTGCCACCAACTGTCCGATGGTGATGTCTACTTTCTGTGATCCCACATCCTTCACCACTGAATAGGGGCCAGAATCTCTAGAAATTGGAAAGTCTTGAAAGCCAAACCTTCGCCTTTGATTCTTTTTCTTATCATTCGAGGCCTTCGTTATCTCCTTGAACATCTTGATGCTTACGTCAGGATAAGTAGTGTTTTCCATCGGTCGTTTAGCTTGGGCCATGACATCCATCGCATCCTTAGGGAATTAAAGGCTCTTCTCCAAACCCATCAAAGCCTTTTTTCGCCCTTCACTTATCGGCTCAATTAAATGCACTTGAGCTTTGCCCTTCTCTTCTGCAGAAAACCTTCGAGTACAAGAACTTGCATTCTTTCTGGTAGCCAAGGCTGGCGAGTTTGGACATTCTCTTGAATAATGTCCCATCTCTCGACACTTGTAACATTGAACAGTTGACAGGTCCCTCTCCACGTTTCTGCTCTTATTAGTCCTTGGTTGTAGTAGATGGAGGCTTAGCTGGTTCATTTGATTGATCATTTGTTCCATGGCCGACTCCATGCAAGAACTCATTTCCGGATGCTTCCGCACTTCTAGTTCAGTTGAGAATTGAACTGTTTTCACCATGGTTTGCACAATTGGTCTTGGAACTTCCTCCATGCTTGCCTCCTTCTTTTCGGCCACCTCTGTTGCTTCATCGAACGTCGCAGATTGTTCGTATCTCACCTGTTGTCGTAATTCTGACAACAGACCAATGGTGAAATGTTCTAATACTACTGCATTGACCCCCGCAAAAAGTGGATCAGTTCCTTCATGACCTTGTGCCCTAAGACATCCTTGGAGTTTATGTTGCAATGTCATTGTCCTATCCTTATACTCTCTTACTGACTCTAAAGCCCTTTGCTTTAGTTGACTCAATTCAAGCATTAAGTTTTGGTAGACATTCTTCACAGAAAACTCCTTCACTAGAGCCTTAGTTATGTCATTCCATGATCCCTTCAACTCTTCTGTCTGTCATTTAAACCAAAATGATGTCGTACCTTCTAAAAATTCAGGAAGAAAATTAAGCCATTCTGCAGCTATTTTAAGCCCCGTACCAATACAAGCCCGTTTATATTCCCTTAAAAACACTTCAGGGTCTTCACCCGTACTTCCCCTAAAAACTGGAATAACCATATTGATTCTTATTTTGTTTTAAAAAACTCACCAAACTAATTAATTCCTTTAACCAACTATCACTTAGCTTTTACAACCTTTCTTCACGAATAAGGAAATTTCTGATGGCTCGAATTGCGTTCACAACAAAATCCTCCCTATCTTCTCGATGTAAATCTCTAAAAGGACTAGACATTTCTAATCCTGCCATTATCCTATTTAAATGCCTGGATTGAAAGACAACATTTACAATATCATGACCATCACGAGTATCAATGACGCCTCCACTCCACATGACATGCAGGTTACTGGTTCTGGCATAATCTGGAGTCGCATCCTTCTTCCTAAGCCAGATAAGTAAATGTTGTTCTTGTGTGATTGTCTTTTGGCGTTGCCTTACAGGTTCTAAGTCGGGTTGAGGCCCTGATTCCTCTCGTCGTCTATGTAGTTGTGACACTACCTCATTTGGTTCACCTACAGTCCCAAGCTCTTCCAAAGGTCTTTCAACCTGTGATATTGGCCTAGCAATTCCCAATGTCAAAGATGGGGTCCGTTGCCTATCTTCGAGAAACTGTGTACCAGGGGAGTTAGAGGCCTCTCCTAACGTTGACATTAATGTCTTTATTAAAACAGTAATCTTAGAAATAAAACATATATATTTTTTTATTTCTTTCAACAACCTACAACATTTTTTTATATAAAAAGTCTAAAGGTTTCAACAAGGTTTAACGACCATGGGCTTACTCAAGAACACTCACTATCCTTTATAAACTTTTGTTTACATTTTCTCATATGGCTTAACACGTGCCATCTTCTTTCCCTTTCTTGCCTGTAACTTTTCTCTACGAATCTTCTCAAATTCCCACAAGTCCAACTCTAATTCATGCTTAGGATTACAAGTAATATCCAAAAGCAAACTTGGGGTCAAACAAAATGACTCGTGTTTATGGTCTTCATAATGTTGCTTCACGCGTTGAATCGTGCATCCAACTCGACATGGCTTGCCTTTCGTAATCGCCACTACCACAAGTTGAATCTCTTCCACCCATGTGGCCACTTCCATCCATGATTTGGGAATGAACAAATTGCCTTACATCCCTCGTTGTAAAACAAAATAAACAATTTGTTATTTTCTTTTCTTTCTTTCTTCCCACTAAATTTTCAACAACACAATTAAGTTTCTCAACACAATTCCAGAACACAATTAAATTGCACAACACAATTTAACAACACAATTTCTCAACATAATTAAATTGCATAACACAATTTAACAACACAATTTTACAACACAATTTCTCAACACAATTAAATTGCATAACACAATTTAACAACACAATTTTATAACACAATTAACATAGATTCGGGTCCCGGCAACGGAACCAAAAAGATATACAACACGAACGAGTTTAGGACCGAAGTTATGAAAGATTATTACATAACTATGGGATCTATGTTCTTGGTTGTAAAATTGTACTTCCACCCTTCATTGGCCATGTAAACCTCACCATTCTCCTACCATGAACTACACACCAACAACACCAAAAGTATTCACAACCAAAATCTTTCCAAAATCTTAAACTTCCATTCTCACAAACTTTCTATTCACATCATAACTTTGTACAAAAATGAAAGGTCCCTTTCAAGATCACAAACACCTCCTTAAATACTAACCAAAAGGAAACTAATCAAGAAGCTTCTTAAAACTTATCCCCAAGTGATTCCATAATTAATGATAAGAAAACCAAAAAAGAAACTAATCAAGAAGCTTCCTAAAACTTATCCCCATGTGATTCCACCATTAATTAACCAAAAGGGAAACTAATCAGGAAACTTCTCACATGGTTCAAAACTTTTCCATCCCATGGTTCCCCTTTAACAAATTACCCAAGTAATTACCAAATTACTCAAGTAAGTTACAGAGCATAGCCTTAAAAGTACAAGTAAAAATAATAGTAAAGGAAATGAAAGTAAAAGTATTTTAACTTGATCATTGAACTCACACTCGCATACAACCTTTTTTTATTGCCAAGATATTGCCAAAAAATGAAATTAAAAAAATTAAAAATGCGGAATTGATGTGTATTTTTAAGGTTTCAATTACCAAAAATGACTCCCAAAAAAATTGTAAGCTTTCCCCAAATGGTTCTTAGTCAATAGGCAAAAATATAGAAGGATGATTAAAGATTTGTGCTTCAGATATTGTCCATAGCTAGATTTAGGTATATCTTCATAGGGAATATCGTCATGTTTTCTACATGTTCCTATCAGAAATTTTTTCGGGGTGTAATTTCACCAAATTTCAACATAAAAAAAATGATTTTGAACTATGATTTTCCATGGAAAAAATTGCCCAAATTCGTCAAATTTCAAAGAAAAAACTCCCCAATCGCTAGGTTCTATATTAAGTTCTAGTAGGTACCAAGAATATAACAAGATTCTTTTTTTTTTGTTATTTACATATCAAGTATGTAGCCAAATCTAATTAAATCATCTTATGAATTATCCTCACTTCAACTAAATGGAAAATTTGAAAAAAAAACAAAAACAATAAAAAAAAACCATGGTTCCTATGGACAATTGTCACTTTGGCTTTTTAAAATCCTTTAGAAAAAAATTCCTCATTTGATATGAGCCCACTTCATGATGTAGTTAGTACTTACATTCAATTATGCATTGGTGGCCACCAGAGTACCATATTCTCTCAGCAAGCTTTGGGTTCCATCGCAAAATGCCCCTTTGTAGTAAACATGGAAGCAACATAAACGCATGGTAGATTAGATATCATAATGTCATAATGACCTCCCACTTCCCCCCGCTCCCCACCTTTTTCACTGGATTAACCCCCACGTCCTTTTAGGCCCTCTATGACAAGCGCGAAAAATTAATTCTGTCAAGCTGATTTCATATTTGTTTGTGGCATTTGGGAACTAGTCTGGAGAATAATATGATAATTAATTTTGGTTATAAATTACTTTTTATAAAAACCTTATGAAGCAAGTTAGTTTCTTTTACTAGTTTTTTTGAAGTAATAAAAATGACAATAATCTAGAATATAATTTAGCTAAATTTTGTTACATACAAGATTTGAAAGTGGAAAAACAAAATCCTTCTTTGTTCTTGGCTACCTATGGAAACTCATCATGAAAATATGGCAATTTGGAATGCTTTTCTTTCAAATTTTGTCAAATTTGGGTCATTTTTTCCATGAAAAAACTTTTGAATATGCTAAAATTATGTTTTTCAAATCAAAATATGCCAATAAAATAAACATTGTTATGAAGTGGTACAAGGTGCATTTCAAGAAGATGAATAGTATTGTCCTCAATTAATAAATTGAAGACCTAGACATTATTGGAAATTAGATTATATTACTCTCAACTTCCAAAGATCTTCCCAAGTTACTTGAGCCCTAACAACTTACTAGGTGTTTAAACATAAAACCATTTGCCCAAACTCAAAAAAGGGAATCTGCACAACCAAGGGAATTATATTTAATTAATGTTTTGATTACCATGGTCAGGTAATTTTTACCATTGTGCAATGCTTTTTTAAGGTTTTTTTTACATAGCCAAAACTATAATCATCCATAGGAACATGTAGAAAAAATGGTTACCTTCCTTAATATGTAGCCAAATTTGGTTATAGACCAAATATGAAGCACAAATCTTTAATCATCCTGTATAACTTTGGCTTTTGGCTGAAAACCAAATGAAGAATTATGGGGTGATTGTTTTGTTTTTCCTTGGGTCATCTTCAGCAATTGAAACCTTCAAAATACACATCTTTTTCAATTTTTTAATTTTCTATTTCATTTTTGGCGATAGTTTGCTAGTAAAAAAGAATTTCAGGGAACTTTTTTTTTGATGTAATTTGTTTTCAAGTTCAACCCTTTTTTTTGGTGGAAGGAGGGTGGAGGGGTGAGGCATACCATGGTGGTTTGTTTTGGTTGGCTATATGGAGTCAAAACTATATATTACCAATTTAAAAATGTTAAAATAAAATGCTTGTGCAAGATTTTGAAAAGCCATAATTTTACCCATTGTTGGGAAAACACTAAAATCCTATATATGGTCCAAAAAAATAGCCAAAAATAAATGAAAATGTTTTTAAAAATTTATTATCATACTTAGCTTGTAAGCAAATTTTGCTAAATATTTCATGTGAATTGTCACCAATTTGGCTACTTCACACAAGGATGTTTATTACTATAAGTTAAACTTGCCTATTAAATATAAACTCAAGCACCCAATGTGGCTTGGGGGAGGGGGGGGAGGGGAATAATCAAAAAATATATTTTATTTTTTAAATGATTTGATACAAGGTAAAACCATAAAACAACACAACCATTAAATTAAACCCAAAAGATTTGATTTGAACATTTTCTCTCTCTTCAAGTTCCTCCCAAAACCCTTTTAACTCTTAAATCCTTAACATTTCCCATGCAACACATGCGAGTTGCTTGTGTGTGCCTACCCAACAATTCTTCGAAAGGCCTAACAACTACCCAAGGGCCAATGTCCTCATATGGAGATTAGTGGCTAGCTAGCTAACCTCCTTTTTTCCTACCCTTATTTTTTTTACACTAGTGGTTTTTGCATCAATTTTCATTTTTTGAAACTTTGTTGATTTTGACCAGTTTTGGGAATTTTTCTTCAAATTTATACATATCCTAAAATTCCAACTTATTTCCAATGTAGCCAAATGCCATGTAAACATAAGCATGGGTTCATTAAGTTTAGCAAATTTGCACAAAATAGATCTTTGATCAAATTCCCTTCCCCTCTCATTTAAAAAAAAGAAACTCCAAAACCCAAACATATGCAACTTTATCAAAATATGGTGGCCCTATGGGAATTCAACATAATAACAAATGGAATAAACTCTATTTAACCCACCCCAACATTAGTCATGGGACAAATGCACTTTGCATTCTCAATGGCCACAAAGTAGCCATGGTCTTTCTTTCTTGCTTGTTGCCCACCACCATGAGTCCTATTCTTTTTTTCTACCACAATTTTGCCCAAAGCTCATAATGTTAAAAATATAAATTTCAATATTGAAATGCATCTAAAGATTTTTATAAAGGTAGCCATATTTATATTGCTGGTTTTCAATACATCAAAGGATGATAAAAAAATTGTGGTTCATGTTTAATTTATAGCCAAATTTGGCTATAGCTTCATAAGGATGATTACCATTGTTTTTGAGAATTGCACTCATGCAAAGTTGTGAATGTTCAAAACCTTAGTTGGAAAATCAATCAAACACCAAACTGGGCCCTCAAGACACCATTAGAAAGGTCTTTAAGGGTAGATTTGTAAAGTGCCTTGTATTGTTCATTTATACATGATTTGCATGAATCATAATCAAAAGAAGGGGTGGGAGTCAAATTGAAAATTTAATTCCTGACCATAAACCCCTTGAAAGCAGAGGTCAAATGAGCTTCGTTTGGGGTGTGCTATACACCATTGAAAAGATCTTTTTGAGGGATATTAGATATTATCCTTATATTTCCAAAAATAAAAACTTGATTTGAGAATGATATGAACATCCAAAGTTTTGGGACAACAAAAGTCCCAATTTTGGGACCCCACTTTGGAGTCTCGGGGAAAAGTGACATTTGGATTTATTCTTTGCAGAGAGGCACATAATATATTATAAGGAGGGGAGTGGTTCCTCCTCCCAAAAGTTATGAACCATGTAAAGTTTATGCTTGAGGTTGTCCCCATTAAGTGCACAACACCACTTCCATACAACTTACATTATTTGCTCTTTTTTTTGGATTGTGTAGGTTGACCTCATCTTGAACTTTTGCTTGTGAGTTCCTTTTAGTTCCATCTTGGAGCTTTAGCACGCCCTCATACCCCTAAAGTGTTATGAGTTAGGGAATGTGCCCCAACTATATTTGTTTTTCACTATTTCACTTTGGGACCCACATTTGGGTTTCTAAAAGAATTTGGGGGCACATCATCAACACAATTTGAAGGTGTTGTTTTTCTTTCTTTCAACATGGTAAGGAAAGTCCATAAAAATAACCTATTATTGATGTTTATAATTGATTTGGACTTTAGGCAACAAATAAAAATTAATCTTGAAGGTTGGGGTATGGAATTAAATGTTGGGCCACCTAATCCAATATAAACACATGTGAAGTTAATTCTAAGATTGCATGTTCATGATTCTTGTGAATAATAGTGAGCATGGAGCCTTGTGGGAACTAAAGGTAAATTACTACTTTATTTTTTTTAAAATTTGTGTGTTGAATGTTGACATTGGTGTTTTTGAACATAGGCAAGGTCAATTAGTAAGCCTCTTGGAGTATCATCGTGCACACCAAATGGGAATGATATAACCAATTGAAATAATAAGCTTGCAACATTAAAGGGATTGATGGCTTAGGTGGTTGCTATTGTGACCAAGAACAATGTCCTTGAAGTAATTATGGAAGGTACCAAAAATGAAGAACTTGTGAATGTGCATGTTGTAGCCACAAGAACAAAACCCATTGACCTTGACAAAACTTTTGAAAGTAGTACACTCCCAACATTAAATAATGAGTTTGTGATTAGTCATGGATATACAATGCGCCCTCTAAAACAAAATTTTCAATTTGCAAGAATGCCATATTATAGTTCTTTCCTATTTCTTTAGTGCACCCAATAGCTATACATGGAGTCTAAATGGGGTTCTTTGCATCTAAATTGTGCACTAATGGGCATTATGCTAATGTTGGTATGCAATAGGTCCTATTACTAGCACGATTTTAAAAATGCCAAGCTCAATAAGGTTTACTTTGCTATTTTGACCCCATAGATGAATTATCATGCAAGCTTCCCTTCCCATTTGTTGGTAAAGATCTATTATTCAAGGGACTATACTCCACATGTTGGCATTTGTAATGATTATGGCCTAACATGGTTTCTATGTATTATGCATGTAAGAGGAAGGAAATGCCCTAGGCAATTATAAATCAAAAATTGAAGTTGGCCCCTTTATTTAATATGAAGTCTTGCTTGATGGGTGCTAAGAGTAAAAAAGTTGTTTGTTGCCCTAGCCCTCCTTTTGACTAAGGCAGAGCCTATTTAAAAAGGAAAAAATATATATATATTATTAATAATTTTAAGGACATGTAATTACCTTAAATTTAATATGCATGGTAGGTTGTTCATGAATGTTAATTTAAATCAGCATTTGCTATGAGTTTTGTCCATTTAACATGGATCCTTTCATATGTCTAGGATGGAAGGAAAACCATGGACCATTTTCAATCAACTTCCAAAATTACAAATGCCCAATAGCAACCCCTAGTTGTTGGTAACCAAAAGTAGGTAAGTATTCATCTATTGCCCTAAATTAATTTTGAACAAAAAGTAATGTAAGGAATATCTTGTTCATGGTAGAGGTTTTGTTTGAGAGGCACTAATTCATCTAACCCTATCTTGTCATGATGATAATATGCGTCTAAGCTCCAGGTGACTCCACAGGCCACTACAAGTAGGTGCCATAGTTCAAAAACATTATGGTGGGTGTATAAGAAGAAAGCACCAAAAGAGACGATGGCTTGAAGAAGTTAGACCTAAATGAACAAAATTTTCCAAACAACACAGAAGTCCAATGAAAGCGTAAGTCTCCAATGAGGAAGGTTGTTGTAGAAGTACAAATAGTTTTCATGGGACACTGGTATCCATAGATTTTCTTTTCTTCTAATCTCTAGCTTTCTTTCCATGTGGTCTTCTAAATATTCAATGGTACAATTAATGGGGTTGTAATGTGATTGGTCCAAACATCTAGCAATTTGAGGATGATTTCCATGTATCACCTACTCAAAAACTTAGATCTTTAAAAAAAATGGCATTATGATTTTTCACCTTCATTTTTAAATAAATAGATCAATTGTTCATTCAAAAAAAATTTATACCATGGTGATCCATGTTATATTTTGACAAGTACATAATGTGACATGTTTGTAATCAATCTTAAAATTAACAATGAAGGTTGAGCTTCTTGATTCGACAAGTCAACCTCATGTGCTTTGGATGAGGTATGTGGTGTGGTGGGCATGACATACCATGGTAGCCCAATAGCACATGGGACTTGTATTGTAGCTATTACATGTATAAAGAAAGGGTCAACATGAGTGCCATTTCCAAATTGGCTAGCTCAAAAATGAAAGACATGGCAAACGGCATGGTGTTGTGGTGCAAAAAGGACATAGTTATGATTAAGTAGTGTAGGTAGATATGCCATTAGTGTGCAAGGCTAGTTCATAGCACCTACATTAGTTTTTTGGAGTAAATCTAGGAAAAGATGGAATATGATTTAGAAAAACTAAAGTTTGTTTAGTGCATTTTGTAGTAACATTCATTAAACATCCCCATTCAACCAAGTTGGTATCATTTCTATGTGTACTATTGAGGTATTTTTCTTGCCAAACTGTAGTAAAATATTTGCTTATGATAATGCATGGTGTGTATGACTACCATAACCATATAACAACTATTGTTAGTACCCTAAACTGACCCAACCATTGAGTTTTTAAAAAGGGGTTTGGAACAAATGACTATTACCATTGCTGGTCAACAAAACCAATTAAACCAAATCGGCTATTAAAATGAATGTTGGTAGACATGACTAAATCAATGTAAGTATTTCAAATCTACAATGAGTTAGAAAACACAATGAATTCATATTAAAAACAATCAAAAGGTACAATTGACATATGGTAGTTTATAACCAATATTAATTAAATGGGACATAATAGGCACATGGTAATAAATGACCAATATTAGTCAAATGGGATTTCATTCACCTCAACCAACACATTTGTAATAGTGTAATTTAGTAAAAGAAGCCATTTCCTTCCCTGCAAATCCCACCAATGAAAATGACATAATTGATGACAAAAATCTATTTAAACTTAATTAAATTGCAACATTTGACACTAGTCAAAAGTGCCAACATATATAGGCTTGGTTAGAAAGATTATCAAATCATAGTGGACATGTTGTAATCAACTTGTCCAAAATGATGGAATGGTCTTTTTGACACTTGTCTAAATTAACTTTTTTTTTACTAGATTTACTAGTCAATAAAGCCACATTTTCTACTAGTGAGTCCTTTGGTCTTGTCATTTGTTGTCGTTAATCTTGCACATGAGGCTTGTTTGTGCTTTCCATTTTTTTCGTTCCTTAGTTTTTCTCTTTGAGCTATTTGATCATGTACTGGTGGTCTTGTAGTTTTAACCCTTGGCATGGGGGGGTCTTCCTTGCAATTTTTTTTGTCCTCCCCCATTACCTTCACTATCTATGGTGGGATGAACAACCTCAGTGGTAACAGATGGTGATTCATCAACATGAACCCTATTTGCATAATGGGATAACAACTTTAGTGGCAATAGATGGTGATTCATCAACAAGAACCCGTTTGTGATGGGATTAACAACCATAGTGGTAGTAGATGGTGATTCATTAATAGGAACCCTAATGTTAGGTTCTACCCTCATCATCACCCTTTTGGTAGGCCCTTTTAAACTAATTTTTCTTTTGCCCATTACAGTGTGATTTGCAATTTTAGCATGCATCACAACAAAATTAAGCACATGTGATTTAATGTCAATAGTCTTTAATAACCAATTTCATTCTAAACTTGGAAATTTTATTTTTTGTATCCAAAAGCTTTTCAATCAAGGAGCAACATGAAACAATTGATGTAAGGTCTGCTACAACACACATTTTCACACTATAAGCATCCATGTACAAACCTAAACCAAATACTTCATGTATTCAAAGTTTTAAGCCCCATAACACAATTGCATCATCATAAAAGGATTATCTATTAGTCCTTCAAGTTAAAGCATAATCAATAACATTAACAAAATTAATGAACAAACTAGATTTGAAGGTTATGCATTGAAAGGAACCCAAAAGGTTAACTAATGGTGGAGTTGGATTTAAAATTAAAAACACATGGAAGGAGGTGAAAGTTTCACTATTGGGAAGCATTACTATAATGCTTAGCAATGGACTTGACTTCTGGTGATGCAATGACATTGACTTTTAATAAATTATAGTCATGCAAAACAAAGTTAGGTGTTGCCGATGCTTCTAAGAAGCACATGAGTACTTGGAAAAGAAGTGAATCACTAATGGGAACATTAATAGCATTAACAAAGGACCAAGTATTTGTGGTGATGGAATGACATCAAGACTTTATAACAATGACTCATAATGTTAGGTCAAGGAAGCATGTTGTTGGTGATGCTTCTAGAAGCACTTGAGTACTTGGAAAGGAGTGAATAACTATTGGGAAACACTAACAACACTAGCAAAGGACCTTATTTGTGGTGATACGATGACATTAATATTTTATAACAATGATTCATAGTGTTGGGTCAAGGAAGCATGTTGTTGGTGATGCTTCTAGAAAGCACTTGAATATTTGGAAAGGAGTGAATCACTAATGGGAAGCATTAATATAACTAGCAAAGGACCTTACTTGTGGTGATGCAATGACATTAAGACTTTATAACAATGACTCATAGTCCTAGGTCAAGAAGTTGGTTGCTAGTTATGCTTCTAGGAAGCACCTGAGCATTTGGAAAGGAGTGAATCACTATTGGGAAACACGAACAACACTTGCAAAGGACCTTACTTGTGGTGATGCAATGACATCAAGACTACAACAATGACTCATAGTGCGAGGTCAAGGAAGCTAGTTGCTAGTGATGCTTCTACAAAGCATATGAGTACTTGGCAAGAACTAAATCACTACTAGGAAGCATTAACAAAACTAACAAAGGACTTTACATATGCTAATGGAATGACATTGACTCTTTAACAATGACTCATAGTGTTAAATTAAGGAAGTTGGGTGTTGTTGATGCTTTTAGGAAGCACATGAGTACTTGGAAAGAAATGAATCACTATTGGTTAATGACACTAGGTGCTTTTTAAGAATGTCATGGTGCTTGAAAATAAAGCATGTAGTGTTAAATCGTGACTTTGGGTGCTTGGAAGATTTATATAGAAAACATGGTAAATAAAAAGTGGAGATTATTATTGTTGCAATGTTGCTAAGTGCTTTGATAACCACTTTGATAAAAATTTGGAATCAATCTAATGAGTGAAAAATACATATAAGGACTTTTAACCTCTTATTTCCATTGGTTAAAAGTTGCATAAAAGTAGTTGAAAATAGTTTTGACATTAAAAACAAAATTTGAAAATGTTTTTTAATGACATATTTTTGGATATTTTTTAATATACACTTTAACATAATTGTCACAACCCTAGCCTTGGGCTCGTGACCAAGGCAAAGGCTTACAAAGGTGCATGCCAAGAGTGAAACCTAAAAGTCACATTTCATGCTCCCGAGAATGTAGGAAAGTGTGAAGGAATGAACCTACAAATTCCCAAGTGGGCTCTCACTTTGGGAGTTGGTGACACGCTCCCAAGCTCTTTGATAGACTCAAAATGTGAATATGAAATGAAAATAACGAAAAAGTAAGGAGTTGGGGCACGTTCTCTAGCTTGTAGCACTTTGAGGGGAAAGGGGCATACTAGAGTTCTAGGATGGGATTAGGAAGAATGACAAGTAATCACTCACTCACATGGGCCTGCACAAAACCAAGCAACAAGTTGGTTAGTGTAGAGCTAAAACACTTTTGGTGCTAGGATGAGCCATAGGGAAATGCGAACTCATAAGACTCACCATGACTTGGACTTAGGGGAAGCCACCACCTTCCCCCTTATAGTATATTCTGTGCGTAGCTAGGGGACTAGCACCCAAATGTCATTTTGTCCTGGGATTCCCACTTGGGAGTTCCGAAATTCCCACAACTAGGACTTTTGTGATTTTGGGGACCCATAACTTTGCGTGTGAACCTCCGATTGAGATGAGTTATGAAGCAAAGTTGTAGCCCTCGTCAAGATCTTTCCAACGGTATGTTGCACACCACCTGTACGTAAGGAAATCTTGGTGATTCCTGACATTTAGTGGTTTGGAGTCAAATTGTCAATTTGATACCCGACCCTTCTTTTAGCCATAACTTGTGTGTTAAGTGTGAAAATGAGTCATGGGAGCCCATTTTAGACATCTACATTCTAAGATATTTTCAATGATATAAGGAAGTCTTTAATTCAATGGGTTTTGACCCTTACAATCACTCTCTAAAGATTTAAAAATCCATCGAAACTTTAATTCCCAAAGTGGGAGCTCATTTGAGAATGTGAGGGTTCATTCCCTCACATTCTCTTGCAATCCTAGAGCATGAAATGTGACTCTTGAGGTTCTTACTTGGCCCGCACCTTCACAAGCCCTTGCTTTAGTCACGAGCCCAAGGCTAGGGTTATGATAGTTGGAGTCCCAATGGACTCCCAAATATCTAGAAGGCAATTCCATGGGTCAAAATTCATTGGATTGAAAAGTTCTTTATACCATTGAAAAGCTCTTAAAATGTAGATGTTTAAAATGGGCTCGTATGACCCATTTAGGTACTTAAAACATAAGTTATGGCCAAAAAAAGGGTCTGGAGTCAAATTGCCAATTTGACTCCCAACCATTAAAAGTTGGGAATCACCCTTATTTACTTGTGTGCAAGTGGCATGCCACATATCATTGGAAAACTCTTGATGAAGGTTACAACTTTTCTTAAGACTTCAATTCAATTGAAGATCTTCACAAAACGTTATGAATCTCCAAAGTTGTAGAAGTCTCAATTTTGGGAGTCTTGGGACAAAATGACATTTGGCTACAAGCCCTATGGTTAAGCACAAATAATACTATAAAGGGGAAGGTGATGGCTTCCCCTAAGTCTAGACTGTGGTGAGTATTGTGAGTTGGTGTTTACGTGCGGCTCGTTCGTGCAACAAAAGTGCTTCAACTACACATTAACCAACTTGTTTGGTTTGTGCAAGTCCGTGGGAATAATTGACCCACTTGTCACTTGTTTTTGTCCCTATCCCAAAGCTCCAACATGCCCTTCTACCCCTAAAGTGTTGTGAGCCAGGGAGCATACCCCAATTCCTTATCCTCCTATTGTTTTCACCTTTAAACTTGTAGTTGAATCTATCAAAGAGTTTAGGGTGCATCAATAATGGACCCCATATCTAAAACAAATTGAATTTTTTTTAATGATGTAGCCAATTATTATTAATATTATTACTAGTTTGGACATTGATGTTTATAATGGACAATTTATGCTAGAAGAATAATTTCTATGGGCATTTCTTGGCTATGGACATTAGAAAACATAAATAAATTTTTAATGTTTTGGGTGTTAAAGTGGTTTGCAAACATATTTTAAAAATATGTGTTAATGTAATTTAATATGTGTCTTTTTATATAAGCTCGATAGTAGTATAAACTTGTGAAGATTACAAGTAACCAATTGACATTTTTCTTATGTGGTAATATTTGAAATTTGTGAGTAATTTTGACAATCCCTATGTGCAAACATTGTATTTATCTTTGAACTTTCACATGGATTGTAAAATTAAATAACATGATTTAAATTGGAGTTATTAAGTCTATCAACACCAAATACAAAGGAAATGGAATTAAAAGGATGATTTATCATTGTTTTTTGCCTTTCAACTTTGCCTTGATATGCATGCATCATGTCCACAACATTCAATGTATGCTACTTAAGGAATTAAAAATAGTGGTTGAACCTATTCAAAATTTAGATCTATTTATGTACATAAGCACTTGATGAGTTACTAGATTGGATGGAAGTAGAAAATGTTGTAAAACTTTGATTATAATTTGCAATATTTTCATCCATTAACCAAATTAATTCACTTTCATGGACCCCAACAAGTCCAAACTCCCTTGACATGTTTCTTTTGCCTTCATTCCATCAACAATTACCATGTATGAAACATTCAATGTGCGTCATTTAAGGAGTTAAGAAGTGGTTCAACCAAATACACTGTAAACACTGTGTATTTTTTACTAGTGTTTGTAAATAAATTTTAGTCGCAAGATACATTTTGCAACTAAAATCCATGTAGTCGCCTAAGACAAGTCGCATGTGATAAATTAGTTGCAAATGACAAAAGGTATTGTATGAAAAAAAAGTCAACAAATACATTTCATCCTTTGACTACATTGTATACGTATTATCACATGCAACTAAGATGCAACTATTTTGGTAACAATTAAGGGCAAATGATGTGTTGCCATGTGTTTTAATATTTGATTATTTAAAATATTATTAAATTTTTTTTGAAATAATCTAAAACGTTCAATTCTAATACTTGGATGATCTTATATTATGACATGTGGCCCAATGTAAGTATGCCACATGGCATTAAAAATAAAAATATTAAAATATTAATATTAAGTTGGTAGGTACCTAGGTAGGTACACAAATATGTGCCTACAAACCTAGGTTACATACCAACCTACTTATTTAGGTTAAAAAAATAAATAGGTAGGTTTTATTTTCCAAGGTTAAATACCTATTCATATAGGTAGGTACTTAAGTAAATAGGTACATAGATCAACCTAGGTGGGTAGGTCAAACTAAGTACCTACTTAGCTAGGTAAATAAGTAGGTTGGGAAGGTATGCACTTTAAAAATGTGCATAATTTTATTTTTATTTTTTGGGTTGACTTTTTTTATTAGTTCATCCCATATGCACAAATTTCTTAATGTGAAATTGGATGACCACACCCCCTTGTTTATATAGTGTTAAGAATACGAATGAAAAACAAACAATATGGGATAAGTTTTGAAATTCCAACTTCCTCACAAACTAAGTTGTAATTCCAAAACTTTCTTCATGCTTTACTTTCTTAGATTTTAGATTTTTAAACAATTCAAATGCTAGATAATTAGATAATCATTTAATTAATAATGATTAAATTTACATGAATTTAAATTATAAATTACACACTACAAATATTCAATATTCAATATCAATTACTTAAATAAGCAATAAATTCTTAATATTTAACAAACTAACTAT
>Ga0209208_10006252_pt1 | contig 16421 bp, 12 predicted proteins | sample S1TSphfallax_3_FD_187694 | JGI IMG/M metagenome (GOLD analysis project Ga0209208, IMG submission 187694) | Host-associated microbial communities from peat moss isolated from Minnesota, USA - S1T2_Fd - Sphagnum fallax MG (SPAdes) (version 2) | ecosystem: Host-associated > Plants > Peat moss >...
AACCCTACGGGTTAATATTTGGTAGATCAATATTTGGTAAAGGTGCTGGTAGCTCTGGGATAAGCTGCCCTTTTCGTGGGGAATGGTTCTTGAATTTAAACTTGTCTAAATTCTTGAATCCAAAATCATCTCCAGAATTTTTCTTTTTACTCATAGGGATAAATCTAGTGAGAGTGTCATGAAGGGTAAGTAGTACAAAACTTCAGCTTGTAGTATGGTGAAACATACCTGAAAACTTTATTTTTCGTTCCACCCTTGTGTAAATTATAGCACATGACTGTGAATTTTGTTTAGATGATTTCATGGAAAAGGATAGCTAAAAATTATATTCAGTCACCCATTTTCTCCGTTAAGATATTTCACTGGTATTTCTGAGAGATGGTCATCGTTGGAAGTGCGATCGTTTCCACGGGTATTAGCCAAGGACTATTTCTCAGGGTTGTTGCGATTTCAGTTGCTTAGACTGCGAGCTACCAACACTGCAACCACAAAAAAACTTAAATCAATTTTGATTGACTATATTAATTATTTACAGCAAATTGCGATCAATCATACCCATAGATGCAAATCTTCAAAACCCTTGCTAGGATTCATTTTACGATTTAATCTTGTGTTGGGTTTGACCGAAAACTGCTGTAACACTCGACTAATCCCCATTTTTACTATCAGACCAGCACCAGTGGTATGTTAGAAACGATTGTTGGAAATGCGATCGCTCCCCATATTCCACAAATATATTAAAAACCCGTCGGACACACTACCCCACGGGTTAACTATGCATGATATGTAAAAAGATATACTCGATTGCCGTTGCCAAATATATTTATCTCCAGGTACAGATACATGATATTACTGTGGAGTACTTCCATTTCTACCCTGAGACAGATACAAATATTCCCATATTCTGCGTATTTCTTCTTGGAACTGCTGACGGTCTATAGCTGCTTGTTGGCGATCTTGTGCTGCCTGCTCCTGGACTTCCTCTAAACCTTCAGCTATATCGCTCATTTGATTTATAAAAGTATTACGGTCTATTTCAGCTTGTTTAATAGAATCATTTACACGGCTACTAATTTCCCTGAACCCGATTGTGATAGCTTCCAGTTGCACCTGTTGGCGCTGGTTAATATCGTTGATGGAATTTTGGAAGTGTAGGCGATCTCTTTCAGCATTTATAGTAACTTGGTCAACTCTATTAGATAAGCTGTTGACGGTATTCAGTAAAGTTTGGCGATCGCGCTCTGCCTGGATTACCTGAAATTTAACAATCTCGGCTAGTTGAGTTATAGACGTAGTGTTACTGTCAGTTTTTAGGTTTAGCCGCTCTAGTTGAGCAATAATTCCTTGGTCGTCTTGATGTGTGGTCATGCTTCTACCTTTTCAAATAACTCACCAGGTTGACAATCAAGCTTTGTACAAAAGACGGCTAATGTATCAAAAGGGATACTTTTCATCTTCCCTTGTTCATATTTCCGAACATTAGTTAAGCTCATTCCACATAGTCTGGCCAATCCTTCTTGGGACAATCCTTTATTTGTCCTGAGTTCCTTGAGTTTAAACATAATTTTTATATTTTCGGACATCATTACAATATAGATAATATCACTCTACCATAAGAGTAACTATTAGTATTACCTATTGCAACTACACTAAAACATAAGCAACCAACATATGCTCTACTGTCTCATGAGTAACTATTGGTGTTACTATAGCAATACAAGCAGAGTCTTTGAGATTTCAGATTAATTGACACTAGAAAAAGTCTATAAGTTTTGTACAGCAAGACTGTTGATATTTTAAGTAGTTTTAGTCAATGTATTGATGCTTCTTTAATCAAGTCCAAAATAACACAGTTCCGATAGCGGTAAGAGGGTTAACTTGTCGCCACTTTGTCATGCGCCAAAAATGGGAGGGAAAGATGAATGAGATCGCCTTTCAAATTAAAGAGGAAATGGGATTCTGCACCCGTCAAAGTGATGGAGTTAGCGGAATGACAGTCAGAGCGTTGTCTAAGTTTTGTGATTTAGCTGAAGGTTCAAGTTCAGCTGTGTCTAACCTGTTAACGCAAATAGGACATTCTGACCCGGAAACGAATGACCTGCCAGAAACGCTTAAATCATTTGCTGGTAAGGACTTAAGGCTGGAAACGAATGATGCTCAAGGAAGTATGTTTATTGTTGATGAGGTATGCCACGCTGTCTTAGAATACTACGCTTTAGATGCTAGGAAGTATAAGGGGAAATCTGTTGCTGTCAATAATTATAGGATGATTGCTAGGGCGGGGATGCGGCTGTTTATTTGGTCGCAGACTGGTTATTCGCTCCAGGCTTTGAGTAGTGAGCAGGTTGAATTGCTTCGGGAGGTTCCGAAAATGCAGGAGGCGATCGCCCAACTCCAGGAGCAGATCCAAAACTTACTTCCAGTGTCAGCTGATTACATCCCTCCAGGGTAGAGTCCTGAAATATGGCGAAGTTTACCCCCACAAGATAAACAACATTTCTGGTTTCTACATCATCGGCGGAGTTTTCGCCCATCAAATCAAGGTATTGAACCTCTGGAATTACCTGCTGTAACAGTCGAGCAGATGAAGTAGAAACAACATCATGAGTTTCAGCAGGTAGTTGGAGAAATCTTAGAGGAAGAAAAGAAACGCGTAGAAGCGGTTAAGCGTGAATTATTAAAACAATTTTGGGCTGATGGAGGTGAATCATGAGTTGTGTTTCTATTCAAAAAAAACGCCCTATTTTTGTCATTCTGCGAGAAGAATACTTCGATATTACCAACAACTTCTGTGCTGCTAAATTAATAGAATACTTTATAAGATGGACTGAATGGAAAGTTAAAAATCACAGAACTGCTTGGGTTTATCAGCCATTGAGAAGGATTTATGATGATCTTCTAGGAGAGCATTGCTTACACGCTATTAGGGACGCTATTAAACTCTTGGAAGAATTAGGACTGCTAGAAAAAAGGCATAATCCTGGGAATCGCCAAGACAATACATGGCAGTACAAATTGAATGTTGAGGTGTTAAATAATTTACTAGAACACGGCGAGTTCAGAAATGAACAGGACCAATGCAAAACCGAACAACTCCATAAAGACAATCCAATATCTTCAAATCCACAACAATATAATGCTGCTGTGGAGGAAGAAGAAATGTGGAAAGCTACCTGGGAAGAAATAGCTAGAGAAATGGAGATGTGGGGACAGGAGCAGGATAAAAACCTCATTGAAGGAGTGGAATTGAGTGAATTGGCTAATGAGGTGATTTCTCAAGAGGCTCTACTTTCCGGGGTGGCGCTTAAGGATGTTGAGATTGAGAGTATTTTGGTTCAATGTGATGAATCAGATGCTAGTTTAGAAATAGGTTCACAAAGCCAAACAGCGATCGCTCCAGCTAATTTGGCGCAGGAGGAGGAAGAAAGAATTCCGCGAGTGATAGTCACCAGTTATGTTCCAGGAGCGATCGCTATCAGCAGCGTTCCTCAAGTGCAGAAACCACAGGAACAAAGTGGGTCTGGTTTGGGAGTGGTTAGGCAAGAAGCGATCGCTCCAGCCAATTTCACACAGCAGGAGCTAGATACAATTCCGCGTGTTACTTTGACTCCAGGAATTGAACGGGCGATCGCCACAAGTATCATTCCTCAAGGGCAGAAAGTAAATGTTTCAGAACCGCATCTGTCTAAGGGAATATCTTCTCCACTTCCGGTTAATTCTTTGCCAGTAGTTCCTAAGAAACTGAGTCAGGCTGAACTCGACGCTATAGAGGATGAGCTTAAGAGGCTTAGAATTAATCCTGATTCGTGTATATCGGTGATTAAGAAGTATTGGGAGAATGTTGGTGGAGCGATCGCTAGAGTGAAAGAAGCGCTTCAGCAAGGTTGGTGTGCCAATCCGACAGGATTATTCATTAACAGCTGCAAGAAGGGGATTAAGCCTCAGAAAAGCCAGGTGAGTAATGACGTAAGCGAATGGTTTAATTGGGCTAGGAAGCAGCGTATTGTTATAGCGATGACCGGAGGGACTGCCTATACGCCGGAGGGGGAACCTGTTAGCATACGAGAAATGATGGAGTTATACCCAATGAGGACATGAGTTTGAATTATGCTACCAAATATTTTCTTAGGGGAAAATTTGACAAATTCATTACCTACAGATGATTCAGGCTTACTTAGGAAAAGTTCGCTTCCTCCTTACGCTGATGGGAATACCCCTATGATTCTGAGGAGGGAATACTTTGATATCACCAATAACTTTTAAATCGAGTATTTCCTGAATTGGAATCAGTGGAGGTTGGAAAACTATGATACGTCTTGCTTTTATCAGCAGTGAACCAGATTTACTTTGATTCGCTGGGAGAACACAGCTTACATGTAATTAGAGAAGGAATAGGAGCATTAACCCATGTTTCCAACGGTTGTTGATGAGGTTGTAGATTCTATCAACGATAAGTCGTTACATATGGCATTGAAATAACTAATTTTCATCAATCTAGAGAAATAACTTTTTCTATTCTTCCGGTTAACCTTGATAAACTCAGTTATACCAATTTAGATGCTGAAACAATAAAGGAGAAATATGATGTTTAATGCTTCTAATCATCCACAAGTATGCAACTGTGGTTTGGAAAGCGATTACTATGGAAATAAGGATGTAGAAAAAGTCTCAAGCAGAAATATAATTTACCCAATTTTAAAAGAAGTTTTACCTAATGTAATTAGGAGTTGTCAATCCCTTCGTATCAAAGGAACTACTGTGATAGTTATTGCAATTTTAACTGCAATAACTTACTTTGTTCTGGGTATTAGTACAGAAAAAGCTGAAGCACTTACAAATCTTATAAACATTAATGTTAATAACGGGCAAGATAAATTATCAATAGGAGAATTAGCTTTATTAACAATATTTTCCGTTTTCTCTCCTGGTATTTCTCTTTTTAGAGTTGCTTATCATGCTCAAGAACAAGGCGCTAGTTTTAGCGAAATTCAGTGGTTAATTTACTCATTCATAGCAATTGTTGATTGGGTTATAGATAAAATTCCAGGATATGCTAGCTTGTATCAGTTTCTTGCACACGGAATCATCTGGAGTGTAGTATTTTTAGGATATACGTATTTAGCGAGTAATCCCTCAGCATGGATTTTCTACATACTAGGCATAGTTGGTAGTGTTGTTCAACTTATTAGACAAATATATACGATTCCAACAGATGCTACTGTTGTTGGTGCGCCAGTACGAAGTCTCTCTGAAGACACTTTTTCTTTCCTGATGTTCCCTTTTTCTTAATGGGGTATTTATTTTCAGTATTAAGTGATTAAAGCAGCGAATTCTGGACTTGGGTATATGACAATGGAGCTAAATATGGTGGTTATTTGGTGGAGGAATGATCGCCATTAGCAGCGTTCCTAAAGTTCAGAATGCTCATGAGCAAACCGAGTCTAGTTTGGGAGTAGTTCAGCAAGAAGCGATCACTCTGGCTAACTCCATACAGCAGGAGTCAGAAGACCTCCTCAGAGTGGTTGTGACTCCAGGAATTGAAGGGGCGATCGCCGCTAGCATCATTCCTCAAGAGCAGAAGATAAATCTTCCAGAACCACATCTGTCTCAGGGCATATCTTCTCCAATTCCTGTTAATTCCCTGCCAGTAGTTCCTAAGAAATTGACTCAGACTGAACTAGATGCTGTAGAAAATGAGCTTAAAAGGCTTAGGATTAATCCTGATTCGTGTATATCGGTGATTAAGAAGTATTGGGAAAATGTACAAGGGGCGATCGCTAGAGTTAAGGAGGCGCTTCAGCAGGATTGGTGTTGCAACCCCACAGGATTATTCATTAACAGCTGCAAGAAGGGGGTAAAACCTGAGAAGAAGGTCGTCAGTGATGATGTTAATAGCTGGTTTGATTGGGCGCGGTCACGCAGGATAGTTCTTGTTATGACTGATGGGTATGTGTATACACTAGAGGGCGAAGCGGTCAAACTTGAAGAAATGATGCGCCAGTATCCAATGAGGGAGTAGTATTTTAGCGATTATGTGGGGAATTTAGAACTAAAACTGGTGAAATGGGGGCCTTTCCTAATGAAACCTGTTGTTTAACTCCATTTTTCCTCGTTTATCAGCGTGATCACGCCAAATATAACCGTTCTTTTTTGGCGAAAACTTCGTGATACTAATGTTTTCAAGCTGGATGAGGTTTATCTCGTTAATATTTATTGGACATTGTTGATATTCATTGGACATCAATGTAAAAGACTTTACATTAAGATATGACGTGGGTAAGAATAGAAGACATTATTTTTGCTACTGATAGTTTAATAGGTCGTTTTCTTGCATTTTTTATTCTTTAATGTAATTATCTATGTGTAGATGACATTATTCCTAACTTAGTGTATGTCATGTGCTAATTTCTATAGGACAATTGTAATTTATTATGTCAGTAATTTAATTTTCTAGTCTATTTCTGGATGTAGTTTTTATTTTACTGTTTTCGGTTAATACTTACTCTTTTCACCAAGTGCAATATCTCAGCTACCCAAACCCCAATACACCACTTTTATCCGACTATGCTGTCAGCCGCGAAAGTATGTACTCAGATCATCCCACAGCTACAACACCTTGACTTTAGCTAAACGGGAGTAAAGCACTGCACTTACAATATCTATATGCTGTGTATCAGTTATATTAGTTTAAGAGTATTAATTGTTGATGGAATAGCATAAGTGAGTTCAAGGTATACAAGAACGGGTGTACGTCGTTCGGGTGATGATTATCAGGACATAGTTGCTCTTGACCTCATAATTGAAATGCTAGAACACCCAACAAGATATCAATGGATTCGTGTTGAGGCAGATGAAGTTGGTTTCTTGGACGATGTTGTAGCTTTGAGAGCCGACGGTAGCTTTGTAGTTAAGCAGGTCAAATTCTCAGCGCATCCAGAACAAGATGATGATGCCTGGTCATGGGAAAGATTGTTGGAACAGAAAGAAGACAAAAAGAAGAAAAAACTACCTTCTCTCTTAGAAAAATGGGTTACTTCTTTAGAAAAGTTGAGTGAACAACAACCAGTTTATGAAGCTTCTCTAATCAGTAACCGCAGAGTCAATACTCAAATTCGCTCTGTCTTATCACCGGATGGTATTGTAAATTTTGTTCAGGTAGATAACTCAATTCGTGAAAGCATTATTCAACAAATAGGTGACGAAACCAAAGCTAGAAACTTTTTCTCTAATTTTCATTTTTATTCAGACCGATCCAGTCTTGAAATCTTTGAAGAGAGTTTACGTATTAGATTTTATAGGTTAGGTGGCGATGATAAAGGATGGCTAAACCTTAAAGATGAACTTCGTTCCTGGGTGCGTAATCGGAATCAACCTTCACCAGATGGTGCAATTACCCTTCCTGTAGTTAGGAACGCTGCACTTTGGTATCAACTCCAGTCTCTGCCGCAAAATTTTGAAATTCCACAAGATTATGTTTTACCATCTGTAGATTTTCATAATTCACTTACTCAAAATATATTATCCTTACAGCAAGGTTGTGTAGTTGTTTCAGCAAGCCCAGGTGTTGGTAAGAGTACATATTTGAGTTACTTATTTGAATACCTATCTGCTGAAGAAATTCCTGTAATTAGACACCATTACTTTTTATCACTCTCAGATAGAACAGTTGGACGGTTAGACCACACCCGTATAGCCGAATCTCTGATGAGCGATATTCAGAGAAATTTTCCAGACACTTTAGGTGAAAGGGAGAAAAAAAATCCTCACTTTAGGGAATTAGGTGAGTGGATTAATGCCTGTGGTCAATATTTTTTAGCTCAAGAAAAAAACTTTGTAATAATTATTGATGGTTTAGACCACGTTTGGCGAGATCAACAATCAGTTGAAGAACTAGATAAACTCTTTGAATATTTGCTACCAACTCCTCAAGGGGTAGTAATAGTAATTGGTACACAGCCTGTAGATAATGCACAGCTTCCCTCACGGCTTAGTGGTGCAGCACCTCGTGAACAGTGGTATAAATTGCCCTTTCTAGATTTAAATGCTGTAGAAAATTGGATACAAAAACATGCTCATGAGCTTGATTTACCAGAAGTAGAGAACAGTTACAACTACTTTGCCGAAACACTAGCAAAAGCATTTTTCAACAGAAGTCAAGGACATCCATTGCATTTGCGCTACACACTCAAAGCTCTTCAAGAGCAAAACCTGCCAGTTACAGTAGAAAACATTGAAAGTTTACCTGGATGCCCCCACCAGGATATCACAATATATTATGAAGAATTATGGAACCGACTGCCTAGTGAAGCACATACGATTTTACGACTGTTTGCAGTCTGTAACTTCCCATGGCCACCAAAAGAAATTGTTCAGTGTTGCAGCCCTCAAGCACTAAATTTGGTACAAATTAATGATGCATTGAGACAAACTAAGCACCTATTGGTTCAGGATTCTCTGGGTTTGCGTCCCTTTCATAGCAGCCTCTTAGTATTTATTGCAGGACAATATGACTATGAGATGTATTCTCCAATTATGAAGCAGCTGGCTTTAAACTGGTTGCGTACAAAAGCCCCAGAATATTGGAAATGGGCTTATGAGTGGTTGTTAGAAGCAGAATTAGATAATGAGCAACTCTTAATTGATGGGCCAAGTCGTCAGTGGTTAATAGAGGCACTGGTAAAAGGCTACCCTTACGAACAAGTAGAAGAAATTTTGGACAGAAGTGCCTGGTTATCCTTGCAACAAAGAAATTTAACAAGGTACGTTGAGGTTGCCCTACTTCGTGATTACTTTTCTTATGCCACTACACTTAATAGACTAGATATACTCGATTCCTTACTTTATCCTCAGTTATTTGTAGAAGACGATTCTTTCCTTCGTTCTAGATTACATACCAGTATTATAAATCTAACTGAAACAAAACTTGTTTTACTAGCAGAAAACGAAAGCAAACGCAAAAATCAGTTTGTTGTTCATCAATGCTTCAATGAGTTAAATGCCAGATTATTTAGCAATCGTATTAGCAAAAACGACGATTTGCGTACTATTTTAAAGTTAACGTCTACAGTTGCAGCCTTAGATGAAGAAATTACTCCTCAGAAGATAGTTGAGTTTTCAGTAAAAAATATAGAAAATGTAGGGATAGAATTTACTTTGCAGCCTTATATTAAAGCTCTAAAAACTTGGGGAATTATGCCATCCTTGCGGCAGGTACTAAGAATGGATATTCCTATTAGAGACAAATCATTTATTTACAAAGATGTAATTCTACTCGCATTAGACCAAAATATAAATTTAAATCAAGATACATTTATAAACATCAATGAACAAAACCCATTTATAGTTATTTATGCTTTTATCCATCATAGTGAAAACTTTGAATTTTTAGATATTGAATTCCCCTCTCCTAGACAGAAGATTGAAAATTTTGAGTTTAGAGATGTTGAATTACCATCTGCTGATTTACTCTCAATACACGAAACTGAGCAATTTCAATATCGATATATTATAGGAGACCTATTTTATAAAATATTTTTTATTTTTCTAGCAAATTATTTGTTGCAGAGAGGTCAAAAAAATAAAAGTTGGTTGATGAATCTTGGAAATTACAGTTGGCCTAGAAATTTTATACATAAATTAAACTCCATTGCAGATAAACTTGCTAAAGTGCTGACTTCCGAATCAGCATTTTCGTATAATTGGTTTTATGAACAGGTAAGCGATATCAAAAAACCAACGTGGCCTGAAGAACGGGAAATACATGGTTATGGAGTTTCGGCTGCACAGGCTCTTACTAGAATCAGTCTAGATGTTATAATTCTGCTAAAAGCTTTGAGGAAAAATTTTAAAATTACTAAAGACGAATTTGAAGCTGCTTTATCATCAGACTACTGCCACCCTTGGGATTTTTGGCTAGATGAATACCTAGAACGCAAACAGCAGTGGTTAACTCAGGAAGCAGTACAGTGGTTTTTACAATATCAGATAGATTACCTAGCTAACTTAATAGAACCATTTAATGAACGTGCTACAAAATACGCTAAATTAGCATCCCTGGCAACTTTACATGATCTTGTAAACGAAGCCAAATTCTTTATTCAAGAAACAGCCTCCAATTTAATTTCTTTCGGTGAGCACAAAGATATGCTTTTATGGCATATCTTAAATAATGTTCAAGCTTGTAATAGAGCAAAAATTCCAGAAGCCAAACAGTGGTTACTTCAATTAGCACCTTTAATTGCGGAAGTGGAAAATTTTACTGATGGCGATGAAACAGGAGGATTACCTCGTGAATTAGCAAATGTTTTAGTTGATGTAGCTCCAGATTTATTGCCTATTTATTATCAATGGTTGTGTTCTAAAGAAGAATATTATGATGCTTTAAGTGTATTTCATACTTTTCTGATAAATGCTGATTTATCTTCTAAAATCAACCAGGCTATTGCTAAAACAGCTTTAGATGAAGAAAGCTTGTTAATTCTAGAATCTAGAGCAGAGTCAGGAGAGCAAGAGGCAGAATTGGTACTCAGGTCTATCCTAAATTTTATGGGAAACAATGCTTTAACTAAAGCCAAGTCTAAAAATTCTCAGTTGGCAAGTTCATCATCACAATCAGGCTTAGAATCTAAGCCATTACCATCCCCTGATAATTTTCCTCCCGACAAATTGAAAGATTATTTAGCAGCTGTTCGTCAAGCCGATTCCTATGTGAGGAGTAGTATTAATCCTTGGGTCAAGTTCTGGACGGATACAGAACAAGCAGAGAATGCCTTATCTGCAATTGAACAAGAAGTCAATTCTGGATATGAATTTAAAGATTATGACGAGATTTTTTATTTAGCTCTTGCTATGTACGGAAAAGACTATGCTTATCCTTGGCTAATTAAAGCTCATTTAAAACATTATGGTTGGAGGAACTACTATGGTAAAGAAGATTCTATTTGCCGATGGAAGATTGTTAAAAATATCTATCCTGACCGATGGTTTGATTTTATTTTGGATACACTTAAATCTTCATCTGGTAATCCTTGGCGTGATGTAAGCGTTTACAATTCATTAGATAGATTAGTTGACTACTGCATATTAATGGAGCAAACAGACTTAGCTAAACAAATAACAGAACGAGCGATTGCCAGTACATTAGAGCTAGTTTCACCACTTAAACTACCAATACCAGAATGGATAAACCAAGCTTAGACCAAGAACTATTTCTTCTTTTCTCGCGCTTAACCTGGGTTTCTGGAATAGTGAGGGAAAAAGCGTGTGTCGCAATTGCTGATTTAATTATTAACTCTCCACAATCAGATATTATTCAGCAAAAATTGCTCAATTGGATTAAGGTACAGAAACTAGAAAGTATAGCCGTCATAGGTTTACTAGTGTTCTGCCGTATCCAAATCACAGATAATAATTTCAAGTTTTTGCCTTTAGAAGAATTCAACTCTGCTATTAACAAACCTTCTATTTTATCTGTACTCCTATTAAATGAGCTATTTCCTAATAACATTATTGCAACTGATTTTAAAAAACTTCATTTATCTACAGCACCATCTAACTTTGACATACCTTCGTTTTTTACAAAATATTCATCTAATTTTCTTCCACCTATATATACTAAATATGCAAAGGGAATAGAAATAGAAAAACGTATTCCTTTTATAAGACAATGGGCTTATGAGTGGCAACAATTTCTTGAGGCATTAGGCAAAAATCCTTCAAGTAAATCTCTAGATTTCTGGGGGAGACAAAATTACGAACACTACATTACTTTTGATGCAGAACTTAGTGAAGTGTATCGTTCTGCATATCTGCGAACTCTTGCATGGGCTGTTACTTTGGGTGCAATCTCTGAGAAAGAAGCCAAAATCTTTGCAGCTGAAACATGCCCTATAGATTTAGGTTTATGGCGTATTGCTGCTGCATCCAAACCTAGCTGTTGGCCAAAAGTTGAGGAATTGGAGGGTCAAATTGATACTATACCTGCTCAAATATGGAATCAAGTTGAAAAAGCTTGGCAACAGCAGCTAAGTCAAGATAATGATTGGATTATTGCTGAAGCTAGTGGACGAGTTTATGAAAGTGGAAATACAGTTGCCTATGACTTAGAAATTTTTGGACTCTTTCAAAGCTGTAATGGGACTAAAATTCCTAATTTTGAAGAAATAGCTAAATGGTACTCGCACAAAAATTTTGTTCCACCACCAATATCCGATAATATTAAACTTGAAGGCTATATTGATGTATTTCCTTCTAATTTCATTGAAGAAACTTTCGGTGACTGGAGTGTACTGCCTGCCACTATTCCTACATATCCAAATACTGTTCCTCGGTGGCAGTATTGGCGGCTTATGAAAAATATTTGGCTTCCAAATCCTTGTTTTGGAGCAGAAATGCTCAAGTTTTATTGCTCTAATGATGCTTTAATCATTCAAGATGGGGAAGATATTTTTGCTAAGTGGTTTGACTGGACAGACGGGCTAGGAGAAAAAATTAGTGCTAACCTATTACCTGCAACAGGACAGTATTTATTAATTCGACGAGATAAAATTAAAGAAATTGAAGAAGAAATTAATTCAGTCTTTTGTTGGGTGTGTAGATTGACTGTTTATAATCGCAAGTATGATGGTGAACCTTATGAGAAGTTTACCGATTACTCTCAGTATGGGGCTACAGGTATTGTGAGGCCGTAGAGAAAGTTTTTTAAGGGAGAGAATTTGATATCAAGAAATGATAGCAACACTTAATCAACCAGGGTATAAAAGCGAGTGTAGGACAGTTGTAACAAGAAAAAAAACCAACACCTGACTCAAGAGTGCTAGATAATAGTATCCGCTATTGGAAATTACTATTCTCAATAGCGTGATTTATAATAAGGGCATGGAGCCAAATAATCAGCTAATAACTGTTGAGATTGTAGAAGGTCTACCAGTAAGAGCAGAATCCTATTTTGCTCAAGCTTTAGAGCCAGAGTTAGACATTCTGAACGAATTACTGAAATCGAAAAACTCTGAAGGAACCCGTAGAGCATACCGCAAAGACATCATTGATTTCTTTGTGCGCATGACTGGAACAAGACCAAAACAAGACTCTATTTCTGAGTTTTTGCGCTTGGATGGACACAAAGCTACTGTAGTAGTGACTAAGTATAGAATTCAGTTAGGTGAATCCGGTTTATCTCCCAATACTATTAATCGGCGATTAGCAGCAATCAAGTCTCTGGTAGCTTTTGGGCGAAAGTTAGGAATTTGTAGCTATGCTGTGGATGTAGATAATGTCACATTACAGACATATCGGGATACCAGTGGGGTAACTGAACAGGAATTTTTGCAGGTGATTCGAGGATGCCATCGCTCCACCTTAATCGGAAAACGAAATTATGCGCTGCTCCTGCTTCTCTGGGGAAATGCTTTGAGACGCAATGAAATCAGCACTTTGGATGTTGGACATTTTGATGCTAATAAAGGAATACTGGAAATATTGGGCAAGGGGAAACAGAAGCGGGTTGTGATTAATCTCCCGAAACAGACTACAGTGGCGATCGCTGATTGGTTAATTGCTCGCCATGGCGATATGTCATCTAATTATCCTTTATTTACCTCTGTAGATTTCCACCATTTTGGACATCGCCTGACAGGAGATGGAATCTATAAAATAGTCAGGGGATTGTTCAAAACTGCGGGTGTTGATAAACATATGTCACCCCATCGATGTCGTCACAGTGCTATTACTGCTTTGCTGGAAAAGACCGATGGTAATGTGAGAAAGGCGCAGAAACTTAGTAGACACGCTAAGTTAAATACACTACAGATTTATGATGACAATCGAAATCGAGATCAACTAGAAATGTCAGAACTGTTGATGGATGGTTTGTAGTGATAAGTGAGAAAATTCTCTATAAAGTATAGAGCCACTTGGTTGCATCAGCGAGAGAGTTGAGCAACTCTTTCTGCAAGCCATATCTTAATAATTGTTAGATTAGGGTCATGTGATTTTCGAGATCAAAGCACCATGATAGCAATTAAGCAGTCCGATTACCTATCACCAGAAGACTATCTTGAAGCAGAAAAATCAAGCCCGGTTAAGCATGAATATCGCAATGGTGAGGTTTATGCAATGGCAGGTGCCAGTGATGAGCATGTCACCATTGGCATTAATCTTACATCGTTATTGAGAGATCATTTGCGGGGTAGTAATTGTCGTGTTTATGGGTCTGATATGAAGGTAAAGATTGATACGGTTAATCATTTTTATTATCCCGATGTGATGGTGAGTTGCGATCAACGAGATCGGGAATTTCGTTTTTTAAAAAAATATCCATGCTTGATTATAGAGATTTTGTCAGAGGGGACGGAAGCAAAGGATCGCGGAAAAAAGTTTGAGCATTACCGTTCATTAGAGACATTGAAGGAATATGTTTTGGTTGGTCAGGATCAGGCGCAGGTTGAGGTATTTCGGAAGAATGAGGCAGGGCTGTGGGTGCTGCATCCCTTTAGGGAGGGAGATGAGGTAGAACTAGTGAGCTTAAATATAAAGGTTCCCATCGTATCTCTATACGAAAATGTGGATTTGGGTTAAGTCTCAGATATTAAGTGTCAGATTGGGACACTGATGGAAATGTCAGAGTTGTTGATAGATGGGTTGTAGTAATAAAGTATAGAGCCACTTGGTTCCATCAGCGAGAGAGTTGAGCAAGTCTTTCTGCAAGCCATATCTTAATAATTGACTGACGCGTGACACCTAATCGCCTTGCTTCATAATCTAATGCTTCAATCATCCAGACTGGGAAATCAACGTTGACTTGTTTCTGCTCTACTCCTGGACGTTTGGCTTGGGAGATGTCTAACAATTCGGTAATGTCTTCCCCTCGATCAAATTTGTCATCAAATTCTGTTGAACCCATTGAAATTACACATAAATGGTGGGAGCAAAAACGCGCTCATTTGACAGCAACGTTTCACCATTACTATAATTGCACAAAATGTCACTTCATAAATTAACCGAGTTTCGACAAAAGTTTTCCTTAACTTGAACTAGTTTGGCTAAAAACTGTTCCCTACTAATTTTAGATTGTAGCAATTTCTTGAAATCAGGTTCTAATTCCTTTTGGCTGTTAATATCAAAGTTTATTATTCCATCTGGAGTTATTATATTAGTTATAGAATCGTCATCATCAGGTAAACTTCTGATAAATTCTCTATAATACTTCGATTCATGCTTTTTCTCCCATTCCTCTAATGGGAAGATTCTAATAGTCTCTAGTATATCAGACGCTACCTTATCTGCATCCGATTTCTTGCGCCACACTGTTAAGGATTGATAACTCATAGCTCCTGGTGGTGATGCCATTACTAGCCATTTAGACGATCTCTCTGACTGTTCTACCCAAACGTAAGATGACATTTTTGTCAAAGGTATATGTGGACCAATTAAGCAAGAATTACCATCAAAAATTTGAAAGTGTAAGCTGGGGTAAGTAATTGCTAAATCTCTAATTACTTGCTGTAAATACCCTTGTTTCTCAGGACTCGTTTCAAAAATTCCTGCGAGCTTTTCTTCTTGAAATTTCTTCACTAGAAATTTCATCTGGAACATAATATTAGAATATATCTTTCCTGGTTTTGGATTGAAACCTTTACCCATATTTTACTCCTTTAGTTAATAAATACATTTTTCACTCGCTGCACAGAATCTAAAGACTGGAGTTGAATGCAAGGTTTCTTAACTCCAGTTTTTAGTCTTGAACACTGACCAACAGATTTAACATTATTTGCTACCCATCAAAATCCTCCCAAAGAAATAGATGTGTCAGAATTAATTATCTCTAAGGGCTTATCTATTGGTGTTAACACTAGTGACTGTTCAGCTTTAAACGCTGCAATCAGCCTATCACTATAATTCACCAGAAACACAGTAAACAGCTGAGAAAAGGTTTCCAAACCAGTAACAGCTAACACCTCCTCAGCCTTGGACTTATACCGGAGGCGGAGCGGCTCCGGCTCCGCTTAGGATTCAGCACTATGCGGACTTGTCCTTGTTTCATAGAAATGCATTAATTTCTAAGGTTTACATATGCACACTTGATACTACGTTACACAGAGGGATATTATTACGCACAGCTATTTTGATTATTACGTATCTATTATAAATTGACCGCATCACGGTTATTTGTATCCGTTAAGAAGTAGAAAAAGAGAATTATTACATTTACTTAAGCCATGATAGATAAAACTTATTAATAGTATTCATAAAACACAACATATTAACTTCAAGCGTCATTTTGAGGATACATGTATCCGCATTACGTCACTTTGAGGACTTATATAAATGGTGAAGATAGTAAATACTAAATACAGTGTATTATTAGGTGTGCGGCGTTTTTACAATACTGTATTGTCAGGTGTATTGTGATTCTTAGTTAGGTG
>Ga0209208_10006253_pt1 | contig 16421 bp, 15 predicted proteins | sample S1TSphfallax_3_FD_187694 | JGI IMG/M metagenome (GOLD analysis project Ga0209208, IMG submission 187694) | Host-associated microbial communities from peat moss isolated from Minnesota, USA - S1T2_Fd - Sphagnum fallax MG (SPAdes) (version 2) | ecosystem: Host-associated > Plants > Peat moss >...
TAATGAATTAATTATTAATGAATTTTATTAATTAATAATGAATTCACTTATTAGAAACTACTAGTCTATGTTACTAGGGGATTGGTCATTTTTTCCATGTTAAATTTGTCCAAGTTAATTCAAAATCTAATGAAATACAAAGTGAACTAAAAACACATATTGGTGTAGTGTTGTCATGGATGATGATTTTATTGTGGCAATCATTTGGCATAGAAGAATATGCAAATAATAGGTTACATGTTGTGGTGTTAAAAAATTGTAATTCTTTTGAAATGGAGGTTATGTAAAAAGGTCAAAATCCAAGAAATTGAGTCCTATGGCTACGTTTGGCTAGAGATGGGACAATGAGTACATAAGGTATTGAATAAATTAAAATCAAATGTTGTAAATGAAGTTTGATTCTGGAAAATTAATTATCAATGTGTTAATTTAAGTATGATTTGTTTTAGGTATATGTACACATCCAATTTGAGGGGGAAAAAAATACAAGGCTAATTTTGATGGGCTTAATATATTTAGAAGCAACAACTATGAAATTAAAAAACTATGTTACCAATTTGACAAATGAATTACACATTCATTTTACCACTATTTTTTAATTGCATTGCAAAAGTAAAACATTTTGATATTTGAAAGGAAAATTTGGGGAAAATAAAAAAACACCATGTTCATGACAATATGAATCATAAAAGGGATTTTTGAATCTTTCACATTTGCACAAAAATGACTCAAGATTTTATTGCATTATATGCTTCCATGAAAATAAGGTTTTATTTATCTTCCCCTTTCATGTTTAAGTTTATTTCAATGTTTGATTCATAAGAGGGTCCAAGCATGATTGGGGTATCCCTTTTGAAACATAAGGACTCACTCATAGGATTCTCAAATTCATCTTTTTCTTCATGTCATAGGAAATAATTTTATTCCAAATTTTATATAGGTCTCTAAAATATCTAATGTTTTCACTTATGAAAATAAGAATAGTAAAATGTCCAATGTGGGCCATGTTATATCAATGATTTTAAATTCCTAAAATTTTCACTTTTTGAAACTTTTTACATTGCAATATGGCATTTGGTTTTTGTCACATTCATACATTTTATGTACATTAGTACCCAATGTGTTTGTGGTAAGAATTCTTAGGCCAAAACAATTTTTTTAGACATTTTTTATGAGTCTTTGAGCTTTTTTTTCTCAAGAAACAAAGTTATGGATTTTTTTCAAGGAATTGGTGAGAATCCTAAAATTTGTTCAAATTTGACAAGCTATGCATAGAATAATACCTTAATAATGTATCTATCCATGAAGATAATCAAACTTTCAACATGAATGTGCCAATAAGTTACAACATGTTTAAGCGAAGGGGTCCATTGGATATAAAAAAAAATAGTCATTTTTTATACCCCAACCATGTTTTGACCCAAGAATATGATTGGTTTTTGCATCATTATGTGTTTAGGAACTACATTCAAAGGACATGGTGGAAGGAAATTCATGTTTGTAGATTATAGGTTGGTTTTAAAACCAAACCATGATAATATTTTAGGTTTATATTCCAACAAGGTTCACCATGGTATTAAAAAAAAAATGGGTACACACAAGTTGGTGTAGTTTTGATTACGAAAATAAAAATTGTTATTGCAAGTGTGAATAAACAACAAGCTATGACATTCCTTATAGGCAATTTTGTTTTTGGTGATTAGTGTTTTCTTTTCATCTTTATTGCACAAATAATTAGAGCCAATATCACATGTTTTCACATTATGGAATTAATGGGTAAAATGTAACATAATTAATTCAATTGAAAGGACTTTCGCACATGATTTCACATTTGTGATTTCATTGTAGAAACATCAAAATTGAAACATGACCAAAACCATACATGAATTAAAAACATGACATTGCATGGATAGCACGCCCTCCTATTAAAATGGGTTGAAATGCATGTATGCCCAATCTATGTAGAGTGGGTGCCTGATTTAGTAGTACATGATGCCCACGCATTAAAACTAGTGTTGTGCCCACATTCCAATGGTTGTATGGGTACCCAAAATATAAGTAATGCCTAGCTCATCAACCTATCTTGGGATCGTGATGGGGGACATAGCTTACAATCATCGACTTTAATCATGCCATACAATGCATTAGAATGCCCTTGTTGACGATCTTTTATTCCCACAACATCAAGAGTCCCTCTAACTATGTGATATCTTACACTAGGTAGATCTTTTACTCTTCCCCAAAAAGCTCGAAAAATAGGCTTTTGTTCTTGGAACACAATCATGAAGTTGAAGTACCAAAAATTCCTAGAGGCACCCAACATGTGGAATGAATGCATAAGGATGTTTTGCTCAACTTGGAACACAATCATGAAGTTGAAAGTACCATAAATTCCTAGAGGCATTGAACTAGACATGGCTAGAAACATGGAAAGTGTGTAAAAACATAATAACTGAAGTTTTGTCAAAAATGTAAATGCCAGAAATGACATTTAAGGATTAAAACATGAACCAAAAAACTTGAGAATCCTTATAAAAGCACAAGAACCCAAACATGATTAAAACTTAATCATAAACATTGGAAACATTGGAATTAAAACATGAATTGAAAAATGTGAAAAGAGGTAATTATATAAGCATCTCACATTGATCAAGCTTATTTCAATACATCAACGATGTTTTAAAAACTTTTGTGTTGTTGAACCTTTTGCATTTGTTCGAACATGTCCTCTTACCAAAAAATATGAATATAACTTAACATGATTAAAACTTCATAAAAAATATGAAAGCCACAACATAATTGGTCCCTATGTTTGAAGACATGAACTACACTTACCCTTGAAAGAAATAAAAGTACAATCTATAACATGATTGTCCACATAATTGTTTTTCATAAAAAAGTGGATGTTACCATAGGGAGATGAAGGGATGACGCAAGTCAATCAACATAATTGCTTTTTATAGAAGCTTAAACATCACCATAGGAACATGGACGGACAAACCAATTCAAGTGGACAAAAACATGGTTTTCTAAAAAATAACCAGTGAACAAATAGACAAAGTAGGAAACATGTTGGCTCAAGACTATAGATTGAAACATGGTAGCAACAAAACTGGATGTTAGAAACATAGAAAACTAAAAAATGTGCAAAGTAAAATTATAAACAATATTATTGAAATGTGCCCAAATTTAAAAAACCAAAAGTTGAATTATGGAATGGGAATATGAAACCTGAAGTTCATAAAACTTGAAACATGATTCCTGTGGAACATTTGTTGAAAACTAAAACAAAAAAACATTTGTGCCCATGAAAACAACTTAGGCAATTAAAACTACATTGTTATGTTTTGAAAATCTTGAACTATTAACTACAAGGCATAAATGGTGCATAGTGGTTCAGCCTACAAGGTGGATGATGTCATACTATTCCATATAAAGGTTTTGTTTCTTTTGTGGTGCATGTAACATGTAATCTTAATTTTCAGATTTTGTATTTTACATGGAAGTTAAGGTTTGGAAACCTTTTTTGACAAGCACCTTTTTTTTGTTTTGTTTGTTTGCTTCCTATTGTGGTATCCTTTTCACACCATTTACTTTGTCATATATTGAAGTATAGTTGTAGCAACTCGAAGGGGGAGAAAATGCAATTCAATTGGCTTTTAATTTGATTCATTATACCTTTTCACATGACAACAAATAGGTTCATACCCATTGGTTGTTTTTTTAAGTTTTGTAACAATCACAAGTAAAACCCAAAGCCAAATTAAATCTAGTTATGTCATGTCCCATCTTTGTACATGAATCAAACACATCATGTGTTTCAATTGTGATATTACAAAAATGTAGTACCATACGCATGCTTGCATACAAACATCATAGTTCAACATTTTGGAACTAAATCTATTGTAGAAACATAGCATAGTGCAAGGGGAAGGGGGTGAATATGTGACCAAAAAAATGGACATTAATTCATTAAATTGCATGGATTAAATGAAACAAACATCAAAATCATTCACAATTGATTAGGTGATCATAATCCCCCCAATTACATATATATTTTGAAATGTAATTTAAGATGAAGTACCTAAACTCCCTGAATCTTATTGAGGTGTGATAAACATTTTTTTAGCGAGTCTTGCCAATATGTTCACCCACTTTAGATCATCTTGTTTCAAACCCCATATGAATGCCCATCCCAAGTACAAAACATATTTGTGGAAAAGGTTGGCAATTGAATTTTGAATGGTAATTATGAATTGTGTCAAAGTGTATTATTTGATGTTTCTTTGACATAAAAAATGAATAATAATTCCTATCATTACGGGGAAGAATTATTTTCTCCTCTAGGCCTTCTGTATAATGTGATACACAAGTTTTCACTGTCCAACTTGCAATTTTGTTCCAATGTCTCCTTCCTCCCCCATGTTTAAATTAAAATGTTTAAGCACTTCATTTGTGCACAATGTGGTAACACATTTGTATGCTAGGTGGTTCATTGAAATATGCATAAACATGAAATTGAAAATTTGACCTTTAATTTCACCATGTTCCTTGAAAAGGGAAAGCCAATCTTCACCTATGGCCCAAAGTTGAATCTCTTGCTTGGAATCACCACCAAAAAAAAACATGATCACATAGGTCCATTAAATGGATTTTAAAGTCCTTGCACTATGAAAGATAAAACATTGTTAATGAAAATGTTTGTACAATTCTATGCCACGAAACCTAAAATGTGTGTGCTAAAACATTGATAAAATAAAAACATGGGAATTAAATTGAGAAATGTGGGAATTGAAACATGGATAAAACAAGAGTATGCAATCAAGAAAATGGTTCCACAAAAAAAAATGTTTTAAAACTAGAAACATGGGTTTGGAAACATGCATGTCATGACACCTTGCATCCAAATATATATATATCCTAGGTTAAAATCATGGATCTAAATGCATGATTTGTATGATTTAGATATATGAACAATTTGAAACATGAATAAAGGATTCACAAACATGGATATATATGAATCTTGAAACGTGATGAACAATTTCATATAAAAACTAGATAATAAAACCATGCAAAGTTTTGGTCTATGAGAAAACGACATCAAATTGAAGTCCAATACATGCATTATGGACAAGGTGTAATCAAATGTACATGAGGAATTTGAATATCAAGATTTAGGACAATTGAGTTTGCAACATGCATCCATGACATGTTGTGTAAAGTAATTGAAATATGGGTCTCAAGATGAATGCGTACCCAAAGTCCAACATTCTTTTGATTGACTTGTAAAAAGGATATGTAGATGTGTAATTAGATTGTGGATGTTGCACGTAATATGTTCATAAATGAAATTAATAACCATTACAAACTAATAAAAACTAAAACATACCTATTTTGTTTATATATGTTATCAAGGTTTGGTCCATGCCTCTTGTTATCTCAAGTTGTTCATAGGGGTTTTTCTTTCTAGATCGTTGTTTGGATAAGCGCATTTATTGGTTGCACCTTCTCCTTCTTCATCTCCTTGGTTGGTGCCTTGGGTAGCCTTGGATGACATTTCCTTGTAATTCTATTTATCGATTTTTAGGTGGTAATTTGTAATTATTTCCAAGGCTACAATAATTTTTAAATAAATGGTTGTTGTGTGACACATGCTTGAAATTGATCCACAAAATGTTCATCAAACTCACATTGCAAGCTTATTTGGCATTATGCCAAAACACAACTTTTAGGACTGCATAAATGACTACATTTACAATCATTTATATGTCATTTGTGATTGTACATGATTGCATGATTGTTTAGTCCATAAAGCCATGTCATACATGTCAAAAGTTGTATTCACAATTTTAGTTGCAACCATCATTAAAACCATTATGTCCTTCATGATTATAAACTCATATTTACCATAGTCAATCATAGAGGACATATCCGATAGCTGAGATTTAAGTTTTAAAATACAGATTAAATTTTTAGATTGATTCCTTAATACCACATGGTAGTCTAGAATAAATTCAAAAAGTTATTGTCCATTTATGAATTGTTGCGCATGGCAACCTATAACTAGGAATTTGTTTTTTTGGCCCAATCATGTGATGTCATGTGGCAATTAAAGCTAACTTAAATAGGGCTAGGTGAGCCTAACTTAAATTATTCTAGATTTAACCTAATTAATTTAGCCTAGCTAGGTTTGGTCTTTAGATAACTCACATGAGGTGACTTTATCCCCAATGTATGGATAACATAGTTTTGAACTTAGGTTACCTCTAAAATATAGTTTGATTTTTACATTTCAATGTTTCAATAATGTGTTTGTACTAAATATAAATTAAAATTTTCTCATGTGATTTGTGAATTAATGTTCATATGAGACATTTTTGTTAACATTTTTGCTACCTCCTATCTATATGGCACATTAAGGATCCCAAAAAGAAGGAACAAAAGTAGCACAAGAGTTAGGGATGCCTAGCATGCAAAAAAGGATTTTCAAAATTAACTTACCTCTTTGAGGTAATGACATTAAACTAATGAAAAAGAAAAAATGATAATACAAAAAGTTAGGTTCAATGAATGCCTTGAAAGAAAAAGGTAACATTTTTGGTTTATAAATATGGGTAGTTTCTTATTGTGGTTATACCTTACGCATACACTTTTCATAAAATTTATCATTCACCATTTTAGTGTGCTTAAATGGATTTTTTTCTAATATTGTTATACCTTATGCAAGACTTGATTTGCTTATTGTAAAAATTATGCCTTATTTTCATTTTAGATTTTGAGGCTCATTTTGCAATTTCATGTATGAATATCTTTGAAAAAAGGAGGCATCCATTTTAAGTACATACTTTATTTAGTTTCAAATGTTATGATTCACCTTCATTTTGCTCTAACAAATTCAAAAGAAAATTGAATGATCATCTTATTATTAATTTATTTTGTCTCTTTCATTTAATGTCTTGGTCAATTTTATCAACATTTTTTATTTCACCTTAAACAACCTATAGGTATGATAGCAAAATAACAGCTCAAATTGCTTAACATAAGTAGAAAAAGGCAAAACACACCTATTAATGTAAGTGAAGGAGGCATATAGGAAAACATGGCAAATGACTTTTTGAAACCCATCCATAAAATTTCTTTTATTGCAATTATGAATGTGGGTGCTAGTTCACCCTAACCATTTTGCGATTAAATATGTTGTTAAAATGGTTATAACAAGTTGTGGATTAAGTAAATTAGTAAAAGGCTATTGGTTTAATATGAAACATAATCAATTATCTAAGAACGTTGAACATATTGGTCATACACACTAGAAGGTAAGTTATGGGGTTTAGCCAATCAACAATGTTGAATGTGAATTTTTTTATTAGGGAGATAAAAGAATGTCAAAAGGCACTAGAGTATGTGATGTAATTAAGGAAAAAATATCCAATGGCATGCTACCACATAAGTGATACACTCCCTACAATGAATTGACTATGGGCTTCATTGCTACCATGTTCATTAGGATGAGTATGAAATGATGGGGGAGGAAAATGTTTGAGTCATAAGCATAGAAAATAAGACATGCTTTGAGCTTTTGCAACTGTGTTTTGGCAAGCTTTGAGTTGATTTGTCTTCACAAAAAAATATAGTACAAAGTTTTATTTCGAAAACTATGAATTTGAACAAGTATAGGAATGCCTATCTTTCAAACCTTTTGGGATTTGAGGTACTTGTCACATGTGACCAATAGGTTAAGTGGAAAATATCGAAAATTTCAAAAGGTTTGAAAGATAGGCCCTTTTCCTATTTCAAAAACCTACTTATCAAGTTTTGGTGACATTCTAGTTGGGTGGGACCTTACAATATATGCAATGTCCTAAATTGCCAAAGTAGTGACCTTACTCAATATAACTTGTCCTTCATATAAATTTCACAAAGTATGACAAGGTTTTAAGTGTAGGGTAATGCTTGAGGATGTGGGCATAACTACAATAAGACCTTATCTGAGGTGGAACCAAGGCACGTTTGATTTTGATAATGCCTATGGTTAAGAGCATTGCATGGTATAATAATCTATGATTTTTATATTTAAAAGCAATTTCTTGTGATACATTGGTGGATATCTAGTAGGTACTTGCCATATATCAAAAGACTTGTTTGATTAACACAAGGTATTTTGAAAAATGAAACAATTGTGTTAATTAACCTTAGTTTACCTATAATAACTAGGATATAAACATGTAACAGACATAAACTCCTAACACATTCCTCCAAGTACACTCATGAATTTTGTCAGAGGTTTTTACAAATTCATACACAACTCAAAATATTTGTAGTGTAATTTGCAGGGCACCTTATACACATTAATGAATGCCTCCTCAGAAACAAGAGGCATTGTACGCCTAAAGAGGCCTCTTATGCCTATACAAATAGTCGTAAGAGACCTCTTGCAGGCAGTAAGGTGCCACTGGCTTCTATTGCCTTCTGATCTACATTTGTTTAGGCTCACACCCTGGGGCCCTTACCCTACAGAAATTTTGTAGTGCAAAAGCAAGGGAGGGTTTTAATGTGTTTAATCACAAATCCTTACACAGACCATGAGCGCAAACTTGTCTTTATTTGGGAGATCCCAAATTTGGAGTGTGTTTTTTGCAGAGGTGTCATTCTTCTTGCATGATTGACTCAGAGAAAGAGAGCTTTCAGATAGTTGTAGCCAAGAGATAGAGAGGTAACACAAATGTGCTGCTTGTGTGATGCAATTGAAGCCACATACACCATCCAAGACATCAATCAAACTACATCTAGAATACTGATTTTGAGAATGAAACTTCCAACTGGAGCCATCAGATTCAAATGGTCAGAACAATTTCGCTACACTGGGTAAAAACTGGAAACCCAATCTAAACAATCTCAATCCTGAGCCCTTAGCGATAGTGGACAACTCATGCTCGTAAACCCTATATGGGGTCTTTCAAGGTGATGGAAAATGTATAAGTAACAAACAGATGAAAATATAATCAGGAGCCTCAAAAGAATGCAAGGTTAGTGCTTCAATGCTAGGTGAACATTATGGGGAGTATAAAAGAATGCCAAGGTACAAGGCAGTGCTTATTTTTGCTAGTAGGCAAGGTTGCTACTTCTGAAGGAAAGAGGACTTCTGAAATGCCTAGAAAAAATAATCTCCTACATCTGCTAGGCCATCTGCAGCACAGAGTGGTCGGAAGTCAAGGACTTGACTGCTTGGAATCAACCCAAAACCAAATCTGCCGCTTGCGTATTGCCAAACCCGGGCCTCATTATCATGCCTTCCAGGTCCTCCCTGCATAAAATTATTCAGCCTGCAATAATCTAAATTGAGGGTTGCCCGAAGCATCCCCACCACCTCTTCATCAATGTAATCCTGGGAACCACAATTCAAACACCCACACTCGATGCCATGTCCACAAGTTGGGCGGTTATGGAACCGGCACGCATAATTCTGCTGCTCTATTTCTGGTAGAGGAGCTGGGATCATGCAAGAATCTTTTGCAGTCCAGTAAACAGAGCCAGTGCCCATTGTTGCACCAGGAGGGTTGTTGCCCATTTTTCGGCAGATAACCCCACCTTGATCATCATAGGAGAGCATTACAATGTCCAAACCAGTTGTTCCACTAACAGCCTGTACCCAGAATGTGATCATCATATTCATGTTACATAAACAGATGGACTCTTTACAAATTCAGTACTTCAACAGATGACTCTTTCAAGCTCTAACATCCTTTCAGCCAAACTCCAAAGAGAATCCATTTTTTGTTGGTGTTTTTTACTTTTGGTACAAAGTTTTCAATCAAAATCCTGAAATTGTACCTTCCAAAGGCCTTGGAGAGGACGTGCTGCAGTTGGACAGCAGTGCACAATTTTGACAAAGTGCTCAGGCTCACATCGGTGCCTGCCTTGACTGAAAGCACGATCTCGTTCCCGGCGCTGTTGCTTCCGAGCAGCACGGTCACCCCCTGGGCTTGTCACTTTCCTTGCCAAAAACTGGTACATTTCATATGGGAAGCTTCCTGGTGGACTTAATCCTGCATCAGAGCTTCCAGAGCTTGCCTCTGAGTTCACTCCTGGGCTCCCTCCACCTGTGTGGCCAAAGAAGTTCACCAAATTCTCACTGGAACCAAATGAAGCAACAGCTGCTGCCTCCACCAAGGACTTCTTCTTACCCATGAATGGATACTGTGTCTGCTGAAGTTGTTCCACCACAATGTGATGACTACCTACAAAATGCATGTCAACTACAACTACACCTGCAGGCAGCTCTTGCTCCAAATTCAAGTCTGGTCCCAGCATCTCAAATGGGTTTTTCTTTCCTGCCACAATCATAAGCAGGTTTCCCCAGTCAATGAGGTGCAAAAGATGCACCCTGGCAAAGCAGAAGAGTGGTTTCTTCTTCCTCCTCTTTTGTTTTGAGTTTGTAAATCATTTGCAGCCTTCATTGTCAATGAGGTACAACAGATAGCACTCCAGTGAAGCAAAAGAGTGCTTTCTTCTTCTTTTGTTTGAGTTTGCAGATAATTTGCAGCCTTTGTTGTCAATGAGGTGCAAAAGATATAGCACCCCCAGTGAAGTTGCAGATGAGTTTGTGAATCTTCATTTACTTCCGTTCAATGCTGCTTTTGCTGTTCAACAATTCAACAAATGTTTCAAGAACCATTGTGCAGCTGTTCTGCATGAAAGGAGAAAGCTATCAAGAAGGTGAATTGGATTGTTCATCATCCACGTTTTCTTAGCACCAAAAAAATGATTCCACAACTTGGACCCATTCTCTTTTGAGTGTTAGGTTCAGGGTGCTACAGATCATTAGGGTTTCAATGGTTTCTGAAGGGGGATCAATGCACACACCTGCTGAGAAAGCCAGATTGCCAGGGATTTGCAAGGGTCTGGAGCTTGGTTGGCTTTCTGAAGCTTTTGGGGTTGTTTTCCCATTCACTGGATGCACAAAATGTGCAGAGTCGAGGTGCATGAGGCAAACAGGGTTGCCATCTCTGGACAACCCAATCCACACAAAAGGAAGTTTGCACACCTTGAAAGTGCCTGGAGTTGCAGGCAAGACTCGGAAACCTGTGATGTTGTGTGGGCCCCATTCGAAGACGACGAGGTTTCCATGGCCTCCGTTCTCCACTCCTCTCCAAAACCCCACCAGGTTCTCGAACCGCGTTAGAAATGTATGCAGGAACTTGAACGGCACGCTGCCGTTTGTCACCCAGCTCCACACCTGAGTACTGCTCCCCCATCGCCGCTCACACATTGGCAACCAGACCTGATTTCCCGGATCCCAAGATTGATCAGATCACAGATCACCAAAAAAGAACCCTACAAAAAAAGACAAGAAAAAGAGAAAAAAAACTTAGGCCTTACTTTGTGATCATCCCGGCAAAGCTCGCGGAGGCGGTGACTGACACAAGAACAAGTGGAAATCTGTGCGGGAGAAAGAAAAGACAGGATGTGAGATAGGGCATCATCACCCAAGTCGTACAAGCTCCTCCATTGGTCGCTGTTCTCACCACCTATTACCTCCTCCCCTTGTTGTTGTTGTTGTTGTTCTTGGCTTCCTTTCTCGCGGATTCTCAGCCCAGTAAAGCTTCTCTCCACTCCCCACTGCTCACCACCCATCTGAAAAGAAAAAGAGCAACAAAATCCAAAAACCAAAAGAATTACATAGGTATATCTTCAAAGCAAACAACAGCCGACAGCAAAGTCCGAGAGGAGGAGCTGCTGCAACTGCCGCTACTTTCAAGGATGATCCACTCACAGGAAGGACTTGTCACTTACTTGACCTCAGCAATCGATTCTCGCTTAGGTATTAATAGTATTGTCTGCACCAACCAACCAGGCTTCAATCCCAACACAAAAAAACCTTGCAGACTACGGCAAGCAGCAAAACCCTGGACATGTACAGCACGAAATCCTGCTGCTGCTGCTGCTGCAACGAAGAAATCGCGATCAAGGAAGGCAATTGCGGAGGAGGAAGCATGCATGGGCATGCATCGCCACTCCTCCTGCGCCCCAGCAACAACATCGCCACTGTTCTGGGAACGTCATCGAGAGCCCATATCGAACGCAATCAACAGCAAGCAAGCGAATGGTCGAGACCCTTGTTAACCGGGTCCGGGTTTTTCAGCCGGTTCTGAGTTCGGGTCTAAAGACCCATCTCCAAATATAAAACCAAGACTGCAAATCCTGTTTTTTTTTGGGGTGAGGCTGAAATCGAAAATTTGGCGACATTTAAGAAAAGAAAAATTAGTCGAATTTAAACTAGAAAAAACAAAATTTTCTCAATTTTCTTTCTTGAAAAATGCCATAATTCCCAAATTTATCCCAAATAGGTGGGAGACTACTAATAGCAACTCACCTGGAACAATCAAACTATCTACCCAATCAGAAACATGTATCAATCAATAAATACAATTTGACTTTCTTTTGCGGACTCTGTGATGGGCTCCTCAGAAGAAGGCTAGAGCCCAAGGCCGTGGACAATGAGTAATTTTACAAGGTCGGAGTGTATAGTATATGATTCATAGTGTAAGTACCTTGCCAGCTTCAGCACAGTAGTGTTGAATAATTATATAATTTGAAGCTTATGATTGGCCACTACCTACAGATTTTTGAATTTGTGGTGTGCATTGTAAATAGATTGTTTTGGGTTGAGTCCAAATGTTATATTGGTTGCATATGTTATTGTAAAAATGATCGTCAAATGAACCAACCAATTGCCTCTTGCATTGCATGACATTTGCATATGTATCAAGCAAGTGTTTAACATTCATTAATTATTTTAGTATAATAATTGTATGGTATCATTTGGTAATCATTTAATAATCCTTACAAGCTTTAACAACATTTCAAGTTTTGGTTTCCCAGACATTCAACAAAGTTGTTCACCTGTGAGTTCCTTTTCTTGCCCATTAATTAAGCTTGCCATGTTCAGGATTAGTAGTATGATGCCATGTTCCATCTCTGAGAAAAATGAAGAGAAATGCAAGAGAAAAACAATAATAATTATTCCATTACTGAAAAACCAACTAAATCAAACTACTCATACTCACCATGCAAAATCATCCACTTCAGTGGCAAACATCAAGTTTGCAACCGAGTTCTATGATAAGATACATTTAAAAGCTGACAACCCAATCCAAAGTACCAAGGATCTGAATACACAGGACTGACACTATTTTGATAAGTGCCTAACCATAGCCTACACAGAGATACCCAAAAGACAACCTGTAAATACTTAGCTTCACAGGCTACCAAATTTCCGTAGAGGATTTTAGCATCCAAAGAAGCGCCAATCATCTCAAGGAACCAAAGGGGAAGAAAAAACTACCAGCAAAAAGAGAGAGAGAGAAGTGAAACCAGGCATGAAATGGAGTGTCAAAACAATTGTTGAACTTGATGGCTTTAGGAAGTTTTGATGTCTGGAGGATTGTTTTTGTTTCAATGCCCAGTTTAGAATGTCCACATTGAATGGCAGAGGTATTTCTGAGCCATTGCAGGTGATCTGCCATAGAAAACAGGGAGCTTCACTAATAACTCTACAGTCGCTACTAACTTATGCCTCCACCTCAGATTCTAGTCTAAACCCATTCTTGTATTGTGCAACAAAGGCCTAGAATTGCAAACCTAGACACAAAAAATTTGGGTCTCAACTTGCTTTGTAGAACATATTTCAGAGGTCACATTGCAATGATTCCAATGGATTTTTGAGGCATGTTTGAGACAATGAGAGCTTCTATCATCTTAGCTTGAGCAAGTTGGGGTTTTCATATGAGACATTTCATTGAGAAGACAGTTCGGGAAATAAATCATACCTTATTCTCTTCAAAAGCAGTTAACATTATTTCAATGTGGTCCTTGGGCCCAAATGCTTCCATTAACAGGTTTTCCTTCCCATTTTCCTCTAAATTTTAAAGCCAAAGTCTCAGCTCTGGAGGTGTACTCCAGTTGAAGTGAGGCCAAGCCATCAAGCTCATACTCTGATGGGCATTCACCAATTGTATCAACAGAAAATGAGCACAGGACAAGACTTAAATTGGTATTAATATCAAGCAAGCACGTAATACAATTGCCCGCTACAACCAACCAAAGGGAGCAGAAGACCTTTCAGTTATCAAGTGTTATAAATCTAGACACAGAAGGGGATCATGAAATTGGCCAGCTCCATCCATTTTTCCTAAGGAAACACCTATAGAACATATCAATGAGATTCCAGAGAAAATTCTGCAACCATGATTGCAGTCATAACCTGGTCTTGAGGGCTACCATGAGCTAATGGAGAAGCCGCCTGCACCTTGAAACAAATCACTACTTGCAGTAGACTACCCATCCTTAGTTGTCAACCCACAAGCATTCATAATTGACGTGGGTATCCAAAAGAAGGGGTGAGCTAGATGAAGACATGTTTCCATGAGCCTAAGCTTGGAGCAGAAGTTGCTGTTGTTGTTGTGTTGTCAACATCTGAAATTCTTGGTACTGCTGGGGAGACTGAATGCATGGTTTCTGTGTAGAAGCTCCTGGCCCTGGTCCCTACCAATATGCAAAACACAACTCATCACTATAACATCCATTAAAAAACTGACCAGTGTGCAATATTATAAGAACAATGCCATTATTAAGAACACCAAAATCTTTTGCCATGCACAGCTTGAGCAACAGATCAATGAATAGAACTCTTTGTGCAAACATCTCACATTTATTTCAATGATGAGAATATAACATCTTCATAGGTAGATTGAGAACTAAGAGAATATAAATGGAAGGAAACTCACTGTAAGTGGCCTCGCCTTTCCACCTTGATTCAATCATGTAAAAACTTCAGTTGGTCATCAGCTAACTGACTGAAGTATATTCTAATGTTGATCATGGTAAAATGGGAATCATTTGATGTTGATTTACAAAAGCTTCAAATTAAGTCTCAAGTAAGAACATGTGTTGATGGTGTTCACAGAACATTGAAGCAAAAAGGCTGATGTTGGTTGTGTTAAAATGGGGATCATTTGATGTTGCTTTACAAAAGCATCAAAAAACAAGTCTCTAGCAAGAACATGAGTTGATGGTGTTCAAGAGGAATTCAAGCAAGAAGGGATGAGATGATGGACAAAGAGTGCAAGATACACACCTGGGCTATGAATAGTTGGTTTGGGATGCCCTATTCCTGGGAAACCAAACATAGCATAATCTGGAGCTAGAGACCTCTGGCTCGATACATTGTTATCCTGAATCACCAAACACAAATGTTCAACATAAAAGCAGTTGTGATAGTGTTTAAAACAAAAAACACATCAACTACTACTTTGTATTGAAGATAATGTGTTCAAAGTGCACTTGAGACCTTGCTGACATCTGTTGTGGGCGAGACTGGACTTGTTGCAAGGGTGTTGCAATACCTGCTATCCCATGCAACGAATATTCCACAGACATAAACTGAGTCAAAACTGTCTGAATTGCATGAAGATTGCATCTATTGTCTAACTAATTGGTGTCCATCACAACCTTCACAGTTCAAAGTAACATTCTGAGGCCATATTTACCTGTACCACCTTCCTTGGAATTGTCTAAGCTTCCTTCAGAAAACAGGAATTGAGAAACATGGCCAAAAAGAATTCTACTTGCAAAGTCTAGGAATCGCAATCCCACTATACCACCCTAGAGAGAGCTATCCAACCATGACTGATCCTAGGACATCCCCACCTCAAATCAATTCCTCACTTGTTGTCAACATTCTCATTGGGATTAACACCATAAACCTTTTAGTTCTGGAAAATGAATTATGCATAGATACATGGCAAAAGCGTACATGCTCACAACTTTTCTGTCTTCGACAAACTCATCCCAGAACAATGCCTTAGGAGGAATCAAAGCAAGGATCTAGACTAGCAAAGGGTTTTATGATCATTCAAAGTTGTTTCATAATGTCCTTCACCACCTTCATGGTTATTTCATCAACTTCATCCCTTGGATGCAGATTCTTCAGACGTTCTTCATATATTTTGGTTGCCATTTCATTTGTTGTGGGCTACTACAAAAGCACATCCCCACCTAAACCATTTGCAGAGCCCGACTGGAAACATTTTGCCAATATGATGATGATTTGTTGTGGTATGTTTCCAAGGTTTCCTGGGTTTGGACTGATGTCTGGCATGAGCAATGGCCTTTCACCATCTTTTGAAACACCAAGCAAAGTAGTTGTATTGACTCAGAAGGTAAACCCCACAACTCCAGACTCTTCTTCACACAACATGTGGTGTTAGAATTGGGCTTTAGCCCTACTTAATCCGAATGTCAGATTGTTCATTTAAGGTGTAGGTCTAAACAGGATAGAAAGGATTCCATTTTCACCAAATCATCAAATTCACAACATCTGAGCTTCAAAACCTAACTGCACAAACCATCTAAGAATTGGA
>Ga0209208_10006254_pt1 | contig 16420 bp, 10 predicted proteins | sample S1TSphfallax_3_FD_187694 | JGI IMG/M metagenome (GOLD analysis project Ga0209208, IMG submission 187694) | Host-associated microbial communities from peat moss isolated from Minnesota, USA - S1T2_Fd - Sphagnum fallax MG (SPAdes) (version 2) | ecosystem: Host-associated > Plants > Peat moss >...
ATTCTTCGTCGACGCTGCCGCGCGGACCGCGTGGCACCGTCGCGACGAATCGCGCACGCCGGTCCGGATGGTAGAACTGGCCGTCACTCAGCAACGGCGGTGGCGCGGTGCCACCGTCCCGCGATCCGGCGCGCACCGGCCAACGCACCGGCGCGAGCGCCGCGTACTCGGCGGTGGACAACGACGCCAGCCCACCGATGTCGAACGCCCGCGCCCCGTCATTATCCAAGGCGCTCAAGCGCGCATGTTCGACGAATATTTCATGGGTCGATTCATAGGCAAACGCGGCGCCGAACCCCAAACGCTTTGCTACCTGACAGAACATCCACCAATCCGGTTTCGACTCGCCGGGTGCCGGCAGAAAAATCCGTTGCCGCGAGATGCAGCGCTCCGAGTTGGTCACCGAACCTTCCTTTTCGCCCCAGGCCGCCGCCGGCAGCGCGACGTGCGCATGCGCCAGCGTGTCGTTCTGCGCCAGGCAGTCGGACACCACCACCAGTTCACATTTCTGCAGCGCCGCGCGCACGCGATTGGCGTTCGGCATGCTCACCACCGGATTGGTCGCCGCGATCCACACCGCCTTGACCCGGCCCGCGTGGATGGCATCAAACAGATCGAATGCCTTGAGACCGGGCTTGTCGGGGATGTGCGGGCTTCCCCAGAACGACTGCACCGCGCGCCGCTGGTCGGCTCGCTCGATGTCCATGTGCGCCGCGAGCATGTTGGCCATGCCACCCACTTCGCGACCGCCCATGGCGTTGGGTTGCCCGGTGATCGACAAGGGGCCTGCCCCGGGGCGCCCGATGCGCCCCGTCAACAGGTGACAGTTGATGATGCTGCTGGCCTTGTCGGTTCCGCTCGAGGATTGGTTCACGCCCTGCGAGAACAGCGTCACGACCCGCGGTGTGCGCGCGAACAGCCGGTAGAATTCCGCGACCGCACCGGGCTCCACGCCGCAGCGGCGGGCGACGGCTTCCACCGCACCCGCCGTGTTCTCCGCCGTGGTCAACGCCTGGGACACGCCCAGGGTGTGTGCGTCGATGAAGGCGCGATCCTCCATGCCGTGCTGTTGCAGATACACGAGCAGGCCGTTCCACAGCCAGACGTCGGTCCCCGCGTGCAGTGGCAGGTGCAGGTCGGCGATGTCGCAGGTCGGTGTGCGACGTGGATCGATGACCACGATCTTAAGCTGCGGACGCTGCTCCTTGGCCTTGACGATGCGCTGAAACACCACCGGGTGACACCACGCCGTGTTCGAGCCCACCAGCACGATCAGGTCGGCGATTTCGAGGTCCGCGTACGACACCGGCACCACGTCCTCGCCGAAGGCGCGCACGTGCGCGGCCGTGGCCGAGGACATGCACAGCCGTGAATTGGTGTCGATGTTCGCCGAGCCGATGTAGCCCTTCATGAGCTTGTTGGCGACGTAGTAATCCTCGGTCAGGAACTGGCCCGAGACGTAGAACGCCACCGAGTCGGGACCGTGCGCGGCGATCGTGCGCGCGAACCCCTGCGCCACGACATCGAGCGCCTCGTCCCAGCCGCACTCGCGCCCGAGAACCCGCGGCTTGAGCAGCCGGCCCTCCAGACTCAGCGTTTCGCCGAGCGCCGAACCCTTGGAACACAAGCGGCCGAAATTCGCCGGGTGCGCGGTGTCGCCGGAAATGCCCACGCCGTCGGCGCCGGGAGTCGCCACGACACCACAGCCGACTCCGCAATAGGGGCAGGTGGTGCGAACCGGCGCGGTCACGAGGCGGCCGAGTGGGCCTCGCCGAACACCAAGGTATTGCGCAGTCGGCCGATGGGACGACCGTCGGCGATCATGTCCAGATACCAGGAGCCGTCCCGCGTGTCGCCGTACAGCACCGCGCCGCGCACCTTGTCGTCCTCGATGATCACCCGCTTATAGACGCCGCGGCGCGCGTCGTTGAAGACCAGCGATTCACTGCCGGCGCCATCGCCGATGTCGCCTGCGGAAAACAGCTGGATGCCGGTGACCTTCAACTGTGTCGACAGCAACGACCCGTGGTACTCGAGGCCGCCCACGGCCGCGAGCTGCGCTGCGCAGACCCGCGCCTGTTCCCACAGCGGTGCCACCAGCCCGTAGGTGCGATCGCGATGCTGCACGCACTCGCCCACCGCGTAGATCGACGCATCGGAGGTGCGCATCGTGTCATCCACAACGATCCCGCGGTCGGCCTTCAGGCCCGCGGCAACGCTCAAGGCAATGTTCGGCCGAATACCGATGGCGACCACGACCAGATCGGCGCGAAGTTCGCTGCCGTCCTCGAAACGTACGCCGGTGACGCGATGATTCCCGATGAAACTCGAGGTCCGCGCCGGCATGTGAAATTTGATCCCCCGCTGCTCCAACGAGGTCTTGAGCATCCCGGCCGCGGGACCATCGAGCTGGCGCTCCATGATGAGGCCATGGAGATGCACCACCGTGACGTCCATGCCGCGAACTTTCAGCCCGTTGGCCGCCTCGAGACCCAGAAGGCCCGCGCCGATCACCACGGCGCGGCTATGGGTGCGCGCGGCCGCCACCATGGCATCGACATCCTTGATGTCGCGGAACGTGACCACGCCCGGCAGGTCACAGCCCGGCACCGGCGGCAGCGCGGGCGTCGATCCCGTCGCAATCAACAGCCGATCGTAAAACGCTTGGGCACCGCTGCGCGATATCACGCAGCCGCGCTGACGATCAATCGCGACCACGGGATCGTCGCGATGCAAAGTCACACCATGATCGGCATACCAGGCGAGCGGATGCAGCATGATGTCTTCGATCCGCTTCTCGCCGGCCAACACCGGCGACAGCATGATGCGGTTGTAGTTGCCATGCGGTTCGGCGCCGAATACCTCGATGTCGTAGCGCTCCGGAGCGATGCTGAGGAGTTCCTCGACGGTGCGCATGCCGGCCATCCCGTTGCCGATCACGACCAGTCGCTGCTTCGCCGACGCGCCGCCGTCACCGGCGCCCGAGACCGGCCCCGCCGCGTCGGCGTGTTGCACCCACACGGTACCTTCCACCACCCGCGCCGCGAACACCTTGACCGAGTGCTCCGCCTCCTCGAGGCAACGTCCGGTGGTCAGGCTGAAATGCTGTTTGTAAATCGGCGAGGCCACCACCAATTCGCCGCCCAGATCACCGACGATGCCGCGCGACAGGACGTTGGCGCCGCTGGCCGGATCGAAATTGTCGATGGCGTACACCGCATCCTCGATGCGAAAGATCGCCACCTGGTGAGCCCCGACCTGAGCGCAAATCCCGGTATCCGGCAGGATCTCCTCGAGCTGGCACACGGCCACCCAGTCGGCCGGCCCGGCCGCCGCCGCGCCGCTCATGCGGGCTCCAAGGGGCTGTCCGCGCCCCGCTCTTGGCGCTCTGCGGCCGTGGCCGGGCGGATCTGACCCCGCTCTTCGACGAACATCACGTTGCCGTCGACGCCGTCGCTGTTGACGAAGTGCCGGAACCGCTTCAGCGTTGCCGGATCCTCCACCGCCTTTTTCCATTCGCATGCGTAGGTGTCGATCACCCGCGCCATGTCCGCCTCGAGTTCGCCGCCCACCCCGAGCGAGTCCTCGCACACCACTTGTTTCAGGTAATCGAGGCCGCCTTCCAGGTTGTCGAGCCATGATGCCGTCCGCTGCAGCCGGTCGGCGGTGCGCACGTAGAACATGAGGAACCGATCGACGTAACGCACCACCGTCGCCTTGTCGAGATCGGAGGCCAAAAGATTGGCGTGGCGCGGTTTCATGCCGCCGTTGCCGCAGACATACAGCCCCCACCCCTTCTCGGTGGCGATGATCCCGACATCCTTGCTCTGCGCCTCGGCGCACTCCCGGGTGCAGCCCGACACGCCGAACTTGAGCTTGTGCGGCGAGCGCAATCCCTTGTAGCGATTCTCGAGCTCGATGGCGAAGGTGACGCTGTCCTGCACACCGTAGCGGCACCAAGTCGAGCCGACGCATGACTTGACCGTGCGCAGCGACTTGCCGTACGCATGGCCCGACTCGAAACCCGCGGCGATGAGGTCCCGCCAGATCAACGGCAGTTCGTGCACCCGCGCCCCCAAGAGGTCGATGCGCTGGCCGCCGGTGATCTTGGTGTACAAGTTGAATTTCTTCGCCACCACACCGATGGCGATGAGCTTGTCCGCCGTGATCTCGCCGCCCGCGATGCGCGGGATCACCGAGTACGTGCCGTCCTTCTGCATGTTGGCGAGGAAGTAATCGTTCGTGTCCTGCAGCGGCGCCTGGGCCGGCGTGAGGATGAACTCGTTCCAGCACGAGGCGAGAATCGAGGCGGTCACCGGCTTGCAGATGTCGCAGCCGCGGCCCCGCCCGTGCTTCTGGATCAGCTCGGCGAAGCTTCGGATGCCGCCGATGCGCACCAGGTGATGCAGCTGCTGGCGCGAATACGCGAAGTGCTCGCACAGCGCATTGCTGACCGCGACGCCGCGACGCTCGAGCTCCGCCTTCAGGATCTGCGTCACCAAAGGACCGCAGCCGCCGCAGGAACTCGCGGCGCGGGTCGATTTCTTGAGCGCGCCCACCGTGGTCGAGCCGGCATCGATGGCCGTGCACAACGCGCCCTTGGTGACGTTGTTGCAGGAACAGATCTGCGCCGTGTCCGGCAGCGCCGACACCCCGAGGCCCGCCGGCCTCGCGCCGCCTTCGAGCAGCGGCAGGATGAGCTGCTCCGGCTGGTCCGGCAGCGGCAGATCGTTCAACATCATCGGCAGCCAGGTGTCGTAGTCCTCCGCAGTGCCCACCAGAATGCCGCCGAGGAGGTGTTTACCGTCCTCGCTCACCACCAACTTCTTGTAGATCTGCTTGCGCTCGTCGACGAAGGTGTAGGCCCGCGCACCGGGCGACGTGCCATGCGCATCGCCGAGCGACGCCACATCGACGCCCATCAGCTTGAGCTTCGTGCTCATGTCCGCACCGGTGAACGCCGCGGCGCCGTCGCCGGCCACCTGCGCGGCGACGATCTGCGCCATCTGGTAGCCCGGCGCCACCAGCCCGAAGATCTTGCCGCTCCACAGCGCGCACTCGCCGATCGCATAGATGTCCGGATCCGACGTGCGGCAGTGGTTGTCGATGACGATGCCGCCGCGCGCACCCAGCTCGAGACCACAGCTGCGCCCGAGTTCGTCGCGCGGCCTGATGCCCGCGGAAAATACGATGACGTCCGCGCCGAGTTCGCTGCCATCCGTGAATTTCAGGGTATTCAAGTGATCGCTACCGGCGACGATTTCCTGCGTGTTCTTGCCGGTGTGGACGCGCACGCCGATGTCCTCGATCTTCTTGCGGAGCACCCGCCCGGCGCCGTCATCCAGCTGTACCGCCATCAGCCGCGGCGCGAACTCGACCACGTGCGTTTCCAGGCCGAGATCCTGCAGCGCCTTGGCCGCCTCCAGGCCGAGCAAGCCGCCGCCGATGACCACGCCGACCTTGCTCTGATTACCGGCCGCGCGAATCGCGTGCAGATCCTCGATGGTGCGATAGACGAAGCATTGCGGACGGTCGCGTCCGGGCACCGGCGGCACGAACGGATACGACCCGGTCGCCAGCACCAGCGTATCGTAGGTCAGCGTCCGTCCGCTCGATCCCGTCACCTGTTTGCGCGCGCGGTCGATGCTCACCACGCGGTCGTTCAAGTGCACCGCGATCCCTTCCTGGGTGAAGAAATCCTCCGCGACCAGCGACAAATCCTCCGCCGTCTTGCCCGAGAAAAAACTCGACAGTTTGACGCGGTCGTAGGCCACCCGCGGCTCCTCACAAAAGACGTCCACCGCGAACCGACCCGGCGCGTCACGCATCACGTGTTCTAGCAGCCGATGGCCGACCATGCCATTGCCGATGACCACCAGCCGCCGCGGCGTCGTGCTCATGCGCTTAAGCTCCCGCCGGCGTCGGGGCCAGGGCATCGTTCGCGTCACGGGCCGCGAGCGCCGCATGATAAGCCGCGCGTTCCGCGAGCTTGTGTTCGCGGCCGAAACGCACCGCGGCCGCGCAGAACGCACAGCAGGTGACGATCCCGCCGAGCCAGAATAGACCCTGCTGGACGCTGCCCGCGCCTTTCATGAGGAACCCGGCGGCGACGGCGCCCACGTTGCCGCCCGCGCCGATGATGCCGGCGACGCCGCCATAAGCCTTCGGATTGATGAACGGCGTCAAGCTGTAGGTGACGCCGCACGCCATGTGCGTGAACAGGCCGAAACCCAGCATGGTCAAGAGCGCGCCCGTCGCCGTGTCCATGCGCGAGAACAGCATCAGGCCGAGTCCCTCCAGCAGAATGAAACCGAACAACAACGCAGTGCGCCCGTCGAGGCCGCGGCCGTGGGCGATGCGGTCGGAGAAAATACCGCCGACCGCGCGGCCGAACAGCGCAATCAGGCCGAAACTGCCGGCATACAGGCCGGCCGTTTTGACATCCAGCGAAAAGTGATCGACGTAATAAGTCGCCGCGAGATTGTGAATCGTGAGCTCGATGCCGAAGCTCGCGCCGTAGACGATGAACAGCATCCACACCCGATAGTTGCGCGCCGCCATCATGAAGCTCTGCCCGGCGGTGTAGCGCGGCGGCGTCTTCACGGCCGGCTTCGAATTATCGAGGGTGCCGAGCGGACTGTCATGGCCGAAACGATAGTACAGCACCGCCATGCCGAGCATCATGAGCCCCGGAACGATCATCGCGAGCCGCCAGCCGAACTGCTGCTGCACCCCTAAGCTGACGATGGCGGTGAGTATCAGCGGCATCACGGCCTGGGTGACGCCACCCCCCGCATTGCCCCAGCCGCCGGTGGTGGCGTTGGCCGTGCCCACGACGTTGGCCGCGAACATGGTCGAAGTTTGCACCTGCGTGATGACGAACGACGCCCCGATCGCACCGATGCACAGGCGGCAGAACAGAAACGAGCCGTAGCTGTGCGACAAACCAATGGCAAACACGGGAATTGCGCCCAAGCCAAGCAACCACGTGTAGGTCAAGCGCGCGCCAAAGCGGTCGCACAGCGGCCCGATCAACAAGCGCACGAAAATCGTCACGCCGACCGCGGCGATGTTGATGTTGGCAATCTCGTCCTTGGTCAGATTGAGATCGCTGCGAATCACCGGCATCAAGGGTGCCACCGCGAACCAGGCGAAGAAGCACACGAAGAACCCCATCCAAGCGAGGTGAAACGTTCGCATCGGAATGGTCGACAGACTGAACAATTGGATTCGAGTGGCGCGGCCGTCCATATGGTTCTCCTGACCCCAAAATTTTTAAAAAAAAACCGCACGGTGCACGTGTCCCATCGCGGGGTCACTGCGTTCGGCGGCGTTGCCTTGCAAAAGCTTTGTTGAGACTCGGTCAAGAGAGAAGCAATCGCCGTGCCAACGCATCTGTGAGACAGCGTAGTGAATGCATTCAACCGGTTAGCAAAAGCAAGCGATGCGCGGGGCCGTGCGTCGCGACGCCGGGCGCCTTAGGAAGGTGCGTCGCAACGCCGGCCTGCACACTTTTTGTACATCATGGCTGGTTACACATCATGGCTGGTCGAAGAAGCGGCCGGCGGCCAGATCCCCGGGAGGCACCTCGACGCCCAACGATTGCAAAGCGCCACGATACAGATCGGGGCGGTAGGTCTCGCGCGCCGTCACGGCGCGAGACGCGGATTCTGCGGCCGACGCGGCGGGAAGCTGTTGCCAGCGCACCATCTGGTGATAAAACCACAGCGCATGGCTTCTGCACGGGAAAGTGCCGAACTGCCGCGCGTATCCCTGGAACTCGGCAACCCGTATCGGCGCCGACCCCGGCGACAGGCACAGCGCGCCGCTCACCCCGCGCTCGATGTCCGCCGCCCGCTCGCCGACAAATTCCGGTTGCGCCAGCAACCGCGCGAGTTCGCTGGCTTCGGCGCCCTCGCACCATTGACTCGCGCGATACAGCGCCCGGATCAACGCCTGGGTCTCGTCGGGATGGCGTTCGGCCCAGTCCGCCCGCATGCCGAGCACCTTTTCCGGGCTGCGCTGCCAGATCGCCGTCGTGGGCATCACGATATGCCCGATTCCTGCGGCCACCGCCATCGAGTTCCACGGTTCACCGACGCAAAAGCCATCGATCTGTCCATCGCGCAGCGCGTCGACCATGAAGGGCGGCGGCACCACCACCAAGCGCACCTCCTCGTCCGGATCGATGCCGCTCGCCGCCAGCCAGTAGCGCAATGCATAGTGATGCGAGGAGAAGGGGTACACCATGGCCAAGGTCAGCGGCTTAGCTCCCGACCGCGCGCGCTCAGCGATCACCGCTCGCAGCGCCTCGCCCTGCCGTGCGGGTCCCGCCGCCTCCGCGGCGCCCTGGTCGCGCATCGCCTCCCACGTGCCACCCGCAACGGTGATGGCGTTGCCGCCCCAACCGAGTGCCATGGGCGCGATCAGATCCACGGTCAAATGACCGATGCCCAGCCGCGACGCGATCGGCATGGGACCCAGCATCTGCGCCGCGTGGCAATGGCCGACCATCACGCGATCGCGAATGGTTGCCCAGGCGTTCTCCCGCGTGAGCGTGAGCGTGAGGCCTTCGGCGGCGGCAAAACCCAACTCCGCCGCGACCACCAGGGGAGCGCAATCGATCAGGGGTACGAAGCCCACGGTGAGCGGCACGAGGCTCATTGCATCGCCTTCAGGCTGCGAATCACCTCGTGGGCCACGTCCACCACGCGCCGGTTGTCGCTCATCGCGGTGCTGCGCAGCAGTTCGTACGCAGCCGCCTCGCCCAGGCGCCGCGTGGTCATCAAAATACCCTTCGCCCGTTCGATCAGCTTGCGGTCCTCGAGTGCCTGCTTGGTCCGCTCGAGTTCGTCGCGCAAGCGCTTGAACGCATTGAAGCGGCTGATGGTGGTATCGAGAATCGGCCGGATGCCCTCCTTGCGCAGCCCATCGACGATGTAGGTCGCGACGCCCGCATCCATCGCCCGATCGATGGTCGCCGCGTCCGATTGGTCGACGAACATCGCGATGGGCCGGGGCACCGACCGCGACACCTGGAACATGTGTTCGAGCACGTCGCGGTTCGGATTCTCGAGATCGATGACGATCACGTCGGGGTCGATCTGCACGATCCTGCGCAGCAAGCCATGCGTCTCGCGCACCACGACCACGTCCGAATACTGCGCTTCGCGCATCGCCTCTTCCAGGAGCGACGCGCGCTCCGGGTTCTGATCCACGATGAGAATGCGCACCGCGGCGCCGGCCGCCATCAGGCGGCACTCACGGCCGCGCGCGAAATTGCGGATGCTCGGCGACCGCGGCGCGCCACGAGTCGTCATCCGCCGCCACGCCCGGCGGGGCCTGCGCGTCACTGCGGCGCCACTTGCCGAGCCATTCCGCGCCCAGCAGGTCGTGCCCATGCGGCAGGGCCGCGGCGCGCGGCGACAGACCGATGGTGGTCTCCGCCTTCGGCCCCGTGCCGCGGCCCTTGGCCACGAAAAATCCGGCGGCCAACAGCGCCGCACGCACACTCGTGGAGTAGGTATAAGTGAACAATTCCACCGCCGTCTCCGAGAACAACTGGGCCAGCTCGCGAAACGCGTCCAAGCTCCACAATACACTGTCGGTCTTGAAAGAGAACGGGTCGAAGAACACGATGTCCGGCAGCGGCGCCACAAATTTCAGTTGGCGAAAGTCACCGCGTAGCAGCCGCCAATCGATGCGCGCACGAGGATTGCTCCAGTGGTCTTCCGCCAATAGCCGCCGCGGTCCGGCATGCCGCAGGTGCGTGAACCACGCCGGATGGCGCAAGGCGAGGATCAGTGAATCCAGATCGTTCTCGAAACTCACCAACGACAGGCGGGCCGGCAGCGGGTCACGCGGCGCGTCGGTTTCGGCGGTTAGCGCCTCGACCGCGTGGATCGCCGCCATGGCATTCGCCGCCGCCCCCAAGCCCACGTCCCAGACCACCAACTGCCGCATCGCAGGCTCGCGCAGGCGCTCCGCCCAGCGCTCGACCAGCCGCGATTGCTCGACGTAGAGCGACCGCGCCTCAGCCATCGGGTCGTTGACGGAATGCATGACCTCGCCAGATAACGTGTCGCGAATTCGTCCGACATCGCCGTCGGTGACCACCTCATAGCGGCCTAATTTGAGTTTGAGCCGCTGGCGTTGCGCTTTGGTGACATGGCGCACTGGCGGACCGTAACTGTCGCGCGCGTCGAGCACCTCGCGCTGCGCGTGATAGAACGCAGGCCAGGAGCCTGCGAGAATGTTCCGGCGCATCTCGCGCATCAAGCCCATGTAGAAATGGATGTTGTGCAGCCCGAGGAGCTGCCAGCCCTGGGTCTCGGCCACCCGGTTCAGGTGATACAGATAGGCGATCGAGTAGTTCGTACAGGTCGTGCAGCGACAGGTGGGATCGATGGGACCCTCCAGCGTGCGGTATGCGGCGCGCCGCAAATCGCGGCGTCCCAGACTAGTGAACGCCACGCCCTGCTTCGCCAGCGCGGTGGGCAGGATACAGTCGAACATGTCGACGCCGCGGTGCACCGCCTCGAGCAGATCGAGCGGCGTCCCCACGCCCATCAAATACCGCGGCCGGTCCTGCGGCAACAACTCCGTGACGATCGCCGTGCAGTCCTCGCGCTCACCGCGCCCCTCGCCGACGGCCAGACCGCCGATCGCGAAGCCGTCGAACGGCAGTTCGGTGATCGCGCGCGCGCTCGCGGCGCGCAGGTCCGCATAACTCGCACCCTGGACGATGCCGAACAGCGACTGGGGCGAGTCACCCCGCGCCGCCAGGCTGCGCGCTGCCCAGCGATGCGTGAGCTGCATGGCGCGCAGGGCCTCGGCGTGCTCCACGGTCGATGGCACGCACTGGTCGAGCACCATCATGATGTCGGCGCCGATCGCTCGCTGCGCCGCGATGCTGCTCTCCGGACTCAAGCGGACGAGGGTTTGATCCACATAGCTGCGGAACTCCGCACCCTCTTCCGTCAGTGAGCGACTGCCGGGCAGCGAGAAGATTTGAAAGCCGCCCGAATCGGTCAATACCGAGCGCGGCCAGTTCATGAAGCGGTGAATGCCGCCGAACTGTTCGAACAAGCCGGTTCCCGGCCGCAGCAGCAGATGATAGGTGTTCGCCAGCAGCACCTGTGCGCCGCTCTCCAACAGGTCTTCACGCCGCTGCGCACGCACGGCCGCATGCGTGCCCACCGGCATGAAGGTGGGCGTGAGCACTTCATTGTGCAGCGTCGTGAACCGTGCGGCGCGCGCACGGGAGCCGCAAGCCGTGGCCTCCAGCGTGAAATGCAGTCGCGTCACGGGAACCGGCTCATGCGCGCCCGCACATAACCATGCGGCCTGGGCAGATAACCATCGATTCTATCGTTTGTGCCCGATGCGCACGTATCATTTCGACCCAACATAACCAGGGGGATGATGCCATGTTCAGGGAGGGTCCGACTGCCACGGCCCCGCGTAGCGCGCGGTCGCGCCTGACTTGGCTTAGCGCGATCATCGCGTTTGCCTGCCTCATGGCCGCGCCTACAGCACAGGCCCAATACTTCGCGCTCGGCAAGGGGACCTATCCACTCGAATTCTACGATATCGATTTCACTTATCTCGCTGACCCGGACAAGCGGACCGGCATCCTCGACACGCTGCATTATATTCCGCTTGGCTGGAGCGCCGAGTCCTATCTGTCGCTCGGTGGCGAATTCCGCGAGCAATACTGGTCCCAGGTCAATGAGTCGCACGCGCTGCGCGAGCCCTTCGACGATAACTACGACCTTGAGCGCGTGGTGGCGGACGCGTACCTGCACTTCGACTCGCACGTCGCCGTGTTCGCGCAAGTTGCGCGTGACGACGCCTTTGGCAAGACTAACCCCAGCACCACGGATGAGACCCGCGGCCGGGTGCAGCAAGGCTTCATCGAGCTCAAGGAGTCGGCGGGTCCGGCGGACCTTACCGCGCACCTCGGCCGTCAAGAAATCACCTTAGGTTCGGGGCGCTTCGTCTGGATCAACGACAGTTCCAACGTCCGCACCGCCCAGGACGGCGCCCGTGTGCATGCCGCCTTCGCGGATGGTGTGACGGTCGACCTCGTTGCGTCGCGGCCGGTGACGCCCACGTATACCGCGTTCGACGACTGGTCCTCGCATTCCGGCAGCTTCGGCGCCGCCTACGCCAGCGAGCCGCTGTTCTCGACGGACCTTCATGTGGACGAGTATTACTATTATCGGCGCAACCCCGGCGTTCAATATGCCTCGCTCACCGGCAACGAAGATCGCGATACCGCCGGCGGCCGGTTGTGGGGCGCCGTCGGCGGCTTCAAATTCGACAGCGACTTCGCCTACCAGTGGGGCACGTTCGACACCACCAAGCCGAAAAAATCCTCGGAACCGGACAAGACCATCTCCGCGCTCGCCACCTCGACCCGCGTGCTCTATGGGTGGGGCGACCTCGCCTTGCAGCCGGCGGTGCAATTTCAGACCAGCTATTTCAGCGGCAGCGATGCGCCCAAGAGCGGCGTCATTGGCACTTTCAGCGCGCCCTTTCCGCGTCCGACGCTGCTCGATTATGCCGGACTCGAAACGCTCGAGAACCTGATCGAAGCCTATCCCGCGGTTCTCATCAACCCGCTCTCCGATCTGTCGCTGCGCTTCGGACCCCAGTTGCTGTGGCGCGCCAACGTCAAGGACGCGTTGTACATTTCCAGGGCAACGCCGCTCACCACGACCTTGAACGACACCGCGCGCTACGTCGGCACGAACCTGACGTGGACCGCGCAATGGCGCCTCGCGTCGAACGTCACTTTGTTCGGCGAATACGTCCGTGAGCTCGCCGGCAAGGCGATCACGGAGGCGGGCGGACACGGTGCCGATGTCGGCATCGTCCAAGTGGATGTCAATTTTTGAAGCGGCGCGGAACCCCGCCGTAGACCACGCCGGTGCACGGATTGGCGCCCAGGTTGTAGCAGAGCTCCGCCGGCCGGTCGATGCGGTAGAGCGCGAAATCGGCACGCTTACCGATTTCCAACGTGCCGATCTCCGCCTGCAGGCCGAGCGCCTGCGCGGCGTGGCGGGTGACGCCCGCGAGCGCTTCGTGCGGCGTGAGACCGAACAGGGTGCAGCCCATGTTGAGCGCGAGCAGCAACGAGGTGCAGGGCGAGGTGCCAGGGTTGCAATCGGTCGCGAGTGCCATCGCCACCCCCGCCTGGCGCAGCAAGGGCACGGGGGGCGGTGTCGTCTGGCGCAGCATGTAGTAAGCACCCGGCAGCAGCACCGCCACCGTGCCCGCGGCCGCGAGCGCCGTCGCGCCCGCGGCGCTCAAGTACTCCAGGTGATCCGCGGACAAGGCGCCGAACCTCGCCGCCAACTCGGCGGCGCCCATGTCGCTCAGCTGACCGGCATGCACGTGGGCCGGCACGCCGAGACGCCGCGCCGCATGCAGAAACTGCTCCGTTTCCGCGAGACTGAACGCAATGTTCTCGCAAAACGCATCCACCGCATCGATGAGCCCCGACCCGGCGAGCGCCTCGAGCCACGGTCCGCTCACCTGCCCGACGAAGCCCGCCCGGTCGGCCGCGGCTTCCTGCGGCAGCGCGTGCAAGCCGAGATAGGTGGTGCGTACCGACACCGGCAGCCGCCGGCCCAATTCCCGCGCCACCTCCAGCAAGCGGCGCTCGACGCCGAGTTCGAGGCCATAACCCGATTTGATCTCGAGGGTGGTGACGCCCTCCGCCATCAGACACTGGGCGCGCCGCGTCGCCGACTCGAGCAGCGCCTCTCGCGTGGCGGCCCGGGTCGCATTGACGGTCGATTGGATGCCACCACCGGCACGCGCAATCTCTTCATAGGACACGCCGCACAGCCGCTTTTCGAATTCCTCGACGCGGCTGCCGCCGTACACGAGGTGCGTGTGGCAGTCGATCAAGCCCGGCAGCAGCCAGGCGCCGCCGCAGTCCGACACCGCGACGTCTTGCGCCCGCGCCCGTGCCAGCGCATCGGCCGAAGAGCCCATCCAGGCGATGCGGTCACCGCGCACCGCCAGCGCCGCGTCCTTGACCTCGCCATACGCATTCAAGTTGCCCTCGGCGGCCACCATCGTCGCAAGATGGGCATTGACCCAGACCCGGTCCCATTCACCTATCGAAGATTGCTGCACTGGCTTGTCCGCTGATTGCCGTTGCCTTCATCATACGGTAACCCATGACTAGACATTATCAGTTGGAGGCGGCGTTACTGCCGCAGGGCTGGGCCCGCAACGTGCGGATCAGCGTTTCGGACGACGGCCAGATCAGCCACATTGCGTCGCCATCGGAACCGCCTGCGGAGCCGGTCGAGCGGATTGCGGGCTTCGTCGTTCCCGGCATGGCCAATGCACACAGCCATGCCTTCCAGCGCGGCATGGCGGGGAGCGCCGAATATCGTTTGTCGGCACGGGACAGCTTCTGGACCTGGCGCAACGCCATGTACGCCCTGGCGAATCGCATCAGCCCCGGGGATCTCGAGACGCTCGCGACGCAACTGTTCATCGAAATGCTCAAGGCGGGGTATACCTCGGTGGCCGAGTTTCACTACCTGCATCGGCAGCCGGATGGGCAGCTCTATCCGCCCGGAGCCGGGCTGTGGGACGCCATCTCCGCCGCGGCCGGCGCCAGCGGCATCGCCCTCACGCTGCTGCCGACGCTGTACCAGACCAGCGACTTCGGCGCGCACCCCCTGCGAAGTGATCAGGCACGGTTCGCGCTCGAGACCGAGTGGTTCATCGCCGCGGTCATGGAGCGCAGCAGCGCGGAGCGCCGCATAGCGGCGGCCACGCAACGCACCGGCGCCGCGTTTCACAGCCTGCGGGCGGTGCCCCTGGCGACGGTCGAGGAGGCCACACGGGCGCTGCGCCGCTTCGACGCTGACCTGCCCCTGCACATTCACGTGGCCGAGCAGACCCAGGAAGTCGACTCGTGCAAAGCGCACACCGGCCGGCGCCCGATCGAGCTGTTGCTGGACAGCGGACTATTGGATGCCCATTGGTGTCTAGTCCACGCCACCCACGCCACCCTGAGGGAACTCCAAGGCGTCGCGACCAGCGGCGCGTCAGTGTGCCTGTCGATCACCACCGAGGCCAACCTGGGCGACGGCTTTTTCGACAGCGTCCGCTTCTTGAAAGCGGGCGGGCGACTCTGCGTCGGCTCCGACAGCCAGGCGACGGTGTGCCCTGCCGAGGAATTACGCTGGCTGGAATATCAGCAACGGCTGAAAAAGCGGCGCCGCGGCGTGCTCGCCGACGCGCACGAATCGCATGTGGGGACCCGACTATGGCGCGCGGCAGCACGCGACGGCGCCCAAGCGATCGGCCAGCCGGCGGGAGCCATCGACATCGGCCTGCGCGCCGACTGGCTGGTGCTCGATGCCGAGCACCCGAGCATGGCCGGCGTTTCCGCGGAAACGTCGCTCGACCACCTGGTTTTCGCCGGGGGCGATGCCGCCGTACGCGACGTCATGGTGGGCGGTCGCTGGGTGGTCAAGGACGGGCACCATGCCGCCGAGCTGCCGCTACGCCCCCGATTTTCAGAAATGATGAGGCGTCTGGGCTGAGGGGGCCCGGGAGCAGCCCCTACCACATGAGGTCATCGGGCACCGCAAAGTCCTTGTAGGCATCGTCGACCGGCGGACTATCCGTGGCGGTGGCCGTGGGTAAGGCGGGCGCGATCACCGCCCGCGGGTCGCGCTCGCGAATGCGCTCTGCGGTGGCAGCCGGCACCACCTCATGACTGCGATCGTGGCGGACGATCACGAGTTCGCCGGCCATCAAGCGCCGGCGAATCTCTGCGTTGACGCCGATGAACTTGACGCGGCCGCCATCCAGGAAATTGTAACGCTCGTCGCTGTCCCCGCGTGGCACGCGATTCTGCTCGATGAGCTGTTTGATCTGCGCCGCCCGCGCTTTTTGTTCGGCCTTTTCCTGCTGCTTCTTGTTCAAGGCCAGGTCGCGCGCCACCTTGGCACTCTGCGCGGAGGCATGGCGCAGCGCGGAACTCGCCGCCGGGGACAGCGGAGCGCCACCCCCCGAGCCATGAGCACCCCTCGCGCCAGGGGCACCGGCCGGGTTGGCCGCCGCAGCCGTGGCGCCGGCAGCCTGGGCGCCAGCAGCCTTGCCGCCCGTCGGGTTGCTGCCCGCGGTGGCGGTCTGTCCCGCATGGACGGGCGGTCGCCGCTTGTGCTTGGATTGCTCCCGCTGCTGGTGCTGCTGCTGACGCTCGGCCTCGCGCACCTGTTTCTGGCTGACCAGGCCCGCCGCCAACAGCTGGTCGCGCAATGACATGCTCATGATTTTTCGCACTCGTCGTGGGTGGGTTATGCAGTAGTTTAACCCGCTCCGATGACGGCCGCATGGACGGGAATCTGTCGCAATTAACCCACATTCGCAAAGCGGG
>Ga0209208_10006255_pt1 | contig 16419 bp, 20 predicted proteins | sample S1TSphfallax_3_FD_187694 | JGI IMG/M metagenome (GOLD analysis project Ga0209208, IMG submission 187694) | Host-associated microbial communities from peat moss isolated from Minnesota, USA - S1T2_Fd - Sphagnum fallax MG (SPAdes) (version 2) | ecosystem: Host-associated > Plants > Peat moss >...
GACCTCGATATTTGGCTCTCAGGACCTGGCTTTCAGGACCTCGATAAACGGACACTGGGCACGGGCCACCGTCACAGCCAGTCAGCCCCTCTCCCGTGCCCAGCACGCACAGGACCTGCAGGGACTCTCCCGTGGCCAACAGGGGATGCAGCAGTTGATTAGAAAATGAAAACGGTTTCCCGTTGCTGATAGGTCGCCCGTTGCTTCACCGCCCTGTCCCTTCCCCCACCCCCCAAAACGTCCGTCACAGATAGACAGACGGACGGACGTAGTGAATTTATATATAAGATTATGTGTTTCCATTTTTGAATTATGGAACATGGATCATTTTTCTTTCAACCTATTTCCTTCAAGTTTGAACAATTTGTGTACATATTAGTTTAGGATTTGTAGTAGCTTAAGTTTTATTTTGTGTGTTGTATATACCTGTTGTTGCCTTAGGAACTTATTGCTAAAAAAATCTAGAGGCGAATTAATTTTAATGGGAATAGAAAACCCCCGTTAACATTTGGCAACCGTGTAGTGGATCAAAATTTAGAATCAATCACACTTAAAGTTTTTGGTTAGATTCAATAGTTTTAGTATATCAAGTTTGAAAAACAATCATATTTCAAATTTTGATTTGTCACATGTTTGTTGATTTTGTGTAAACTTTAAGATTCAAGTTTTTGATCTTGATTTAGTCTAAAAACCTTAGGATGAGGTTAATGTAAAGTTTTTGAAAATAGATAGGCACCCAATTTGTAGAAGAAGTTTTATACAAATTTCTGACTATGAGGGGTTGTTTTGAAAAAAAAAACTATTGTTCACAAGTAATTGTTATGCGAATACATATCATCATACAACATACATCACTGACATACCATGCTCACATACACACAAAAACACATAACATGGATGAGAGCATACACAAATACCCGTGTACCATAACTCGCCCCCCTAGCTGGTGGTTAGGTCTGTCTAACTTCTAAGTAGCCTTGTACATCTTCTACATGTTATACACCTTTGTGGGTGCACGAAATAGAAGGCCGGGTGTTATGTTGCCCCATCGTTAGTCGCCCATCTGCAATCCATACCATGTGAAGATCAAATCATCTACCCTTCCAAATTACAACAAGGACAAACCCACCATCCAGCGGGAACAACATCCATAGGTGGAATCATGCACGCCATGTGCCAACCCCTAGAACATCTATCACACACCAACATATGGGTTGTTCCACCTCTAAACCCACACAACATACACCTCAAGCCGACCTGTACCACTACCAAACTTGGGTCAATTGTACCATTCACATTTGGGAGGTGACATGGTGCACAATTACGCACATGGTCCTTCCAAACAACACCATCACGACCCTCCAACATGAGAACTCCATAAACTAACACCTTTCACACTCGTAAGATAATGTGGCATGTCGTTACATCCAACGTTGTTGGTGCAGTTTGCTGTAAATAGACATAGTCCCCCACATGGAACCTACGAATTGATGGTCAATAACCTTCACCCTGAATAATTGCATACTGCAATGTATCCTTGTGTTGAGCAATGGCAAGGTTTTCAAATGTTGTTGGCATAACTCTTGAAAAGAGCTTTGCACGTTGAGAACACACCCTTAACCACATCTCGGGTTATCAAGGTTCACCACCTCACTCGACTCACAACGAATCGTCATTGGTAAGTTTGGATTTCGGTTGTATAATAGAGAATAAGGTGATAAAGAAGCCAAGGATGCTTGATGACTAAATCGATATCCCATGGCCAACCATGGTGACTGAATACCCCAATCCCCTAGGTGGCCCTTTTGCAGGCCATACTTGTGCAATGCCCTCTTCACCGTCTATACCACATGTTCGGCTAAACCATATGCCTCATGATGATCTTGAGATTTGGTTCGGTGATCAATCAATGCCTTGTCACACAAGACCTGAAACTCACCCTGAAACTCTATACCCTGATCGGTTAACACTTCAGCTTGTGCACCAAAATGACTAAGCATCCTATCAAGCAATGCATACGCTACTCCTTCACTGGATTTGTCAGGGGATGGCACCAACTCAATCCACTTGGAGAAGTGCTCCACCATCACCAACACATATCTATTGTGTCGTACCGTCAATGGTAATCGTCCCGCAAAGTCCAAACTCTAGCGATAACCCAACCCCGTAATAGGCAAGGGGTGTAACTGTGGTGTAGGGGCATTGAACGATGCCCTCGCCCTATCACAAACCATGCAATGTGACACCAATCGTTACACATCAGTGTGCATACCACACCACCAATATTGACCTAGGAGTAAGCTATATGTCCGCTTTACTCCAAAATGCCCCAACTCCTCATGGGCATGCCGCACAATACGCCTTCTTTGGGCTGGATGTGGTACAATCCGCACCCCACCATCCTCCCACACTCGGAGTATATGTGTCCCCTCCAACCGATACCTCCTAGTTCATTGGAAAACACGGTTTCTCTCCTTGGCACACACCATGCCTGGGACCATACTAGTTCGTAAAAATTCCAATGCCAATGTATCATCATGAACATCATGGTGACTGGTGCTACCATCCCCAACCTTAGGATCTGAAGACTGGCCATTTGCCCTTTGATTAGAATAAGATGTCATGTGGCCCTCCATACTAAAGTCCACACCCAACAAGCACAAAAAGGTTGATGCATGCCAACCTAGCACCATCTCCTCATCAACCTCGCCATGCCATCTAGCTCCAGTATTATCTTCCTGGCTAGTGCATGGGTTCTGACTCAACCCATCGGCATCAAGGTTTGCAACTCCAGGTTTATGCACCACCTAAAAGTCATACTCTTGTAAGATAAAAGCCCACCGTGCAAGCTTTCCTGTAAGCTTATCAGACTCCATCAACCACTTGAGCGGTTGTTGATCAGTGACAAGGGTAAATTGTGTGCCAAACAAGTAACACCTAAAGTGTGCAACAGCCCACATCGTTGCCAAACACTCTCCCTTGTATGAACTATAGCGTGACTTTGCTGCATTGTTTGAACGACTCGCATAGGCCACCACAAACTCCTTCCTTTCATCGTCACATTGTGTCAACACTGCTCCAAGTCCCAACATACTTCAATAAGTGTGTAGCTGGAATGGACACCCCCTAATAGGTGTCCTCAAGATGGGAGTTGCAACTAACCTGGCCTTAAGCTCCACAAAAGCTCGCTCCAATTCATCGCCCCATTGCCACTCCTGATCCAACTTTAACATGTTCAAAGGCTTTGCCATCGCACTAAAGCCTTTGACATACATGCGGTAGTAGTTCACCAATCCCATGAAAGTGCAAACCCTACTAACATTTGTGGGACGCGGAATACATGCAATAACCTCCACCTTGGCTTGTTGCACTCCCAAACCACCTCAGTAGATCACATGACCTAGATACTTCACACTTTCTTGGAAGAACTTACACTTCCCAAGATGTAGATGCAGGCCATGAGACTTCAACTGCTCAAACACAATTTGTAGATGAATCTCGTGCTCCTCCATGGTATCATTATATGCCACAACATCATCGATATAACACCGGACAAAATCCAACCCTGCTAAGATCCTATCCATCACACATTGAAATTCGGCAAGCGCATTTTTCAACCCAAAGGGTAAGAACTTCCACTGATACAAACGATCCTTGCCGTGAGAGTTGACACCCCAAAATGCAGTCTTGGCCTTGTCCTCCTTTTGAATCGACAATTGATGGTACCCTACTCAAGGATTAAGTGTACTGAAGACCTTCACATGTCCCACAACATCAAAGATCTCCTTAGGTGTAGGCATGGCATACTTATCGGACTTAGTTTGCCGATTAATAAGAAGGTAGTCTCCACACATCCGCCTATCCGTGTAGTTGCCATGTACATCCTTTTTGGCAAGCATGACAATGGCTGATGCATACTCACCATGCGACAACTCCACTAATTTAGCCTCCAATAGATCCAACGTCCAACTCTGAATCAAGTCCCTCTCCATATCATTGTATTTATAAGGACGACAAAAGATTGGCGTGTCACTAGCCAACTCAATTCGTATACTAGGTCCAATCAAAGCACCCAATTCCTTCATACTAAAGGCAAAACAACTCCTATATGCTCTTAGAAATTGTGTCAATCGTCGCCTCTCTCTTCTTGTTAGCTTGGGCCCCATCAAAGGCTCCCAAGTCTCCTCAGTAGACACATTAGAAGAAAAGGACGACGCCATGGGTTGCTACGCAAGAACCTTGGGAGAAGCCACACGCTCCTCCATGTCACCAAATGGAACACCATTGGAGCAATAAACTCCTCCAACAACATGGGCCACAACCTCCACATGCTCTCCCAACATATCCCATGTACTCCAAAGATGAAAAATACAACTTTTTTCGCCCCCAGTCGATGCCTCTACCATCACGATGGGCAGCGAGCTCATAAGAGGTGTAACTACTATAGATGTGGTTCTAAGCCAATGTTGTTCAGCCATACCAAGGCTAACAATCCAAGTTAAACAATTCAGGTCCATAACCTGACCCAACACATGTTGACGTGAAGCCTTGGAAATAGAAGGGACCGATGTCACTCCTGTAGGAAATGACGCGCTCCCAAGTCCCAAGTTAAGCCCAAGGTGGACCTTGGTTTTTAAAATAGTGGAATTGTGGGGACTTGAAGGAATGCTCCCAGCTCTCAGCACTAAAAGGGGTAGAAGGGCATGTTGAAACTTCGGGATGGAACTAGGAAGAAGGACAAGCTTTAGTTACTCACTTGAACCTACATAAAACCAACCAACAAGTTGGTTAGTTCGCATTCTGAAACACCTGTGGTGCTAGGACAAGCCACGGGCAACTCTGGACTCACAAGACTCACCATGGCCCGGACTCGAGGGAAGCCACCACCTTCCCCCATATAGTATTCTCTGGGTTGCTCCACGGCACCCACATCGGAATGACTTTTTGTCCCAAGACTCCCAAGGAGGAGTTTCGAAATTGTCCCGGTTTGGACTCCCAAGATTTTGTGAGTTTATAACTTTTTGCTCAGACCTCGAATTGGGATGAAGTTTAAAGCAAACTTGTAGCTCTTGTTGAGAGCTTTCCAATGGTGTGTTGCAATCCATCTGCACACACCGGGGTTGGATCAATTCCCAACTTTTAATGGTCGGGAGTCAAACTGGCAGTTTGACTCCCAGCCCTTCTTTTTGTCATAACTTGTGCTACAAATGTCCAAATGGCTCATGCGAGGCCATTTTCGACATCTACACTTTGATAGCTTTCCACTAACATGAAGAAAGTTTCAAGGAGAGGTGTTTTGACCCCTGCAATCGAACTCTGAAGTTTCGGGAGTCCCGAAGGACTCCCAAGTCCCCGCTTCGGGACTGTGAGTGTCATCCTCACACTTTTCCAAAAGTGGGGTTGTAATAGGAAACCCCATCACACGTTCTCTTTCATTGGCGTTGGGCTCCACCAACCATTGTGAACAAGTATCCCATACAAGCCTGGGACCACCCTCCCTATAGGCATGTGATGTTGGAAAATTGACCAATGTGGGTAACGCCATCCTAGGTTGTCCCACTTAGTTCACCATTGCCATGGGTGACCTATCAACAACTCTCACCACCTAAGAACGTTGCCTAATATCCAAAATACTATCCACTATGAGGTGAGAAGATCACGACATTATCTCATATGCATGTTTCAACACCTCCCTTGGCAACAAGTTCGTCCACCGCAATTGTGGACAATGAGCACGTGAACCAACCCTCGCTGCATCCAATAAAGCTGGTGGTCTAATCCAAGACCGGATCTCATGTACATTCGCCATCACATGAAACCTAGTATCACCCAACAAAGGTACATTTCCATAATGTACGTGAGAGCACGTACTTGATGTGTCTGAAGATGGCGTAACACCTACAACATTTCCCAAAACATACGAGATTGAGGGTCACGTAATCCCTCACCATGACCAGCCCGAATATGACCATGACATGACCATCCAGCAATCACCAAATCAATAGGACTAACTCTCACAAGGTCTTGTGCCCCTAACAATGTAATGTTTGATGGCAAAGCTCGCTGATATCCTCGAATAGCCAACCTCGGTAATAACTTAGGGTATCACCACATCAATAATGCAAGATGGCGTGATGAAACCCTCCTCGCGGTCTCATCTTTCTCCACATAAAGGTACTTTCGAACTGGAATACCTGCTTGAAGCACTATTGCCAAACCGATGCTAATCCCACCAAATAGATCTAACATGCAAATACCCTTGGAAAGGTACTCCCACACAATGGGTGTAGTATCCAATAGAGATAACCTAATAGGACCAGAAATAGGAATCTGTCATGGAACCTCCTCCTCCTCCATAGGCACAAAAGCCTGATGCCAAGCCTGTGATACTAAACGATCGACATTCTACCGTAATACCCCACTTGAACACCAAAGTGAAACATCCAATGAAGAGGACACTATTGCAACAAAGCTAGAGACCTCCTTTATATCCTCGTAGACTAGAGTGTCAATGGTTGAAATGTTGCCCTCCAACAAGTCACATGGCCAAGTGACCATTCCACTAAAACCAACAACTGATGCCAACACCTTTGGGGGAGACCCTCCTGGTTGAACCCTAGAAATAAATCTCATCGGCACTTGGTTCATCCATCCATCACTAGACTACCAACCAGGTCAATAAGCCATTGTTTTCGTCCAATAATCCATCTGGAAACCCATTGGATACAACACGGCACCTCCAACTAGTACATCATACGACTTAGCTGTTGTAATAACAGCAGTCACTCCCAACTTAGAGCTATCAATCGCATGATTTGGTCTCATCTGCATCGACAATCTTTCACGTGTCATGAAGTGAAACCTATCACTGGCTCCACCAAGTGATGTCTGAATCTGGAATGGGCATGGTTCAAGCTCTGACCTCCGAATACCTAAACCAATACATGTTGCCTTCCCCAACATCAAGGGTTGGGCACCAGAATCGAACAAAACCCGATCTAATCTATACACCTGGCCCGTAAGACTCACCAACCGGAAAATACCACTTCGGTTGTCCAACATACATACACCAAGTGTAAGCCTCTCACGATCAATGGTTGGTCGAGCTGGTAATGTGTCCATCTTAGCCATCGCCACCTGCCAAGGACTATCCACACTTGATATCACGGGTTGCTCCATAACGACATCCCCTGCCACAGGTTGCCCCACATCAACACCCTCACAAACCTTGGCACTTGTAGTAATAACACTCCCACGTTCACACAATGTGATTGTTAGTCGAAATACACGAGTTAAGTCAACTCCTAATGCCATCAAATCACTGGCCAAAAATGATGGGGATCCCAACACTGAAGTCACCATCCACGACACTACACTCGATGATACATCCGTGTCCACTACACGTGATGTCAATGCTGTTGGCCCCATTGTTGGTTCGATAGGTGGTGTAGGAACCATGGAAGGAGTCCTAACCACCTCAAACAACATGAATGATTAGGGAAGCATGGCATGTCTACTAGCTTCACCCCTTTGTGGATCCAATTCCACAGTTGCCCCATGTGGTTCCGAAGTTCGAGTAACGCCTCTCATCATTGCAATGGACGCCTCAATTTGTGCTACACTAGCCATATAAAAGAGATCATCTCCCCCATAAGATGTGGGAGCCTCGCCTCCTAAATGTGATCAATGTTGGAAACTTGCCATGGTAGCAAGCCTTTGCTCCAACTACTCAATCCTAGCAGCCATAACTACTTCTATCATAGGGGAGGAGTGGCTTCGAGAAGTGCCCCAACCGTTGGTGTACCTTTACCACCCCCACCACCTCTACTACCTCTACCACCACGACCTCTCTGAGCAGCTCCACCATGACCTAATTTCAATTCTGGGTAAAGGTCAAAACAACGTTCACAAGGGTGGCCGACGCAACCACATTTATCACACCGAACTTGTGCCGACTGAAATCCATTGGCCAAAGTCCGTCCACCACTCCCCTGTGGACAATCCCTCCGAATATGAGCACCACCACATGTTCAACAAGATTGTCCTTGTTGTTGACCAGCGAATGAAGGTAATGGTCTCTATGCACCCGTCCCTCCGAAACCTGACTAGGGTCATACCTGACCTCCACAACTCCCACCACCACCACTATGAGGTTGTGAGGTGGACTGTTGTCCATGAGAAATAATAGTTATATCCCTATTGAATCCAAATGTCACCACCCTCTCCTTCACCATGTTAAGCTTTATCTTCTTAGACAAAGTAAACACATGGGCCAATGTGGGATAATTGTCACTCATGAAAGTCACATTGCGTACTCTCCATCGCAGCTCCTTGTCCAAAATCCATACCAAAACTGGACTCCTGAGCTTTTGTCACCCCCTGGGTAACTGTAATCAACCGTCGCATACGAATGTATGCCTTGCGAAGACTTTCATTAATCTTTCGCTCAAACTCTTGAAGACTCCTCAACTTTTCCATCTTCACCCCCTGGTAGTTCTTTTTCAGCCTCAAGAAAAACTCCGTGATAGGGTTAAACAGAGGTGGAGGAACAACTTGTGTGCTCGTACTAGGAATAGATGGTGTAATAATACCACCACTAACAACACCACCATGAGTAATAGATACATAGTATGGAGACCAATGCTGCCTCCACTCCTCAATCTCAATAACATGATCTCTCCAAAACTCATGATAATCATCCATCGAAGGACCCTCCAAGTGCTGAAACAATCCCTTCCATTCCAAGAAAGGTGAGAACAATTTGGCATTACACAACATTTGCATATCGCACTAAGAATCAAACTCTTGAATGAAGTCCTCCAATTCGATGGTGCCCACTGCACCCGAGTAATGTCGAGGGCCCTTCATGGCCCCAGAACTCCCGTCCATATCCCAAATCAATGGGGCCGCAATATTGGACGATAATATGGAAGACTTGTTATTCACGATAATTTCATCCTCCTCAATAACCGATGATGTGGGTGAAGGTAGGTGATACCTCCACCATCTCCACCATGGTCCCCCATAGGACCACCAAACTACTCCATGATGACCCAATCACCAAACTTGGTACCCAAATTGAATCACCACCAAGTACCATCGACCTCGTGCCCGCACTAACCTTAAAATATATCTTGTAATCTATGGGTATAGGCAACCTGACCTGACTGAGTGACGACCTTGCCAGATCTCCAAGGTACGTGTCTGGCAAATAAGCTTACTTGCCTACTCACTTCCTCCTTATTTCGCCTTAAATTTGCCCGCTTCACCCTGCTTTGTTACCATAAATGAGTATTCAACTCAACCACATAGCTGAATAGCGGTTCAACTCGTCCAAACGGCCCATCACAACAAGTTGAAAATGTGCTCCCCACTAGCCAGAAGCTCAATTTTCGGCAAAATCTTTAATCCGCCATAGCCAAAAGTTGCGAAATCGGGCTACAAGCACTCAAAGGACCATATCTCCATTGTTCCTACACCAAATGCCAATATGCTTCAACCAAAATGTAAAGGACAACCAAATCTTCCTTCCTTCCAAAACTCAACTGAAAAGAAGGTTTGTGTGCCGAGCTATGACCTACAAAAAACCATTAAAAAAACATGGGCACAAATCTACGCAAACTCGAAATCTTTTGAAGGCCAATACTCCCAATTGGCTCCACCAAAAAATCCCAAACAATTCCCATATGCAAGTCAGCCTTCAAGCAACATCTCCACAAAGTTGTAGCACCTAATATTTCCTAGTTATTCAGCTAAAAATCCGACAATGCTTCCACACTAGGTATGCACAAATCAAAAAAACCCATCACCACAAAAATGAATGTAATGCATAAAGCGCTTGATGAAAACACAATTTGTCTTCACCAAATTGTAGATCGGCTTTCTAGCTACACCTCTACCAATTTTCAGCAACTTTCTTCAAGGAAATTTTCACTTATCTAAGAAATTGACGTTGCTAGAAAACCGTCACCAAAAACCGTCAAACCCTAAACCAACAACTTCAAATGATCATAACTTTTGATCCGTTCAACGAAATCCAACCTTCTTTGGTGCGTTGAAAAGCTCTCACCAAGGCGCGTCTTTCAGAACCACCCATTGCCAATTTGGCCACACAACCAGAGAGCAAGATCAAAAAACCCCCACGGTTTAACTACTCCCAAAAAAACGAAGTTCTTTGAGTGAAAATGTCACAAGAAAAATCTATTATCATAAAACTCGTGATGCAAACACGTATAGTCAAGCCAAGCCCACTCAACTCAGAGAATCCAAGCCAATGTTAATGGGACACCATAGCTCAGAGCTCCACTAATTCCAACTACTCCCAACGCTCTAGGTTCAACTCAAAGAAGTACTTTATTTGAGCCCTCTCTCAAGCTATACCCCCACTCACAACACAAGGGTGGGTCCTACCAGAAGAGCCACTCTCCTCTAACCCTAAACTTAAAAACCCTAAGTAGGCACTACTCACTACCATAGCACACTATATGCTATAGCTAACACACATATGGTCATGACATAATGCAATGGCTTTTGTAAAACTTGTTGATTTCATAAAATGTCAAGAGTAGTTACTTAAAGTCTTAGGATATAGTTATAACAAATTAGAGATCAACCTGTTTAAGATTGCACAAAAACAAGATGAACGGCAAGTGCAACCTATGGGAGATGAACAACATCAAAATGTAGCAAAACCGATTACGCAAAAAAACCCAATAACACTTTCAACCACTCGACAAGAAACACCACAAACAATAACCCAACGGAAGGTGGTGAATGTTCATAATGATGATAATCATGAACCTATTTAATCGTTTGATGAGGTCGTATTTATTCAACAACCATGGCAATTTGCAACCCTAGGTTACAATCTACTTAGAATCGGTGCATGTACATTCACTTGGTACCCACTAATTTGAAGATGGAACGACTTCATTTACTCAATAGGTTAAAACAGCTTTGTCATGTCGATCAAAGACCATTTAATCAATTAATTTTTATACCACATGTAGAACCTATTGAACCTAGTACAACCCCCATAGTTGTTCAATAGGGAGTTATTTATCCACAAGGCACATGGCTAGCGAGATCAATATTTAGTCCAAGTGAAAGATCACGAGTTCCATATCATTGCCCATTTGTTGATGATAGATTGAGGGAGTTATTTAGGGAGGAGGTGATGAATACTCATCAACATGTTCTTTTGACCACTACAATAGTAATGCCCAATGTGTATGTATTAAAAATTCAAGCCATGAATCCTAGTATAGTTCATACAATAGTACATGTTAACTATCAGACAACCTAGTGATAACATGTTACATTAATTATACTAGGTAAAACTAATATGCTACCTACTTCAACATATCCAATGTGGTATAATGTCATACCCTTTTTTGTACCTTTAGATCCTAGTTTGTATCCAACATATCCAATTGCAACAAAAGGATTTGATTCCTCAATCTTTAGGAATTATACATGTTATGTACCTGGCAATGTCTACCCAATACTTGAACAACTTGTTGTATCACCAACATATATACTAAATTCTCTTAGAAACTAATTTCCTACAATGGTTCAACTAGTGGCTAGCAAGGACAAATAACTTGTTCAACAACCTATTACTGCATCTATGCCAACGACTGTACATGTTACTATTAGTTTACCAACTTCTATACCCAAACAATATGATCATTAACCATCGGATGGAGGACAACCTAGAGATTCATTTGGAAGAAGTTCACTTGAAGGAGATTCATTAGGAGACCCACCTTTTAATCCACCTATTGCATCTTTTGGATGGCTAACACCTAACCTGCACATGCTTATACCACTATAGTATCAACCACTTGTTGTGTAAGCTATACTAGAACCAACAACCAAACTGCCATACAAGAAGTCATAATACCCAACCTATGTCAAAGACATTGATCTTAATGTTCACATTAGAGTATTCAAAAATGCCATTAAAGTTAATAGTGAAACAATGGAAGCAAATATCATCAACCTACTTGGTTTTACTTTCAAGGATAATATTTTTGAATGGGGTGAAAACTCATGTAGTTTTAAGACCATCCAAAGTGCACTTTTGAAGAGTTGGAATAAGCATTTTGCAAGCAATTCAAAATTGTATAGCATGATGAAGAGGTCTATATGTAATTGTGAAACATACAACAACAAACCACCAAATGTGTAGAGGTTTACTATGAACGCATGTTGGAATTAACTACTTGTTTATAAGTTATAACAACAAATGTTTTCCTCACCACTATTTTTAGGGCAAGTTTATTACCTTACCTAAGATTAACAACTACATGCATGAAGATAAATATTTTAATCAAGCACAAAGAAGTTGCTGGAGTATGTGAGGAAAGTGGACATGTTAGTTTGAGTTACAATGCTCTAACTAACTACACTAGAGGTTAACACAATAGTTAAACCTATAGTACCAATTGTTACAACTAAATCAACATTAACATTCACCAATTGTGGTAAAACTAGTCATTTAGTGGAAACTTGTCATAATAAGAAAAAAGAGGTACTAGGTGTACCAACTTTAAGTCTATGGAACTTGTAGCAAGGACAAAAACACCAACCTAATAAATTAGGAAAAATATTTGTTCGTTATCCCTATATAATTTGTTTTAACATAGAACATAGATCCGGAAAATGCCTTGGAAAAATTGAAGAACATAACATGTTTAGAACTAAACCTATTAGTTATAATCGCACCACATCACCTAAACTGCCTAAAACTAATAATTTGCTAGTTAATGTAGTAGATGTTGTTACCACTTATAATCAACAATCGGAAAAATAGGCTTTCAAGGAGAGGGAATTGGCTAAAACTGAAGGGGCCAAAGAATGGCAACAAGAAAAGCATATGCGGGATTCTTTCATTAAAATTGTTAGACAATTACAACATAGTGGGGTTGAAAAACAACCTACTACTATCAATGAAGGTTCATTGTAGAGTAATTAAGTAGGATTGATTGATAATCCAACCATGAATCAACCGGTTATAAGCAATCAAATTAGTGAAATGAATTAGCAACCTGTCATTTCATAATAGGTTATTAGATAAAAGACTTTAAATGAAATTATAAAGATATCAATAAATAAGTATTGGAGACCAAGTATACATTGAACTTGGGACAATTGTTGCGGGCCATTCCTGATATCAAATGTTGCATTTTTAACCCAATACCATAAGAATGTACTTTACCAAAACCAATAGTTGCATCAATTGCCATTTATCATCAAATGGTAGTAATATAGGTTCAAGTAAGGAAGAATTTCATTAAAGACGTGCTTTTAGATGGTGGTTATGGAGTTCATATTATTACAAAAATTTGAGGGTATAATTCAATTAATCAAAACAAAAACCTACACCTTACAACCTGCAGATGACTAATCAAACCATTGTAAAACCCTAAGGTTTGATTAAGATTCTTATAATTATTGTTCATGAAATTCCCCATGTAATGACTTTTACTATATTTCAGAGTTGATGCGTTCCCAAGCTCCTTGATAGACTCAAGAATGAGTCTGAAATGAAAATAATGGAAGAGCAAAAAGATGGGGCACGTTCCTTGGCTCACAACACTTTGGGGGTAGAGGGGCGTGTTGGAGCTCTGGGATGGGAACTAGGAAGAATGACAAGCATTTACTCACTCACATGGACCTACACAAAACCAAACAACAAATTGGTTAATGCATAGTTGGAGCACTTTTTGTGTTAGGACGAACCACGGATAATTCGAACTCACAAGACTCACCACGGCCCAGACTTAGGGAAGCCACCACCTTCCCCCTTATAGTATACTTTGTGCTTCTCCACAAGGCCCACATCCAAATGGCATTTTGTCTCAGGACTCCCATTTGGGAGTCCCAAAATTGCCAAAGTTGGGACTCCCGCAACTTCCCAACTTTGGGGCACCATAACTTTGCATGTAGACCTTCGATTGAGATGAGGTCCAAAATAAAATTGTAGCCCTCATCGAGAGCATTCCAATGGTATGTTGCATGCCACCTGCACGTAAGGAAATATTGTCGATTCTTAACTTTTAGTGGTCGAAAGTTAAATTGCCAATTTGACTCCCGACCTTTATTTTGGCCATAACTTATGTTTTTTATGTCCAAATGGGTAATGCAAGACCATTTTAAACATTTAGGTTTCAAGAACTTTTTACTGGTATAATGAACTCTTCAATCCATTAGGTTTTGACCCCTGAAATCGCTCTTTGAAGATTCAAAAGTCCACTGGGACTTAAACTCCCAAAGTGGAAGATCCCTTAGGAGTGTGAGGGTTCATTCCTTCACACTTTCTTACACTCCCTGGAACATACAATGTGACTCCCGAGCTTCCTTCTTGGCCCACAACTTTGCAAGCCCTTGCCTTGGTCGCGAGCCCAAGGCTAAGGTTGCGACAAGAGTAGTGTGTTAAACTCCAACTATTCCATGTTATAAAGGTGTCCTTGGCTAAGGGATGCTAAAGTATCTCATGATTGGGGCAACAACACTATTACTATATAAAGCACTAGTACAATTAGAACCATACATGTTACTAAGAAACTTGGAACACCAACCAAGTGTCTAAAAATATTAGTTTGTTATGATTTCCATTTTAGAATATCTAACAAAGAAGAGGATTTGATGTTTGCCACAAAACCTATGTTGTTTTCAATAGGAACTATAGTTATCCCTACATCAATTTAGTTATATTAACTTGTTAAATTGATTACATTAATAGATTTGAATCTAGTTGAACATGTTAATAAACTTGTTGAACCTATGTATGAGCAACTTGTTTCATGTGATGTACCTATTAAACCAGTACCTATATGATTTATTAAGATAGTTATACCCTTTAATACTTTCTAATAACATTTATCATAAACATTTTTCCAGCCTGAAAAAAGGAGAAATGGAGATTAACGAAATGCCTATTTGAATCAGAGTTCAAAACCTTCGCATTGCAAGCTAGATTGTCATTGAGAAAGAACAATTGACCAAGATCAATTTGGGCTTTAAAGAAAACCTACAAAATGTTAAAATCAGTGTAGATTTGGAACCTATTGTCAATTATCAACTAATTAAATTGTTAAAGGAGTTCAAGGACATCTTTGTCTAAATTTACAAAGATTTGAACGAGATACCACTTGGCATAGCTCAACATTGGATTGAGTTGGATGCATCAATACCACATGCTCATCAAACAAGGTACTGGTTAAATCCTAACTATGCAACCATTGTCAAACAAGATATTGACAAATTGCTTGCTTCAAGTTTTATTAAACATGTTAAAGAGGCTACTTGGTTATCACCTATAGTTGTAGTGCTTAAGAAAAATGGAAAACCTTAGAATTTGTGTGGACTTTTAAAAACTTAATGTAACTACTAAGAAGGACCCATTCCCATTACCTTTTACTTACAAGGTTATTAACAATGTAAATGGACATGAAGTTTATACATTTCTAGATGGTTTTTCTAGATACTATTAGATTTCCATAACATTGAAAGACCAATACAAAATTGCCTTTGTTACTAATTAAAGGGGTTTTGTATACGTAGTAATGCCTTTTGGGGTAAAAAATGGACCACCTACCTATTAAAGGGTAGTCACCAAAGCTTTATGTGAATACATTGATGTGTTCATGAAAATATTTTTAGATGATTTTATTATTTTTAATGACCTATCCACTCAATTGGAGAAACTCAAAAAATGTTTTATAGAATGTAAAGAGTACGACATTAATTTGAATTTAGATAAATGTGCATTTATGATATGCTTTGGAACTATTTTAGGATTCAAAGTCTCCAAGGAGGGGAAGACACTTGATCCTAAGAAAATAGAGGCTTTAGTCAAAATGCCAATGCCCAAAACACCTTAGGAGATTCAACTCTTCAATGGAATGGCCCAATTTCACAAATGTTTCATCAAGAGTTTTGCTTCTATTATGGCACCAATCACCAAGTTACTTTAAAAAGTTTAAATGTTCGAATGGACTTATAAATGTTAAATTACTTGGGAGGATATTAAGAATCAATACATTCAAACTCCTATATCTTATATATAAAAGCAACAGTGGTGTCTGTCTGTCTGTCTATGGTGACAAATAGGGCAGGGCAAGGCAGCCAGGGTAGCCGCTGCGGGGGGCCGCGCGAGGTGCCATTTCTAGTAAAGAAATCTTTGGGGAAAACCAGGGGACTTGCATGTAATCAAACAAAAACACAATTTAAAAAAAAATAAAAATCATTATAGAACATATTAAAAAAACTAGAATCTTTTTGAAAAAGAAAATAGAAACTAAATAAATAAATAAATAAATACATAAAAATAGAAAAAAATGAAGATAGACAAAATAATAATAGAAAAAATAAAAACATGAAACAAACATAAACCAAAAAAAAAAGAAAAAA